>QWCJ01000578.1_pt1 | contig 12645 bp, 9 predicted proteins | sample 1972501 | NCBI WGS metagenome assembly QWCJ01 (sample SAMN09866711, study PRJNA288562) | Human vaginal metagenome isolate term2_vaginal, whole genome shotgun... | isolation source: vagina | host: Homo sapiens | place: USA: California
TAATAGAATTAAAGAGGTGCTTATCGAGAAAGGGATTAAGCAAACATGGCTTGCAGAGAAACTCGGTAAGAGTTTCACTATTGTGAACTCATATGTTTGTAATCGTCGACAGCCAAGCCTAGAATTGCTATTTCAGATAGCAGAGATTTTGCAGGTTAATCCAAAGGAATTGATTAACACCCCAGATGAGTAATAAGAAGTTTTTCGATTTACATCAAGAATAAAGTTCAGACATAATAAAAAAGAATCATGGCAAAGCAAAATACAGCTGATATCGGATTTGAAAAGGAAATATGGAAAGCAGCAGATTTGCTTCGTGGCAATCTTGATGCTTCCGAATACAAATCGGTAGTATTGGGATTGATTTTTCTAAAATACATCTCCGATAAGTTTGAAACCAAATATCAAGAATTAGTCAATAATGGTGAAGGATTCGAGGAAGACCGCGATGAATATATGGCGGATAATATTTTCTTCGTCCCACAAGAAGCACGGTGGAGTGTGGTAGCAAAAGCAGCCCATACACCAGAAATAGGTACGACAATCGACAATGCCATGCGTCTTATTGAAAAGGAGAATCTCCGTTTGAAAGGCATTCTGCCCAAAAATTTCGCCCGACCAGAATTAGACAAAAGGCGTTTGGGCGATGTGGTAGATTTATTTACCAATATTCAAATGAAAGAACATGGAGATTCCAAAGATATATTGGGACGCACATACGAATATTGTCTTTCTAAATTTGCAGAAGCAGAGGGTAAATTAGCAGGTGAATTTTATACACCTGCTTGCATTGTTCAAACACTTGTCGAAGTTCTGAAACCTTATCACGGACGAGTATATGACCCTGCTTGCGGATCTGGTGGAATGTTCGTACAATCTGCCAAATTCATAGAAAGGCATCAAGGCAATATCAAAGATATTTCTGTCTATGGTCAAGACAGCAATCCTACGACATGGAAGATGGCTCAGATGAATCTTGCCATTCGAGGCATTGAGGCTGATCTGGGTAAGTTTAATGCAGATACATTCTTTGACGACCAACACCCCACATTAAAAGCAGATTTTATCATGGCTAATCCGCCTTTCAATCTCAGTGATTGGGGAGCAGACAAGTTGCAAGACGACGTGCGTTGGAAATTTGGCATTCCACCATCGGGCAATGCCAACTTTGCATGGCTGCAACACATGATACATCATTTATCTCCCAAAGGGAAAATAGGTATGGTATTGGCAAATGGTTCTTTATCTTCACAGACAGGAGGAGAAGGAACAATTCGTGAAAATATCATCAAGGCCGATTTAATAGAAGGTATCGTTGCACTACCCTCACAGTTATTTTATACAACAGGAATTCCTGTTTCTCTATGGTTTCTCAATCGGGAAAAGAAACAGAAAGATAAAATTCTGTTTGTAGATGCAAGAAACATGGGAACAATGGTTACACGAAAACTTCGTGAACTTCAAGAAGATGACATACAGAAAATTGCAGACACTTTTGATAAATATAATGATGGTACACTTGAGAATGAAAAAGGCTTCTGTGCAGTCGTTACACTTGACGATGTGGCAAAACAAGACCATATTCTTACGCCAGGACGCTATGTTGGCATAGCAGAACAGGAAGACGATGGTATTCCCTTTCAAGAGAAGATGGATAAACTCACAACCGAATTATCCGACTTGTTTGCACAATCGCATGATTTGGAGGACGAGATACGAAAACAGTTGGCAAGCATAGGCTTCACAATCAAGTAAATGTCTGCATGTTCTTCCATATTATCAATTCATTAATATAGAAGAATATGAAAGAAAAATTGATTTTAGAAATTAGCAATGCAATGGCAGGTATATTAAGTGTAGAACAAATGGCACAGCTCAATGGTGTACTACTGCAAGTAATCAGTAACTACACTATTTCGGCAGACGATGAGCAGATACAGGAGAATAATGCATCTAACGAACGTCTGTTAGAGATATTCTTGTCAGCTAAGCAAGTTGAAGGTTGCACCACACCTACCATAAAATATTATGGTTCGACCATTAATCAGCTCTTCAAGAAAATGCCTAAAAAAGTTACGAACTATACAACAGAGGATATTCGTGCTTATCTGGCAGTATTCCAACGAAAGCACAAATCGAGTAAAGTTACAATAGACAATATCCGTCGTATCTTTTCATCTTTCTTTTCATGGTTAGAGGATGAGGATTACATCATTAAAAGTCCTGTACGTAGAATACACAAGGTTAAGACAGGAACACAGATTAAGGAAGTCCTTACTGACGAAAATTTGGAACAATTGCGCGATAACTGTTCAAGGGTACGAGATTTAGCAATGATAGATCTGTTAGCTTCTACTGGTATGCGTGTTGGAGAACTTGTAAAGCTCAATCGTGAGGATATAAACTTCAACGAGCGTGAGTGTATCGTTTTCGGTAAAGGCAACAAGGAACGTATCGTATATTTCAATGCTCGTGCAAAGATTCATCTACAGCAATATCTCGCAGAGCGAAAAGACAGAAACAAAGCATTGTTCGTGTCTCTTGCCAAACCACACAATCGATTACAAATATCAGGAGTTGAGACAAGATTAAGAAAGATTGGGAAGCTTTCAAAGATTGTCCGTGTCCATCCACACAAGTTCCGTCGGACACTTGCGACTATGGCTATAGATAAAGGTATGCCCGTGGAGCAAGTGCAAAAACTCCTTGGGCATGTTAAAATTGACACAACCATGCACTATGCGATGGTCAATCAAACAAACGTCAAACTCTCTCACCGCAAATTCATCAGTTAAATCAAAATGCAAACAGCATATCACACATATAGCTCATATCAACCGCTATTTCATAAAAATAGGCGGATAAATGATAATTTAGAGCAACAGGCACAGGCGTTGTTCAAATCTTGGTTTGTGGATTTTGAACCATTTAAGGAGGGGAAGTTTGTGGATTCAGAGTTAGGGAGGATACCAGAAGGGTGGAGAGTTGAAAGGCTTGGAAGTGTTTGTAAATGCTTATTAGGAGGAACGCCAAGTAGAAATAAGGAAGAATATTGGAACGGCAAGATAGCATGGATAAACTCTGGTGAAATAAACGAGTTTAGAATTACTAAGCCATCAGAATATATAACACAAGAAGGGCTAAAAAAATCCGCGACAAAACTTTTACCTAAGAAAACTACCGTGCTAGCCATCACTGGTGCTACTTTAGGTCAAGTTAGCCTGTTAGAAATTGATTCCTGCGCTAACCAATCTGTTATTGGTCTTTTAGAGAATGAGGATATATTCCATGAGTATATATACCCGCTCATTAAGAATAGAATTGACGATTTATGTTCTCACATGACAGGTGGGGCACAACAACATATCAATAAAAACAATGTTGAGCAACTGGAGATTCTTGTTCCACCTAAAAAAATACTAGTAGAGTATAAACAAATTGCAACACCAATATATTCTCTTATCAGTAATATTTGTTTTGAGTCCCAGAAAATATCCAAATTAAGGGACTCGCTTCTACCCCGTTTAATGTCAGGAGAATTAAAATTGGACAAAATAAATAACTAAATTCCCATTTATGGAAGAGTGGAGAAAATATAAGTTAAAGGATTTTATAGAATTTAATCCCAAAGAAAAAGTACCCCAAGGAGAACTCTGTAGAAAGATTTCTATGGATCAAATAACTCCGTTTACTCGTTTTGTAGAATCTAACATATATGAAGTATATAAGGGAGGAGCAAAATTTAGAAACTATGATACTATTATGGCACGTATCACACCATGCTTAGAAAATGGGAAAACTGCTTATATTTCATCGCTACATCCTGAAGAAGTTGCCGTTGGCTCAACTGAGTATATCGTTTTGCGGAAGCGAGAAAACATTAGTGACAGTAAATTTATCTTCTATTTAGCTATATCTCCAATTGTTCGTGATATTGCGATAAAATCTATGGTTGGCTCATCTGGTAGACAAAGAGTTCAACAAGATGTATTAGAAAATTATGAAATTCCTATACCATCGCTACCTACGCAAAAGAATATTGCCCACATTCTTTCTGTATTAGATGATAAAATCGAGCTTAATAAGCGGATAAATGATAATTTAAATTAATATTAGTTATGCAGTGGACAAGAGAATATATTGCAAAAGAACCAAGTCTTAGGACTTTTGAAACGCATATTTCAACAATAGAAAACAATGTTGAGATTAATCCTTCTTTGTGTGTTGAAGTAAGCAAAAGTCTGACTGAGGCACTTTGCAAAACAATTCTCACTAATCAAAATGCAACATACAAAGATGATATTTCATTTAATGGTTTAGTAAAACAAACCTTAGAACTTCTTATAGAACAGACTGGAAAGGAAATAGTTGGTCTATCTGAACTATGCCGTAGAATTTCTGCTGTCGCTCAATCGATTGCAGAGATACGAAATAATGCAGGATTTGCTTCACATGGTTTGGATGTTTTACATCCTCAGATAGACAAATCACTATCCCTACTGATATACAAAACAACAGATGTACTCTGTGGGTTCATTTTACATTTTTATTTCAGTTATGCCCACCACGCTAACCAAAGATTAATTTATCAAGATTGTGAGTGCTTTAATGATTGGTTTGATGAAGAAAATCCATTAGAAGTAGGAGGCGTACACTTATCAGCATCAGAGGCTCTTTACAACTTAGATTATCAAGCTTATAAAGCTAACTATATAGATTATTTAGAATTTCTTTTAGAAATGAATGAACAATAAAAATAAAAAACAATGCCCTTCACAGAAGATAATTACGAAAAAGCACTGATATCCCTCTTTGAGGGAATGGGCTATCAATATTTGTACGGTCCAAATATTGAAAGAGACTACTATGTGCCATATTATGAAGCACAATTAGAAGAAAGTCTGCAAACTGTTAATCCAAAGAAGCCACATGCAGCTATTCATGAAGCGATTATCAAACTACGCAATATTGATATGGGTAGTTTGGCGCAGCGTAATGAAACTTTTACAGACTATTTGCAGCATGGCATAGAGGTTTCTTATTTCAATGGCAAGGAAATACGCAATGAAATGGTCTATTTGATAGACTTTGAGCATACGGACAAAAACACTTTTCAAGTTATCAATCAATGGACATTCATTGAAAATGCAGAGAAACGTGCCGATATCATTGTATTTGTGAATGGTTTACCATTGGTGGTTGTAGAATTAAAATCACCTTCCCGTGAAGAGACGGATGCTTCAGAAGCATATCTTCAACTTCGCAATTATATGAAGGATATACCATCGTTGTTCTCTTTCAACATGTTCTGTGTAATGAGCGATATGGCTCTTTCCAAAGCTGGAACAATTACCAGCAAGGAAGATCGCTATATGGAATGGAAAACAAAAGATGGCAATTATGAAAGTACGGAATTTGTCGATTATGATACATTCTTTGAAGGAATATTTCAAAGGGAACGACTCTTAGACATAATCAAGAACTTTATCTGTTTTTCCAAAGAAGAAAGAGGGAGTGCCAAGATATTAGCAGGGTATCATCAGTATTTTGCAGTGAAGAAAGCCATCGAACGTACCAAACATGCTACAGTAAGTAATGGTAAAATCGGCGTATTCTGGCATACGCAAGGCAGCGGAAAATCATTGTCAATGGTTTTCTACGCCCACTTGCTGCAACAAGAGTTATCACAACCCACTATTGTTGTGATTACCGACCGCAACGATTTAGACGATCAACTCTATACCCAATTTTCTAAATGTAAGGAGTTCTTGCGCCAAACTCCAATACAAGCCAATAGTCGAGAGAATCTAAAAGAGCTATTGAGTGGACGAGAAGCTAATGGCATTATCTTCACAACCATGCAGAAGTTTGAGGAGTCTGACGAACCATTGTCAGAGCGAAGAAATATTATCGTGATGACTGATGAGGCGCATAGAGGACAATATGGCTTTGAGGAAAAAGTCGACGCCACTACAGGTAAAATCTCTATCGGCACGGCAAGAATCATTCACAATTCACTACCCAATGCTTCATATATTGGCTTTACTGGTACACCTATCTCTACTAAAGACCGAGATACCGTAGAGGTTTTTGGTGATTATATTGATATTTATGACATGACGCAGGCGGTCAACGACGGTGCTACTTGTCCTGTATATTATGAATCCAGAGTTATCAATCTAAATCTTGACGATGCAACCTTGCAAGCCCTTGATGACGAATACGAGCTGTTGGCTGAAGAAGGTGCAACGACAGAACAGATAGAGAAAAGCAAGAAGGAGATGTCACACTTGGAAGAGATACTCGGTGCACCAGCTACCATCGATTCTCTTTGCCAAGACATCCTCAAACACTATGAGGAAAACCGTCAATATGAATTGACAGGTAAGGCAATGATAGTGGCATATTCGCGTCCCATAGCGATGAGTATTTATCACCGACTATTGGAGCTTCGCCCAAAATGGACGGATAAAGTAAAAGTTGTCATGACGGGCAGCAACCAAGACCCAGAAGAATGGCACGCCATCATCGGAAACAAGCAGTATAAGAAAGAACTCGCCAAACGATTTAAGGATGACAACGACACGATGAAGATAGCTATTGTAGTCGATATGTGGCTCACAGGCTTCGATGTTCCCTCATTGGCAACTATGTATGTTTACAAACCAATGAGCGGACATAACCTAATGCAAGCCATTGCACGAGTGAACCGTGTATTCAATGGTAAAGTGGGTGGATTGGTTGTTGACTATATCGGTATTGCCAAAGCCTTGAGAGAAGCCATGCGTGATTATACGGGGCGCGACAGAAAGAACTTTGGAAACCCAGACATCAAAGGCATGGCTTTTACAAAGTTCAAAGAGAAGTTGGAAGTGTGCCAAGACTTATTTCATGGTTATAATTATAGTAAGTTCCACACAGGGACAGATGCTGACCGTGCTAAATTAATCAAAGGTGGTGTAAACTTTATGTTGGCAACCGATAAACAAGAACAACTGCCATTATATATGAAAGAGGCAGCATTGCTGCACAATTCCATCACTCTTTGCCGAAGCCTGTTGAATGAAGAGCAACGCTTCTTAGCTGCATTCTTTGAAACTGTGCGCACTTTGCTCTCCCGAATGACAGGTAAAGGAAAAGTTACGAAGAAAGAAATTAATGCTCGTATCAGTGAATTGCTGAAACAAAGTGTAAAAAGTGAAGGTGTAATCAATCTTTTCTCTGATGTTAAAGCCGAATTTTCCCTCTTTGATACAGCCTTCTTAGATGAAATTTCTAAGATGAAAGAAAAGAATATAGCTGTAGAACTGCTCAAAAAACTATTGGCGGAGAAAGTGACACTCTATCAAAAGACCAATATTGTGCAGTCAGAGAAATTCTCTGACCTGCTCAATCGCTCTTTATCCAACTATTTGAAAGGATTACTCACCAATGAAGAAGTTATCCAAGAACTTTTGCAGTTGGCAAAAGATATTGCTTCAGCCGATTCAGCAGCTAATGAACTTGGACTCACTCCTGAAGAAAAGTCATTCTACGATGCCTTGACCAAACCGCAAGCAATCCACGACTTCTATAGTAATGAAGAATTGATAGCTATGACGAAAGAACTCACCGACTCTCTACGTAAGAACCGCACTATTGATTGGCAAAAGAAAGAGTCAGCCCGTGCAGGTATGCGCAGAATGATTAAACATCTACTTAAGAAATATCATTACCCACCAGAGGAAGCTGCCAATGCACTGGAAACTGTCATCAAACAATGTGAACAGTGGACGGATAATGATCAAGAGAATTATTCAACAAAATCAACTAAAATGTATGAAATCCATGAGGATGATGTACAGATGGCTGCTGAACCTTAAGCAGAAGTTGTAACTATTCAGCAATAAAGATTATAGAGTTCTGTTGAGAATCAGCGAGTTACAAGAATGAATATATGAAAATTTTTCAAAATAGTATCATTTTTGAGCATTCAACTATAATAGTAAGTCTGCAAGTTTCTGATATTCAATACCTGTGATTGCTGAATAGTTACGCAGAAGTTTTATTTATCTTAAAAATATAGAAATGAAAACAAAGACGATAGAAGATATAGAAGGTAAGCTCGTTGATATTAAAAATAGCCTTGACGCTTTTCGCAAATATCACAGAGATAATGCTACAGATATGAATGCATTATCGTATGGAGGAGAGTCTGAATATAGTCTCAATGGATTAGTTTGTGGTGTTCGGAATATAGTTAGAGATTTGGAGTTTCTAACTAAATCACATAATTTATTTATAAAGTTATCTTCCTCAAATGACCGAGCTTCTATATTATCTCATTTGGCAAATCTCTACTCTTATATACAAAATCGGAACACTTCTAGTATTGCTACAGAGATAGATAGTTTGAAGACAATACTACGACCTTATAATATACGTACAAGACAGGAATCTTTTGTTGAATTTAATACAGCAATAGATGACTTAACAAGGAAAGCTAATGCCTTGCAGGATGAGATAGACAAGGTACAAGAAAGTTTATCCAATTCGGAATCTATGTATTCTAAAATGGAAGATGAAGAAAAAAAATATCAAAATTTACTAAATTCATTAGAGAAAAAGAAAGATAGTTTTATTTCTGATTTTGAAACTTTTAAAACAGAAGTGTCTGATTTTAGAGATTTGGCATCCAATGCCATTGCTAATGAAAAACAAGTTAAAGATAAATTAGATTCTGTCAAATCAGCTGAAGAAATTTTTAATACGTTTATCCAGAAGATAGATGATCGAGAAGTACAATTGGAGGGACAAAATGAGAAAACAAATAGTTATCAAGAAAAACTTACTTCTTTCTCCAAACAGCATTCTGAAAGTTTAGAAGAGATCTCTAAACTAATAAAAAAATCTAAACAAGCACTTCAATATACGACAGCAGCAGGTATTAGTGCAGCATTCCAAACTCAATATGAAGATGCTAAGGACAACAGAAATACACTTCCTTGGCTAATTGCTTCCGTATCTTTTTTAGTATTAACTATAGGAATAGGATCTTGGATTGTAGGTGGTTGGGGGATAGATACCACCAATGCTCAGGAACATCTTTATAGTTTAATAGGCAGATTAAGTATGCTTCCACTTACTATAACTGCTTCTATTTTCTGTGCTAATCAGTATATAAAACAGAAAAATATTATAGAGGATTATGCTTATAAAGCTGTCCTTTCCAAATCGATTATAGCGTTTTCGGAGGAATTGCGAAAGAAGGATGATAATGAATATTCTGAATACATTTCAACAGTATTGAAAGAAATTCACCAAGACCCTTTGCGCAAGAGAAGTAAATCTAAGGAAGAGATGTCATTAAAAGAAGGTAACCCAACTTTAGAAGTAATCTCTAAATTAGAGGAATTACTTAAAGTCATTGTAAAAACCAAAACTATTGAATAAAACCTAAATTTTAAATCATATAAAATGGACACAAGAGTTTATTATGGTGAATACACTTTGAAGCATTGGATAGAGTTGATGGTTACAAAGAATATTGTTCTTCCCAAATATCAAAGGAGTTTTGTATGGGAAAAGAATGATGTTCTACGTCTTGTACAATCATTAAAAAATGGGCAATTTGTTCAGCCAATTACAATTGCATATGCCAATGAAGGAAATATAATCTTAGATGGTCAGCAGCGTTTGACATCTATATTGCTGGCTTATCTTGGCTATATGCCAAATAAGGAGAAGTTCGATGAATCTTATTATTTAGCTGATGGCGATGATAGTGCAGAAGACATGCCAGAGAAGAAGTCTATAAGATGGACTTTTCAAGAATTATTGCAAGAAGATAGTAATACGAAAGAAGAGATAAAGATGCAATTGAGTGATGACGATAGATATGAGACAATATCTATTTCTTTGAGTGATGACTTTTTTGAAAAAACGTTTTTAGGCTTTTCATACATTATACCTAATACTACTAATATTAGTGAAATTCAAAAGTTCTTTTCAACCTTGTTCCGAAATATAAATTATTTAGGAAGAAAGTTATCTCCTTTAGAAAGTAGGCGATCTTTGTATTATATGGATACAGAGAAAGAAAATTACTTTGAAGGAAAAATATTAAATAGCGACGATATTAAAGAAGATGCTCTGTGTAATACTAAAATAATAGAGAAGATGGTTCCTTGCCCAATTGACTTTGCACGATATTTGGCTATCCTCTCACAATTTTATGGATTACAAAATTCAAATAGAATTCTTGTAGGGTACTCAGCTTATAATTCACGTGAGAACTATATTGCTGATTATGTCTCATATATTCTACAATTAGAACAAGAAAGTAGAACAGATAAATTTGATGCTTTTAGATTTGATAATGTTTTTCCTAATTGTGAATTTATAGATCGTTTTGTAAGATTAAGAAATTGGATACAAGAAAATAAGAAGAACTTTAATCTTGATGAAAAGAAAGATGCGTTTACTTCATGGGTAGATGCAGATTACTGGCTATTTGGATTGATCTATTGGATAGTATTTAAAAATAAAAGCATAACTTCTGATAAAAGCCTAATAGATAAGATAAGTGCGGATATATCTAACAAAAAGAGCAGTGAATATTATTCAAAGAGCCCGAATCTTTTGAAGCATTTGAGAGAAAGATTAAAAGTTTCTATTCAAATTTATGAAGAGTATGCGAAGTAATCAACATCAACAATTTATACAAACTCCCATACTCGATATACTCAGAGATACAGTAACCTCTTGTCGAGCTATTGGAGATGGTATTGAAGTCCATCCTTTATGTGAATATATAATGCAAACAACATTTCTCAATATGACAGGTGCATCCGAACAAAAGTTAAAGTGTATTTGTTGGGAAATGGCAACAAATGACTATGAGTATAGGTATGAATTGCTAAGAAGTCCTATAGGTGAATGTTCGAATTATAAGGATAAGCAGAAAATATTCAAGGATATGCAAGATGTAATAAGCCGTATTGGTCCTGATTATATCAATGGAACCATCTTTGAGAGATCATATAAGGAACACTTAATAAGCAACATAAAACAACAAATTATAGCCGTAACTGATAGATCATTTTTAGGTGTAGTTAAAGAAAAAGATTTTCAGCAATATAAGATAGCTCCTAACATAATAAAGAAAGGACTTTTTGCAAATTATGATAAAAAGGGGAAATTTTCTTTCCTTGAAAATGACTTGCAATTTTTTTATGAGAGAGTCGTTTATCGATGGCGAAATCGTTATGCTCACAACTTAAAGTCTTACCAAGAAAATCTTCCATCTCTGTTAGGACTAAAGGATGGAATTTATGAGAGAGAAAATTTCTTTACGATGCTATCGATATTAGTTCTTATGGATGAACTGTATATAAAGCTATATAATATTTATATCAAAAGTTTAAAGGAAGTTAAATGGTGAGAGTTGGCGATAACATCCAAGATGATTTCTAATCAATACTACTCAAATTGATGAAACATTTTTGTATCATGCAAATATAAGTCATTGATAATCAGTATAGGATATATTTGAGGAAGTGAAGTAAAGCTGAATAAAGCTAATTAGTAAATACAAGTGAATCCCAGTAACGCAACAAGTTACTGGGATTTTTATTTCTGAACAATCCTAAATCTTGTTATTCCTCATCGTTTCTATGCTTACATTTCTATCTAAACTTAGAATTATTAGATGTATTGGGATGATATGTGTTTGCAAAACTGATTTACAAGAATCATTTAATCTACATTCCTTACAATAAAGGAGAAAGAGAAACACTATCGGAAATAAAGACTTATCAGCTTGAACTTGAAGAGTGTTACTCAACTGGGAAATTGCCAAAAAGTTAGGAATATGTTACAGTACAGTGTTTCTGCATATTCACAAATATTTATTCGAAAGAAGTATGGTGCGCACGGCTTACTTTTTGATGCCATATTCAAAAACATCTCGTTCGTCATTCCACTACCTTTTTAAGCTGTATTTCGTCAATAAAATATCATAAAAATAAGTACTTCAAAATCTTGAAAATAGCTTTTCAATCGGTAGCAAAAAAGGGTAAAAGCACAAATTGTGTGGCAAAAAACTGACTGTCCGCAGTTCAAAAATGCAAACGCGCTGATTTACATTGAATTATACGAGAATGAAAAATACGACGATATTTTCAACAAAAGTATTGATTGGCGAAAATAATCGAAGCATTTAGCATCATTTGTCAAGATATTTCTAATGACGCCGAGTCTCTATCAGGCGAAAAAATGAGTGCCCCAACTAACAGTAAAAGTACCAAAAAGTAAACGGATAATGACCACATGTAACTGAAAGCAAAAGTGGATAGTCTGATGCATCGATATCTACAAAATAAAAATTGCAAATAGAATTGTAGATATATAACTTCTGACAGAGAAGGAGAAAATATCTTTTCTTTATTAGCTACCTATAAAATAATATTTATTATATTTGCATATAATCATATCACATTGATGGAAAGTCCAACCAACAAAACAAAAGAGGTGCTGACCGAATAGGGATTAAGCAAACATGGCTTGCCAAAAAGCTCGGCAAGAGTTCTACGATAGTAAACTCCTACGTTTGCCTTCGTCGACTGCCAAGCATGGAATTGCTGTTCCAAATAGCCGAGATTTTAC
>QWCJ01001260.1_pt1 | contig 12642 bp, 12 predicted proteins | sample 1972501 | NCBI WGS metagenome assembly QWCJ01 (sample SAMN09866711, study PRJNA288562) | Human vaginal metagenome isolate term2_vaginal, whole genome shotgun... | isolation source: vagina | host: Homo sapiens | place: USA: California
CGCGGCACCATCGACGCCATGCGTGAGGTCTACGGGCCTTCTGCTTTGCATTGCGCCCGCTGCCCAACACGCAGTACGCGCGCGATAACTCGACGTGGATTTATGGTGGGGTCTCCCTCAACCCCATGCGCATGCCGGCGCGCCACCAGGAAACACTCCTGACCAGGGCTATCTACAACTATCACCCGCGGTTTGCGCAGGCGGATTTTAAGTTTTGGTACGGCAATACCGATGAAGAGCCGGGACTCGCAGCACTGGAGGACGGTGACATCATGCCGATTGGCAAGGGCATCGTGCTGGTCGGCATGGGCGAGCGCACCACGTGGCAAGGCGTGAGCCAGCTGGCCATGCGCCTGTTCGAGGAAGGTGCGGCGGAGAAGATCATCATCGCTGCCATGGCCGCCGATCGTGCCTCAATGCACCTGGACACTGTGCTCACCTTCTTGGACGCGGACAAGGTCACTGCCTACCCCAAGGTTGTGGACAGCATTCGGCCCATCGTGCTGCACCCTTCCACGAGCACAGCGCCTTTCGACGTTGAACTGCCCACCGATTCTTTCCTCGATGTCGTAGCCCAGGCACTCGGTATTGGACGCTTCGAGGTCATTGAAACAGGTGGGGATGTTTATACCGCCGCGCGTGAGCAGTGGGATGATGCCAACAACGTCGCGGCTATTGAACCTGGCGTTGTAGTGGCCTATGACCGCAACAAGCACACCAACAAGAAGCTGCGGGCTGCCGGCATTGAGGTAGTGGAGATCGGCTCGGCAGAGCTGGGGCGCGGGCGTGGTGGCGGGCATTGCATGACCTGCCCGATTGTTCGCGAGGCGGTGGATTACTAACAACACGATGGGAATATATTTTCGCATCTGCCGTCTCACGCCCCGCCCTCCACAAGAAGAACAGACGGTGGGGTGAAGGGGACGTCGCCAAGCGCAGCCCCATTCCCACCACGGCCGCAGCCACACGCTTCTCCCCCAAAGGGTGAGAAATGCAGGCATGGCGCGAGCATCAGTACCATCAGCTCTCCTACGAAACTTCCCCGAGCAAAGCTCACTGCCAGCAGATTCGTTTGAAACCCTGAAATTTCGGCAACCCCGTATAGGGTCAATCGAATTATTGTGCACGAAAGGTCAAAACACTGGCAGTCATCATATTGACACCGCCAACTTCCCCCAAGGCCTTAAGAAATCTCTTGTCCAGCTTTCAAAGCCTCCGGTTTCGGCACCTAAGATTGTTTCAGGATTAAATTAGTTCCCCATCATTCTTTGAGTTTCTTTAAGGACGGTATCCAGGTGCACATCAAGAGACTCCGCGCACTCGCGCCGCTGGCGGCTACAGCCGCGATGGCAACCGCGGCCTTCATCGCGCCCGCAGCACAGGCAGCCAATATTCCGCCGATGCCGCAGGCCTACCCCATCACGAACCTCTACAAGAGCTGCAGCGCGGCCGGCGAAGATATCACCACTCCGGAGTGGCACTTTGCCGAAACCGGCCGCCGTTACTTAAGCGACGGCACTCTGCAGTTCAAGAACACCACTGACCAAGAAGTGCCCTATACCGCCTCCGTGGAAACCGGCACCAACCACAAGATTGAAGCCAACTCCAAGGCCGCGATGCCTTCCGGGTGGGACACCACCGCCAAGTCCGATATCGGATTGAAGCTGAGCAACGGCTGGCAGGAGAAGGAAACCTTCGGCCCCATCACCCTCAAGCCAGGTGAATCCTTCCGCGTGGAATACGGCGTGGTGGAAAAGGACTTCATCTCTATGTTCGTCGGCTGCAACGACGACCGTCTGGAGAACATGCCAGGTGCCAACGTCATCCGCGGCAAGGGCCCGGCCGAGCGCTATGCCTTTGCCTACATCATCAAGGCGGACGGCTCCGTTTCGGACCTGGCCATGGAGATTCCCTCCCGCTCCCCGGGCGCGAACTCCAAGCCCATCGAGGGCAACTACACCTCCGTATCTGGCCCCAGCCTGGAAAAGATTGCGGACCCGAAGAAGGATGAAATCATGCAGCCTTCCGAGGACCTGCAGCGCGATCCCTCCTGGCCCAAGGAGGGCGAGACCTGCGAGGGTCGCGATAGCTCCTGGTACCCGCTGGATATCACTGCCGTGACGCCGACCTTCCGCAAGCCGGGCTACTCCACGGACTTCCTCAACTGGTCCAAGGGCGACTATGAATACGCGCCGGTTACTGACTTCGTCGTTGGCGCCGAGCACGCCCCCTACACCAACTGGCGCGGAAACCGCGGCGATATCCCGAAGGGCTGGCTGGAATCCGTCGGTGCGGTCAAGCGCGCCTACATGCCGGTGGGAACTGAACTCGAGCACGTCGACCTCGCCCCCGGTGAGCGCGTGCGCGTGGAGTACGGCACCACTATGACCCGGATCAATTACCGCGAAATCCACTGCGGCAAGGACGGCAAATACAGCCTGACCTCCAACTACAAGCAGACCACCGCTCCCAGCGGCTTCTGGGCGGAGGCCACCATCACGGGCAAGGACGGCTCCACCCGTACCGAGGACGTCACCCCGGAGGAGTACCGCAACCTCCCAGTCCCGACCCAGACCATCTACTAATCCACCTTTAATCCCCAAGGAGAAATCACCATGTTCAAGACCAAGATTGCTTCCATCACCGCTGCCGTGGCCATCGCCTGCGGTCTGATCGCTACCCCGGCCGCTAACGCCCTCCCGGCACGTGACCTGGGCCCGGCCAACCCGACCACCATTGGTGAGCACTGCACCAACCCGGGTGACACCGGCCAGACCGTTAAGATCAAGCGCACCTACTTCGACGGCTCCGCCGGTTCCTGGACCATCTCCAACTACAACGACGAGCCGCTGCCGGTAACTCGCTCCATCAAGGAAACCAAGACCAAGACCTGGAACGTCTCCGCCGGCGTGGACTTCAAGCTGCTGGATCTGATCAACTTCACCTTCTCCTCCAGCTACACCGACTCCCAGTCCTACGAGGTCGGTGAGCAGGTCGGCCCGTACAACATTGCCCCTGGCAAGACCGCCGTCATGCGCGCCGGCTGGGTTGTCTCCGACTTCGAGGGCCAGAAGACCATTTGCGGTTCCGATAACACCTGGCAGGCCAACGGCGAGACCTTCACCGCTACCTTGCCGAAGGAGCGCCACGTGGAGGTCTCCACCCGCGACAACAACGATTGGGGCTAAGACGTGCTGAAGAAGTCCATCGCGCGCACTGCCGCGAGCGTCTTCGCTGCGCTGAGCCTGCTGGCAGCCGCTCCCGTTGCCCACGCCGCAGACTTCGGCGGGGACTTCGAGCTGCCCCAGCGTTGGAACGATGATTTCAAGCCGGGCACGCACTGCGCAACACCCGGCGAGAACGGCACCTACGTCACCGCCACTCGCCGCTGGTTCAAGCAGACGGATGCCACCAGCGTGGCCAACCGCAACGATGAGTCCGTGCCGGTCAGCCACACCGTGACCCAGGCCCGCACTCAGACCATTGAGGTCTCCGGCTCCATCAAGGGCGAGGGCGAACTGGCCAAGGTGCTGACCCAGACCTACGGTTTCAACTATGTCCACGAGCAGCACTGGAAGCTCAACCAAGAGGTTGGCCCGTACACTCTGCCGGCGAACTCCCAGGGCAAGCTGGTGTGGGGCTTTACCATGCTCGACACCGACGGGCAGGACGTTCGCTGCAACGCTGATCAGGAATGGGAGGCCGTGGGCAAGCCCTACTCCGCCACCGTTCCGGAGGCGCGCTACTCCGAGCTGCAGCTTGGCGATGCCCCCGTCTGGAACTAACCCAGCTATCTCACCCGCCCAGACTTTACAAAAGAGGGCACCTTCACACCGCTTCGCAGCGGCCGAGGGTGCCCTCTTTTTGGCGTTTCACAGCATGATCAAACGGCAGCGGGAGCATTGCAGAACGGCAATGGGAACCTTGCAGAATGGCAACAAAGTCTTTGCAGAACGGCAGCGGGAGCATTGCGGAACCACAACAGCGCAGGCGATTCCTACCAATAGGTGACAACCACTGGGCGATGCTAATCTCGTCGCTCTGGCACGGCTAACCCGCGACGCCGAACGGCCTCCACGCATTTCGAGGACCACGAATATACTGCGCCACATGCCTCATCGAATCTTTTCCGTGCCCTTCGCCGGCATCTATCCGCACTACGTCAACAAAGTGGAGCGCAAAGGCAGGACTGTCAGCGAGCTCCACGAAGTCATCACCTGGCTTACCGGCTACTCGGTTGAAGGACTGGGGAGGGTCCGGGAGCAAAAGATCACCCTCGAGGAGTTCTTCGAGCAGGCCCCTCAACTGAACCCGTCTCGCCACCTCATCACTGGCAGCATCTGCGGACACCGTGTCCAGGACATCGAGGACCCACTGATGCAGAATATTCGGTACCTGGACAAGCTCGTTGACGAGCTAGCCAAAGGAAAGGCCATGGCGAAAATCCTTCGCGGCTAGTATTCGCCAACTGCGCTATTCAAAGCTTCAAGCTTTAAGCCACAAAGGGGTACGGCGGCGCGGTCTTCTCACTGAAGAAGTAGCGCGCGTGCGTATGGCGGACGGATTCTAAATTCTTAGCGCCAATCGCCACAATCTCGACGTCAGGATCCTTATTTACTTGATCCAGTCTATGACGAGCGCGGGTTCCCTCGATGAGGGATTCGTACTCAGTTACTTCCAGTGCACCTGTCGGTCGATGGTATTTAATCAAATAGGCTGGCATCGATTTATTCTCCCTCCACGTCACGTTGAACTCGGCGTTCTTCGAATTTATGGATTAATTTATCTAGCATCTTATACATGCTACGTCGCAATTGACGTGCTTCTCTTTGCGTTGTATCAGCAGGTTGGTTGCCTTCGAAAGGCTCAGTAAGAATATCGACGAGCTTTTCCACCCTGTTTACGACTTCGGACAGTTCATGCAAAGCGCGGGTCTCAATCTCAAATCCTGCCGGAATTTTTCCGCCGAATTCGAGGTATCGGATTTCTCTCCCATACAAGTCTCCTGCCATTTCATAAAGATTTGCCCACTGCGACTGAAGCGCCGTTCGTAACTGAATTTCTGCACGCCCGGCCTCAGACATCACATGTAGGTGCACCGCGCGATAGCCCGAGTGCGGTTCCTCGCGCATGTCCCGGAGCTCTACCTTCCTCGCCCCAGCCTTCATAAAACCTCGAGAAAGAAGCTCCGCCAGTATCGATTGTTCCTTTAGAGTCACGTCGAGATCCAGCCGTACTCCAGAGACGTCTTGGATATTCTCCAAAGGAAAGCTCGGCATTCGACTCAACTTCTCCCTCAACGTGTCTCGTGTTTTTACACGAGAACCCAGGAAGTATGTATCTGAATCTGGCTCCACAATCGAGTCTGAACTCAGCGTCAACCGATTATCAAGTTGTGCCATGGTCTGACCTGCTTTTTGAATTATCGCATCACACAGGGCTGATTGCTGGCCCAAGAACAGACCAAACCGTTCCTCATCAACCGCTTCCCCATTCCGTAACGCACTTCCTATTCGATGTACTTGTCTCTTACTAAACGTCGTCGGCTTGTGTTCCAAGAACCTCAAGGTTCCCCCTTCTTCGATAATGGCAACCCCCAAGACGAAGTGTTGCCTGTAGCTCCAGACACCCTTGCTAGACCGCGTGCGTGCGGACGTGCATTCCCCCACCTCTTGGATGCCTGCTCTAAAGAATACGAGGGCGACCGGACATCAACACCACAATGTCGCTCATGCGTTCGATAGTCAATTTCAAACGCACACCCCAGAAGTCAAGAGAAGACACACCCCACCTTCAGCTTTGCCATACTTAACGCATGACTTCGCTAGAAACTTGTGCCAGCGACTGGGCGGAAACAATTGCGGCCGCACTCGAGCGCGAATTCCCCGCCGCGATGCACCACACAAGCGCTTCCACAGAAGACTGCGACGTGCGCCCCGCAAGCTGCACCCCAGTTTCTACGGTTGTTTCAACTGGCACTCCAGCGTCCACATGCAGTACTCAGGCACGCTACTAAACGAGATTCTTGGTCCCGAGTCTCCCAAAGAACTTTCTGCGCTTCTCGACGATCGCCTCAGCACAGAAGCCCTCACCACGGAATACAACTACCTCCTTGCCCACCCCGGATATGAAATACCCTATGGGCGCGCCTGGCTGCTGCAGCTAGCCGTCATCCGGCCCAGCGAAGCGATGGACAAGCTCGTAGAGCTCACCGCACAGCACTGCCGCGACTGGCTCGACTCACTCAACCAACCGGTGCGACACGGTATGCATTCCAATACAGCTTTCAATCTTTTCCTCATTCTCGAGGCCGCGGAGAAACTCGGGCTGGAATCGCTGGCAAGCTCGGTGCGCGAGGCTGCTGCCCGCCTTTTTGGCGACGACCACAACTACCCGCTCGAATGGGAGCTGTCTGGGCACGATTTCCTGTCCAACGGATCCCTGAGGTGCTCGACCCAACCGATGGCCGCCTATCCCACCTCTACGGCTTGGCACTGACCAGGGCATGGATGCTGGTTGAGCTCGCCGAGCATTTCGACGCTTCCGTCCTGTCACGCGCTCACACACTCGTGGTCAGTGCGCACCCGCAGCTTGTCGACGGCCACTTCATGTCCACCCACTGGCTCATCACCTACGCACTTCGTTTTCAGCTCGCAGTTGAGGGAAGGCCCGTGAGTGAGCTTCGGTAGCAAGTAAATCCCGACGAGTACCTACGGAATGGTTACTGAGCCAGTAGTACTGTAATTTTCTAATTATCATTCTTCTCAGGAGCTCACTATGGATTCTCGCCACTCGGCGCAGCGCGATAGCTACCGCCTGCCAGAAGAAGGGATCCGTATTGATCTACGAGCTGAGCGCGCACGCCGCCGCAGCTCCGCCCAGGATCACAAGGGCACTACTCCCGAGCGCCCTTCCTACCGCCCGCGACGCCGCCCCAGCCAAGAACGGTTAGCTTCTTCCTCTTCGACCACTACCCCTTCACGACGATCCGCTTCCCCACCGGCACCTGCCCAACAAACGCCAACACGAACAGCGCCGACGAGAAAGCAAGGAACTTCACCACGGCGCCACGCAGCGCGCCATCGCCAGCTTGTCAGCCATCGCGGGATGAGGGTCCTCCTGATTCTGGCGTTGGTTATCGTCGGTATTGTCGCCGCGCTCAAGTTCAATAAGGAGCCAGAAACACCCGCGCCGCAACCCGCCGACGTAGTCACGGAACCCGCCGCAGTCATCGAGCCCTCCCCCGCGGTCGAGATGTATATCCCAGCGATTGACGTGCGCACGGAATTCGAAGAAGGGTCCTGCCGGATAAAAGACAATAAGATCAATCCGGACTCAATGAATAAGGCTTGCACCTACACCGCGGAGGATAAGCCTTATTCACTTCCCGGTACGGATGCTCAAGACATCGTGGTCATCGCCGGCCATACTGGTGCGGGCGTGCCGGCAGTATTTAATAATCTTTACGACGGCCGCGCCGATGAACACAAGGCTTCAATAGGCGACAAGCTATACCTGCGCACGCAGAACTCCGGCGAGCAATGGTTGGTATACACAGCAACAGATCTGCACGATCCGTCGAAGGACGGCCTTGAGCAGGATGAAAGCATCTGGGGCACCGATGCCCAGCCCGGTCGCCTTCTCACCATCAGCTGCATCCAGCCGGCCAACCCTTTGGCTGCTGCGGTGCGCAATGCCGTGGTGGGATGGCAGTTTGAGGGCGTAACCGAATTTCCCGACCCCGCCGCAGAACAGCGCTAAGCCCGGTGCAGCATCCCCCGTTCAGGGGGATTTCCACCACAACACACAGATATCGAACATTTTCGCAGCTCAATAGACTTCACAGTTCTTATTCTTGCAGGTTAACGCGCCTTGCAGCGTCGCGGTTGAAGGCCTCAACCCACCGAACATGTCACCCGTCTGGCACGAAAAGCATCCGCCATGTTACGGGGCAACATTTCGAAACCCTTGTGACTAATGTGAAAGTTGTGGCTATTGTGGTTCACGTCGGGTTGAATCCCTCTCACATACCTCACAAACCCCGCAAGGAGAAGCTTATGAAGCGCATCAACCGCACCCTGACCGCAGCCGTTCTGGCTGGTTCCCTCGCACTGGGCGGCACCGCAGTCGCCTCTGCCCAGATCCCGGCTCCGGCTGAGCTCACGGTCGATGGCGTCACCTACCAGAAGCAGGCCGACGGCAGCTACAAGAGCACCAACGATCTCGGCGGTGCCACCACCCTAACCGCCGAGCAGGCGCAGTTCGCTTGGGAGAATTCGCCAGAGTACCAAGAGCTCCTAAAGGAAACGTCGAACGAAGGTGAAAACCCAGCCGAGGGTGAAGCCCCAGAAGGTAACGAAGAGGGCTCCACCGACGGCGAAGGCTCCGCCAACGAGGGCGAAGGCTCCGCCAACGAGGATCCCTCTTCCAGCGAGTCTGACTTCGACAAGAAGCAGCTGGCTTGGCTGGCCCTGCCGGCTGCCCTCGTCATCGGTGGTGTGACCTGGTACCTGGCCAAGGATGGCAAGACCTACGTGAAGTCCCAGGAGGCTGCACAGAAGGACGCTCCGACCGCTGAGGAGAAGGCCGCTTCCGAGCAGATGCTGCAGGAGAACAAGGACGAGGTCATCGCCCAGGGCGGCCAGCTTGCTGACAGCACTGCTGCTCAGACTCCGACACAGGCTCCGGCGCAGTCCCGCGGTATCTCCGCTGAGACCGGCTCCAACACCGTTGCCCGCGCCCTCGCTGCACTGGCGTTCGCAGCCATGATCGCTGCTGGTGCTGCCGTTGCTCGCCGCAAGCTCGTCTTCTAAGAAGACCTCTAGGCCGCAGGCCAACTAACACACAGGCCAACTAACAATGGCCAACTAACAACTCGCTCCGCGTTCCCCAGCCCTCTCATCCAGTGGGCGAAGGAGCGCGGTTTCGCGCGTTTTACTCCACATAACTCCCCTGCCAACACCGCTCACCACCGCAACGCAACCTGGAATATTCGTAGGAGTTTGCATAGAGCACATCAAAAAATCATCCAGACCATTGACCTAGCTCACATGCCTATGGTTAATATGTAGTGAGTCGAAACTAGCTAACGGTGGCAACATCGGCTGACATCGACTATCCAAGAACACGTATATCTATTCCCAGGAGAAGAAACATGAAGCGCATCTCCCGTAACCTGACCGCCGCAGCACTGGCCGGCGCCCTGACCCTCACCGGCCTCACCGCCGCCAACGCAGAGGAGCCCAACACCCAGACCGGCTCTTCCATCACCTCCAACGAAGGCAAGGGCAACCAAGGCAGCAGCAACGAGGGTGACCAGGGCAGCAGCGACAAGGATGGATCCTCCGCTGACCTCAAGGGCAAGCTGTCCTCTGAGGATGGCAAGCCGACCGACCTCGGCATCGCCGCCATCGTCCTCGGCGTTGTTGGCGCACTGGCCGCAGTCGGCCCAGCCGCAGCACAGGCACTGGGAATCAACCTCCCGTTCTAGTTCAAAGCTTCTACACCTAAGCTTTTAAAGCGCCAAAATGAGCGCGCTCCACATAGACCTCAACGCTGACCTCGGCGAAACCACCGCCGGCAACCCCGTGGCCGATGACGCCGCGATGCTCCAGCTTGTCTCCTCCGCCAACGTCGCCACCGGCTTCCACGCCGGTGACCCGCACTCCATCGCGGAAACGCTCAAGGCGGCCGCAGAGGCAGGAGTTACCGTCGGCGCGCACGTTGGCTATAACGACCCAGCAGCATTCGGCCGCCGCTTCATCGATTACGCACCTGCCGAGCTTGCCGCCGAAATCACCTACCAAATCGGTGCCCTCCAGGCCCTGGCCCAGGCCAACGGGACACAGGTGGCCTACGTGAAGCCGCACGGCGCAATGTATAACACCATCGTCCACCACGAGGCCCAGGCCCACGCGGTTATCGACGGCATCAAGGCCTTCGGCGACCTGCCCGTCATGCTGCTGCCCGGCGGCATCGCCGTCGACATCGCCGAAAAGAAGGGCCTCACCGTCATCCGCGAGGCCTTCGCCGACCGCAACTACAACCCCGATGGCACGCTCGTCTCACGACGCGAGGCGAATGCGGTAATGGGTGATGAGGGGGACGTCGTCAAGCGCGTGCTCGAGGTCGCCGAAACCGGCTCTATTACCGCCATCGACGGCTCCGTACTCAACGTGGATGCCCAGTCGGTGTGCACGCACGGTGATTCGCCCGGCGCGGTCCAGCTGCTGCGCGGTGTGGTCAAGGAACTGCAGGCGCACGGAATTGAGATTCGGAGCGCCATCTGATGCATATTCACCCCGTAGGAACGCGCGCGCTGCTCGTAGAGCTAGAGGACTTGTCCCAAGTCATGGCGTGGCACGCGGCGCTCGACGCTAATCCACTCAAGGACCAAGTCGATGCAATCGCCGCCGCCACCACCTTGCTGCTGACCTTTGCCACGCCGAATTCCGCCGCCGCAGCCGCTGAGAAGCTGCAGGACTTCCACCCCACCGCGCAGGCGGGCGAGGATCCGCGCTTTGTGGAAATCGACGTTCTCTATGACGGCGAGGACCTCGAGGAGGCCGCCGAATTGATGGGCATGTCGCGCGAGGGCCTCATTGACTGGCATACCTCCACCGAGTGGCTCGCTGCTTTTGGCGGTTTCGCCCCCGGCTTTACGTATTGCACCCCGGCTGACCCGGCGCAGAATTTCAACATCGAGCGCCGCGCCACCCCGCGCACCGCGGTCCCAGCCGGCGCCGTCGGTATCGCCGGCGGTTTCTCCGCGGTCTACCCGCGCGTCTCCCCGGGCGGCTGGCAGCTGTTGGGCACCACCTCGACCCCCATGTGGGAATCCGATGCCCACCCGCCGGCACTGGTCCAGCCCGGTGACCGCGTGCGCTACCGCGCGGTGAGCTCGCTGCCGGACGTGGTCTCCACCACGCCTTTTGGCCGCCGTACCCCCGCGCGCCTGCCGCGCTTGGAGGTCCTCGATGCCGGCCTGTTGACGCTCTTTCAAGATCAGGGCCGCCCCGGTCGTGGCAACCTGGGCGTCACGCCCTCGGGTGCTGCTGACTCGGCTGCGGCCGCCACGGCCAACGTCGCGGTGGGCAACCCGCGCGGCGCCACCGTACTAGAGAATATCGGCGGCATTCGCCTGCGCGCGCTGACCGACGCCGTCGTGTGCGTCACCGGCGCCCAATCCCGCGTGCTTCTCGACGATATGCCGGTACACCTCGCGCGCCCAGTGCTCGTCACCGCCGGCTCAACGGTCACCGTGGATCCCGCGACGGTGGGCCTGCGCAGCTACATCGCCATCCGCGGTGGCATCGTGGCGGATGCGGAGCTGGGCTCAGCCTCCACCGACGTGCTCTCCGGGCTGGGGCCTACACCGGTACGGCTGGGCGATGTCATCGGTGTCCTCCCCCGCTCCACCGCAATGACGGATGCGCAGCTGAGCAACCCGATGCGCGTTCGCGAAGGCGCGCACGGACAGACCGAGGGTGTGCTGCGCTGCGTGCTCGGCCCGCGCGATGACTGGTTTACGCCCGAAAGTCTGGAGGCGTTCCTGGCCACCGAGTGGACCGTTACTGCACAGTCCAACCGCGTGGGCGTGCGCCTGGTCGGCCCGGAGGGCTCCGTGGCGTTGAGCCGCGCCCGGGAGGGCGAGCTGCCTTCGGAGGGCATGGTCGCTGGCTCCGTCCAGGTACCGCCGAGTGGCGAGCCCGTGATTTTCCTCCGCGATCACGCCGTGACCGGTGGCTACCCGGTCATCGCCACAGTCCTCGAAGAAGATATTGATATCGCCGCGCAGCTCCCGCCGGGGGCGACGGTCCGCTTTGAACTCGCTTAAACACTAGTAAAGGAACACCCACCCATGATCTCTGCAGTCCTTATTGCTAACCGCGGCGAGATCGCCGTCCGTATCGCCCGCACCGCGCGTGACCTGGGCATCCGCTCCATCGCCATTTATTCCGAAGCCGATGCTGGCGCACTGCACACTCAGGTGGCCGACGAAGCCTATGCGCTTCCCGGCAACTCCGCGGCGGATACCTACATGAACATCCCGGCTCTCCTCGATATCGCCGTGCGCGCCGGCGCTGACGCCATCCACCCCGGCTATGGTTTCCTCTCGGAGAACGCCGACTTTGCCCGCACCGTGGCCGAGGCCGGCTTGACGTGGATTGGCCCCTCGCCGGAGTCCATCGAGCTGCTCGGCGACAAGATTGCCGCACGCCGCGTAGCCGAGGAGGTCGGAGCCCCGCTGGCACCAGGCACTTCTGATCCCATCGATGACTGGCAGGAGGCCCGCGCCTTCGCGGAGGAGCACGGCCTGCCCATCGCGATTAAGGCTGCCTACGGCGGCGGCGGACGTGGTCTCAAGGTGGTGGAAAACCTCGAGGACATCGAGGCGGCCTTCAACTCCGCCGGCCGCGAGGCCAAGGAGGCCTTCGGCCGCGCGGAGTGCTACGTGGAGAAATTCCTGACGCACCCGCGCCACGTGGAGGCGCAGATTCTGGCCGATACGCACGGCAACGTCGCCGTGCTGGGCACCCGCGATTGCTCCACGCAGCGCCGCTTCCAAAAACTCATCGAGGAAGCCCCGGCGCCCGCGCTTTCCGACGAACAGCGCACCGGCATCCACGAGGGTGCCCGCGC
>QWCJ01000543.1_pt1 | contig 12610 bp, 9 predicted proteins | sample 1972501 | NCBI WGS metagenome assembly QWCJ01 (sample SAMN09866711, study PRJNA288562) | Human vaginal metagenome isolate term2_vaginal, whole genome shotgun... | isolation source: vagina | host: Homo sapiens | place: USA: California
GAGCGGGCGACGCCGTGGTCGTTGATCGCGCGCCGGTTCGGCTACGCCCTGCTGCTTATCGTTGCCGTCGCGATCGTCGCGTTCATTGATCGCAATGGATACTCCGAGCCGTTGACGTTCATTGACGCGTTGTATTACTCGGCGGTGACCCTGTCTACCACGGGCTACGGTGATATCACTCCGGTGACGCAGTCGGCCCGAGTCATCAACATTTTCTTCGTCACTCCGGCCCGTGTGGCCTTCCTGATGCTCCTCGTCGGTACGACTTTGTCGGTGCTGACGGAGGATTCCCGTAAGACGCTGCAGATCCAACAGTGGAGGAATACCGTGCGCAACCACACCATCGTTATCGGCTACGGCACGAAGGGCCGCTCGGCGGTCGACGCATTGGTGGCAGGCGGTGCGTCGCCATCGTCGATTGTTGTCATCGACCCAGACCCGGCTGCGCTCGCCGTCGCGGAGAAGCACGGTTTGGTCACGGTGCACGGCAATGGCACCAAGTCGGACGTGCTGCGCATTGCGGCGGTGAGCCGTGCGCGTTCGGTGATTGTGGCGCCGTCTTCGGACGATACGGCCGTGCTGATCACGCTGTCGGTGCGTGAGTTGGCGCCGAGCGCCATGATCGTGGTCAGTGTGCGAGAGGGTGAGAACCAACACCTGCTTATGCAGTCGGGCGCGGACTCTGTGGTGGTCTCCTCCGAAACGGCCGGACGTCTGCTTGGCATCGCAACGGTGACCCCGCCCGTGGTGGAGATGATGGAGGATCTGCTCAGTCCGGACGAAGGCTTCGCGGTGGCAGAGCGTCAGATCGCGGACGACGAGGTTGGTGCGAACCCGCGCCACTTGGCAGACATCGTGCTTGGCGTGGTGCGCTCCGGTGAGCTCTACCGCATCGATTCCCCCGAAGCAGAAACGGTCGAGCCGGGCGATCGCCTCCTGTACGTGCGCATGAACACCCCGGATATCCGCCGCCAGGCGGAGAAGGCAGTGCGCGATGACGATTGATCTGAGCGTGCTTGATAGCGACCAACGTGTCGCCGCCGAAGCACCCCGCGGGCCTGTGTGCATCCTGGCGGGTGCTGGCACGGGTAAGACGAGGACGATTACGTATCGCATTGCCAACCTGATCGATCGCGGCACGGTCGCCCCGAACAAGGTGCTCGCCGTGACGTTTACCCAGCGCGCGGCAGGGGAGATGCGCGACCGTCTGCGCACCATGGGTATCGGGGGAGTGCAGGCGCGCACGTTCCACTCCGCGGCCATGCGGCAGTTGCAGTACTTCTGGCCGCAGATCGCCGGTGACCTGCCGTGGCGGCTCTTGGATAACAAGTTCCCGTTGGTCGCCCGCGCCGCGCGCGCCGGTGGGCTGGATACGGGCAAGGAAATGGTGCGCGACCTGCTTAGCGAGATCGAGTGGGCCAAAGCCAGCGTGATCGGCCCGGAGGATTACGCCGCACGCATCGCCGATACCCCGCGCACCCCGCCGACGGATCCGCAGCGTGTGGCCCAGGTCTACCGCCTCTACGAGGAGGCGAAGACGAGTCCGGATGGCATGCTGCTCGATTTCGACGACCTGCTGCTGCACGTCGCCGGCGCGCTTGAGAACGCACCTGCGGTGGCGGAGGAGTTCCGCGCCCAGTACCAGACTTTTGTGGTGGACGAGTACCAGGACGTCACCCCGCTGCAGCAGCGCGTGCTGGAAGGCTGGCTGGGTGATCGCGACGATTTGACCGTGGTGGGCGATGCCAACCAGACCATTTACTCGTTTACCGGCGCCACCCCGGATTACCTGCTGAACTTCTCGCGCACCTACGAGCACGCCACAGTGGTGAAATTGCAGCGTGACTACCGCTCCACGGTAGAAGTCACCGAGTTGGCCAACACCGTCATCGGCAAGGCCAAGGGTCGTGTCGCCGGCACTCGCCTGGAACTGGAGGGCATGCGCGGGCGCGGTCCGGCGCCACAGTTCAACGGCTACGACGACGAGCCGTCTGAGGCCCGCGCCGTGGCCCGCGCGATCAGGCGTTTGCTTGATGACGGCGTCCCCGCCCGCGAAATCGCCATCCTATACCGCATTAACTCCCAGTCGGCCGCATTTGAAGCGGCGCTGGCCGATGCCGGCATTGCCTACCAAGTCCGTGGTGGGGAAGGGTTCTTCCACCGCGCCGAGATCCGCGAAGCCATCGCAGCCCTGGTCCGTGCCGCCCGCCGCACCGACCTGCCGGACGACCCAGTGGCGGTTGCTCGCGCCGCGTTCGCACCCATCGGCCTGACCCAGACCGAACCCGAGGGCGCCCAGGCTCGTGAGCGCTGGCAGTCACTCAGCGCGCTTGTGGATCTCATCGAGGAAATCATCCGCACCCGCGAAGCCGAAGACCTGCCCCAGGTGCTGCGCTCCCTGCGCCAGCGCGCGGAAGCCAAGCAGCCCCCAGCCGTAGATGGTGTGACACTGGCCAGCCTGCACGCCGCGAAGGGCCTGGAGTGGGACGCAGTATTTCTCGTTGGTCTGGTGGAGAACACCTTGCCGATCTCGCACGCGATCAAGGCCGGCGACGACCAGATCGAAGAAGAACGCCGCCTGTTCTACGTCGGGGTGACGCGTGCGCGTGAGCACCTGCACTTGTCGTGGTCGCTGTCGCGCCAGGAAGGTGGGCGAAAGAACCGGTCGCGGTCGCGCTTCTTGGACGGCATCGCACCGGAACTTGATGTGGAGCGCTCCCCGGAACGCCTCAAGCGCAACCGCCGCTGCCGCGTATGCGGCAACCCGCTGTTCAGCCCAGCAGACAAGGCACTCGGACGCCACGAGGAGTGCGAGCCAAGTTACGACGAGAACGTGCTCGCCGCCCTGAAACGCTGGCGCCTCGACGTCTCACGCGCAGCGGGACGCCCGGCTTACATGGTGTTCTCGGACGTGACACTCATGGCAATCGCCGAAGCCATGCCCGCAAACGAGACGGAACTGCTTGGCATCTCCGGCATCGGGCCGGTGAAGGTGGAGGAGTACGGCGCGGGCGTGCTGGCAACGCTTGAGGAGCACCGCCACTAAGGCGGGCCCCAGCCGCGCCAGCCCAGCCAGCGCTAGAAGCACATCGGGCAGTCCGGGTGCGACGGCACCCGCTGCGACACCACAGGCACAGGCGCGAACGGGTCCGCGACCACCACGTCACCAGCCACAGGCGTCGGTGCCGACACCCCGGGCGGGTCGGGCGCACCGGCAAGCCTGCCCGCCACCGTTGCGGCCGCCACCGCACCGGCCGCTAAGGACACCGGCTCGGCGGCGATTGCCGGCGGGAGGTGCTCCTCCACCTGGTCGATGTTCGGGTCCCGGTCCAAAAGGTACAGCCGGGCGCACACCGGGCACGGCCCAGGCGGAGCGCACACAGGGCCGACGACCACGCGCGCGTCGAACTGCGTCACCGGCACCACAGGGCCACGCCGGCCACGGGTCGCGGCGGCGATCTGATCCACCTCGGCAGCACAGTTCACGGCAAGCACCGGCAGGTGCGGCTCGTGATCGAGCAGGAACTTGCTCACCGACTCGTCCTTCATCGGGCTGCGCGTCACCACACCACGGCGCGACAGCAGCAGCGTGATCTGGGAGGCCAGCGCGTCGCGCCCCACCACCAGGACTTGTGGGGTGGTGGTGGGGATGAGGAGCCGGTAGGTGATGAGGTCGTCGATAAGACTGCGCGCACGCGCCTCACCGAGATGCACCGCAAGGGCTGCGACAACGGTTTTGAGCATCCGCGGATGCGTCAGTGAGTCGAGGACCGTGACCACCTCGTCGGCGCTGGGCACGGTGATGAGCCCGGTGCGTGTCGCGTCCGCCCCGAACTGGATTGTCTCTGGCGCGCGTACGAAAACGCGAACGCCCCGCGCGAGTTGTATGCGTGTGTGTTCTTGGATTGCCACGTGTGTTCCACCCCCGCGTCGCATCCTACAATGTTGTGCCATGTCTGGGATGCAATATCGCGTGATCCGCTCCGCCCGTCGTGCGAAGACGGTGCAGGCCAGGGTGGTTGGCGGGGTGGCGGAGATCCGCATTCCGGCGCACTTCACCAAAGCGCAGGAGCGCGAGATGGTGGAGCAGATGCTGGCCAAGTTGGAGAAGAAGACGTCGACGCGTTTGCTTGACGACGACTCCCTACGCACCCGCGCCGAAACCCTGAACAAGGAAATTCTGCAGGGGCGGGCAACGATTGGTTCGGTGCGGTGGGTGTCTAACCAAAACACGCGCTGGGGCTCCTGCACCGTATCGACCGGTGACATCCGCATCAGCGATCGGCTTCGCGACGTACCGGCCTACGTGCTGGACGCGGTGCTGGTGCACGAGTTAACGCACACCTTCATCCCGAACCATTCGAAAGAGTTCTACGCCTGGGCGGATCGGGTGCCCAAGGCGGAGCGCGCCCGCGGGTTTTTGGAGGCCTACCAGCGCTACGGCTAGGGCAGCCCCGACGCGCGGCCAGGCAGCGCCTACAGCTCTGTGCCGTCCTGGCTGCCGTCGTCTTTGCCGTCGCCGTCTTCGCGCTTCAACTCGGGGTTGTTGCGCAGTTCTTCTTCCAACTTGGCAAATTCGTTGTCCAGGTCGGTGTCGGGGGTGTCGTCGAGAAGCGTGTCGATGAAGGACGCCGGGTTGTCCAGCTGCTCGCTGGACGGCAGGAGGTCGGGGTGCTCCCAGACGGCGTCGCGACGATCCGCGCCCACAGCGGTGCCTGCGCGACGCCACAGTTCGGCGGCCTCACGGGTGCGAGGGGCTGCGAGTTCGATGCCGACGATGTTGGCAAAGGCCTGCTCAGCAGAACCACCGGTGGCGCGGCGGCGTGCCCACGCCTCGGCGAGTTGCGGGGTGGTGGGGATGCGTTCGCTGAGGGCTTCGTCGACGACGACGTCAACCCAGCCTTCAACAAGCGCGATCAGGGTTTCCAAGCGGGACGTGGAGGCAGCGTTGCGGGTGCCCACGCGCGGGGAGAGGTCCTCGTCTTGAAGGCGCTGCATGGCCTCCTGGATCTGTGCAGGATCGCCACCATCCAGGTTCAGGTCGCGGACGGCCTCTTCGATGTGGGAGGTGTCAATCTGCAGGCCGGCGGCGTATTCCTCCACGGAGGACACGAGGCGCTCGACAAGCCACGGCACGTTGCGGAACAGGCGCTGGCGTGCGGCCTCGCGTGCGGCGATGTAGACCATCACTTCCTGGCCTGGCAGGTCCAGCCCCTTGGAAATCTCCGCGATGTTGCGCGGCAGGACCGCACCGATGCCGGCGGGTGCGACAGGCAGGCCGAAGTCAGTGCCGGTCAGCGCCTGCTGGGCAAGATCGCCCAATGCGTGGCCCAACTTCATGCCGAACTGCATGGAGTTCATCTGGTTAACCATGCTGACCATCGGGCCCATCATCTCGCGGGCCTCTTCGGGCATGGTGTCCAACTGGGCGCGCGCCATGTTGGCGGCGACCGGGTTGACCAGGCGCTTCCACATCGGCATGGTCTGCTCCAGCCAATCTTGGGCGTTCCAGGCCTTGGCCTGTGCCTGGCTGGCGGGCAGTGCGGTGGCACCGTCGAGCCAGAGCTCCGCTAGGCGGAAGGACTCCTCGGCGGCGCGGGAGTCTGCCTCGCTGACCGGGTTCACCCCGGCGATGCGCTGGCGCGCCATGCGGGCGGCCAGGTCGAAGTTGACGGCGTCGCCGTCCTCCTGGGCGTTCATGGAGGAGCCCATGCCGGAGAGCATTTGGCCGAACTGATTCAGGATGTCGCCAAGCCCGCCAGCACCAGCGCCACCAGCGCCACCAGCGCCGCCGGGGCCGCCGGGGCCTCCGAATCCACCGAACCCGCCGGACCCAAAGCTTCCGCCGAAACCGAAGGCTGCAAACGGGTTGGTCGGCTCGCCACGCCCGTTGTCGTTGTTGTTGCCTTCGTTGTCCCTGCCCTCGTTGTCGTCGTTGCCGTCGTTGGGAAAGGAGAATCCGAATCCGTTACTCATAGGCGCCACAATACAGCTGCACAACGGCGCGGGTTGGAGCTGCTGGTTGCTGCGCTAACATGTGCCACCATGACGAACGCGCATACACCAGCGGACGCGGCAGAACACACGCCCGCGACCAAGACAGCGAACAAGCGTTTTTCCACGCTGGTGTGGGGTGCAGTGCCTATCGCGTTGCTTGCGGTGGGGATGACGATGGACCACATTCCCGGCACGGACATCAAGCTCACGGTGCCGTACGCGGCGGAAGGGGCGGGCCCGACGTTTGACACGCTCAGCGAGATCCAGGGCACGCCCGTGGTGGACATCGAGGGCGCGGAGACCCTTGACACCGGCGGGCAGCTGAATATGACCACGGTGTCGGTGCGCACGAATATGACGTTGGGCCAGGCGTTGGCGCGTTGGGCGGTGACTAAGGACACGCTGGTGCCGATCGAGCAGGTGATGCCGGCGGATCGCAGCGAGGAAGAAACGCGCGAGTTTAACCAGCAGATGTTTGTCGCGTCGGAGGCGTCGGCGACGGTTGCGGCGATGCACTATCTGGGCAAACCCACAACGGTGAACATTCATGACGTGGTCGAAGGCGCTGCCGCGGACGGGACGTTGCAGCAGGGTGACAAGATCCTTGCCATCGACTCCACTCCGGTCGCCAAGCCGAGCGCGGTCCAGGACGTGGTCTTTGCCAAAAAGCCCGGCGAGACGGTGGATGTGACCATCAGCCGCGACGGCAAGGAAGAGACGAAGACCATCGAGCTGAAGGAGAATCCGCACGAAAAGGGCAAGCCGATGCTTGGCATTCTCATGGATTCTGAGCCCGCCGATGGCCTGAAGGTGCACTACAACCTCAACGACATCGGTGGTCCGAGTGCGGGCATGATGTTCTCGCTGGCGGTGATTGACAAGTTGACGCCAGGCGAGCTCAACGGGGGCAAGTTCGTTGCCGGTACCGGCACGATTAACGACGACGGCGAGGTCGGCCCCATCGGCGGCATCACCCACAAAATCCGTGGCTCGCGCGATGAGGGCGCCGAGTTGTTCCTCGCGCCGAAGGGCAACTGTGATGCGGTGAAGCAGGCCGACGCTGGTGATATGACCGTCGCCGCCGTGTCCACCCTCCAGGAGGCAGTGGACGCGATGGAGGCGTTCGCCGCAGGCCGCGACGTGCCAACCTGCGACGGCTAAGGGCTAGGGATTCTTCGCCAGGCCGAGGTCGTAGATCCGCTGGCGCGGGTCCTCCTGGTCGGAGGAGATCAGTTGCTGCATGACCAGGCCCTCGCGGTTATCCACCACGGTGATGATCGCGGAGGTGCCCAGCGTGGACCAGCCGACTACGCGGTCGCCGGAGTCTTCCACCACGCGCGAGGAGCGCAGCTCAGTAAGAAGTTGGGTCGAGGAGGCCGCCTTCGATTCGGAGTCGAAGAACTGGAACTGGCCAATCTCGTCGCCCTGGCAGTCGTAAGATCCGCTGATCCCACCGGCGCCGCAGCCTTCGAACTGGTCGAAGAACTCCTCAGGCGCAAGGGAGGCGAAGCGCTCGCGTACCTTTTCCAAGGTTGCCTCTGCAGACGAGTCCGCTTTCTCCCGCTTCGAGGAGCTCGTGCTTGTCGACGACACCGTCTCGGAAGCAGACTCCGACGCCGACTCCGACGCCGTGCCAGATTCAGACGCAGCGATGGTAGTTGTCACGGAGGTGGTCGTTTCAGGCGTGGTCGTCTCCGAATCCGAGGAGGTGGTTGGGTCCTCGCTGATGTACGACGTCGAGATGGGGCTGCTGGTCGCGTTGGCCTCGTCGTTATCGCCACCACCACAGGCGGCGAGAGACAGCGAGCCGACAAGGACAGCGGAGGCGATTGCGCGGCGGGACACAGACACGGTCAGAAGCTCCTTGGATTGGGTTTCGGGTGTCTAGCTTAAACCAGGTCGTCCGGGTCTTGCTCAAGCCCGTAGCGCAGCGCAGCGATCACACCCGGCGCGACTTCCGGGCCGCCACGCAGCTCGATGTCGTCCTGTGCGAAGGGGCCGCGCTCCTCCAACTCTTCATCCGTCAGGCGCATCTGCAGCAGGGTCTGCTCGATGTCTTCGGTACGCAGCACGCCGGAGAACAACCGCGCCGGGCGCGCCTCGGCATCCGCCGGGGCAGAGGCGTCGCGGAAGAGGATCTCCTGCGCCAGGATCACGCCTTCAACCTCACGCGGCCAGGCCAGGCGGGTGACGTACTCGCCGAGCTCCTCGGAACCGGGCAGGATATTCTCCGGCAATTCCTGCACAACCAGGGTGAGGGGGGAGGAGTCGTCGAGGGTGCCCAGCTCGTCGACAAGCAATTGCGTTGGTACCAGACCGAAGAGGGTTGGCGGGGCGTCCCAACCTTCGGCGTGGACGAAATCGACGGCCTCCATCATGGCCTTATTCAGGGCTTGTTGTTCGCGCACGGGAACCTTTCCGGATTGTTGGCCGTTAAACTTTCTAGGCTGTAATGCACATAGACGTTGGACAACACTATTCCTAAGGAGCAGGCTTGGCTACCCGCCTCACCCGGCCACAACCACGGTCGCAGAAACCGAATAAAGGCCTCATGGTCACACTCGGTGTACTCGCCGCACTTTTCTTCCTCCTGCCAGTGCTGATCGGTATCTATACCGATTTTCTCTGGTTTGGGGAGGTTGACTTCCGCGGTGTTTTCAACCGAGTGATCCTCTTCCGTGTCGTGCTGTTTGTCATCTTCGCGCTGCTTGGTGCAGCCGTCGCATGGGCAGCGGCACGGATTGCGTGGCGTGGCAGGCAACAAGACAGCGGCGATATTTTCGGCGAGACCTCGCAGCAAGCGCAGTACCGCGCCGCCGTGCAAGACGGTGTGAAGGGGCTGCTGACCTGGGTGCCGGTGATCGTGGGCATCATGTCCGGCCTTGCTGGCCAGCGCATGTGGCGCGTGTTCATGCTGTGGTTCAACGGTGGGGACTTTGGCACCACCGACCCGCAGTTTGGCAAGGACTTGGGCTTCTACGCGTTTAGCCTGCCGGCGATCTCTGCGATTGTGGGCACGCTGTCCATGCTGCTCGCCGTGGCATTTTTGATCGGCGTGGTGGGGCACTACCTGCTGGGTGGCATCCGCATCGGCAACAACGTCACCGGAGTCAAAGGCATGGTGTCCAAGCCGGCACGCATCCAGCTCGCCGTCACCGCAGGCCTGTGGATGCTGACCAAGGCCGTGACCTACTGGCTGGACCGCTACTACCTGCTATCCAGCCAGAATGACATCTTCACCGGTGCGTCCTACACCGCGGTCAACGCGATGCTGCCCGCGAAGATCATCCTCACCGTCATCGCTGTGGTTGTCGCAGCGGCGTTTTTCGCCTCCATCGTGTTCAAGGACTTCCGCGTCCCAGTGCTGGCAACGGTGCTCATGCTGGTGTCCTCCATCGTGGTGGGCAACGTGTGGCCGGCGCTTTTGGAGCAGTTCTCGGTCAAGCCGAACCGTCAGGCCAAGGAATACGAGTACATCGGCCGCAACATCGAAGCCACACGCGAGGCATACGGGCTGACCGATGACAAGGTCACCTACATGGAGAACTGGGGCGGCAACACCTCAAACACCGATGTGGCTAAGGATGCGGCGACGATCTCCAACCTGCGCCTGCTGGACCCGGACATCATTTCCCCGACGTTTACCCAGAACCAGCAGCTGCGTAACTTCTACGGCTTCCCAGACCAGCTGGCCATGGACCGCTACGAGGTCGACGGCCAGATGCGCGACTACGTTGTCGCCGCGCGTGAGATGGACCCGAACGCGCTGAGTGAAAACCAGCGCGACTGGATTAACCGCCACACCGTGTACACCCACGGCAACGGCTTTGTCGCAGCGCAGGCCAATACTGTCGACGAGGCCGCGCAGGACGCCGGCTCCACCCGCGGTGGCCTGCCAATCTTTACCGTGTCCGACCTGCAGGCCAACGCCGCCGCCAAGGAGGCCGGCGAGGCTGAAGAGCTGGGCATCAAGGTAGAAGAGCCGCGCATCTACTTCGGCCCGGTGATCGCCTCTGCGCAGGATGGTCTGGACTACGCCATTGTGGGCGATAACGGCCAGGGCCCGGTGGAGTACGACACCGACAACTCCACTTACACCTACACCGGAAAGGGCGGCGTGGACATTGGCAACCCGATCAACCGCGTGGCGTACGCCGTGAAGTACCAGGAGCTCAGCTTCCTGCTGTCCGACCGCGTTGGCGGCAACTCGAAGGTGCTCTACGACCGTGACCCGCGCAAGCGTGTGGAAAAGGTCGCCCCGTGGCTGACCACCGATTCCAAGACCTACCCGGCTGTCATCGACGGCCGCGTGAAGTGGATCGTGGATGGCTACACCACCCTGTCCCAGCTGCCGTACTCCACGCGTACCTCCCTGCAGGACACCACGCAGGACGCGCTGAACCCGGACGGCACCACCCAGCGTCTGATCACCGACAACGTCGGCTACATCCGCAACTCCGTCAAGGCCACCGTGGACGCCTACGACGGCACCGTGGACCTCTACGCATTCGACGAGTCCGATCCGGTGCTCAACGCCTGGATGAAGTCCTTCCCGGGCACCGTGCGCCCGAACTCGGACATCACCGACTCCCTGCGTGACCACCTGCGTTACCCGGAGGACCTGTTCAAGGTTCAGCGTGACCTGCTGGCGCGCTACCACGTGGATGACCCGGGCGTGTTCTTCAACAACGATGCCTTCTGGTCTGTGCCGAACGACCCGACCGCGCCGGAAGGCCGCGATCAGCTGAACCAGCCGCCGTACTACGTGGTGGCCGCTGACCCGGAGACCAACAAACCGTCGTTCCAGCTGATCACCCCGTTCCGTGGCCTGAACCGCGAGTTCCTGTCCGCACACATGGCGGTGTCTTCTGATCCGGAGACCTACGGCAACATCACCGTGCGTGTGCTGCCGACCAACACGCAGACCCAGGGCCCGAAGCAGGCCCAGGACGCCCTGATGTCTTCCGACCAAGTGGCGCGTGACCGCACCCTGTGGGAGGGCACCAACGACCTGAAGAACGGCAACCTGCTCACCCTGCCGGTGGGCGGCGGCGAGATCCTCTACGTCGAGCCGATCTACTCGCAGCGCAAGGACCAGGCATCCGCCTTCCCGAAGCTGCTGCGCGTGCTCGTGTTCTACCGCGGCCAGGTGGGCTACGCCCCGACCGTGTCCCAGGCGCTGAAGCAGGTGGGTATCCACTCTGACGCAGCGCAGGAAGTCGAAGTGGTGGACGAAAACGCACCACAGGGTGAGGCTGAAACTACCCCCGCTGAGGAAAACAAGGAAGCCACACCGGAGGGTGATAACGCGCCGAAGGTAAACCGTGACGAGGCCCTGAACAGGATCAATGATGCTCTTCGTAACCTGGAGAGTGCCCGCAACGGCTCCTTCGAGGAGTACGGCCGCGCCATCGACCAACTCGACCGTGCAGTGGCTGAGTACCAGAAGGCGCAGTAACGGGTTATAGTTATCTCGTCCCCCCAGGATCGGGTGCATCGCGCGAAGTGGGCGCGCGATGCACCATTTTTGTATCTAGCATGGTGTTCACAACCAACTCTTTGAGAGAAAGGCTGGATAGACCATGGGACGTTTTGACGGAAAAGTAGCGCTTGTGACCGGTGGTGCATCGGGAATGGGCGCAGCAGACTGCAAACTCTTCGTCGAAGAAGGCGCAAAGGTTGTCATCGCTGACCTCAACGAAGAGCTCGGCGGGGAACTGGCAAACGAGCTCGGCGACAACGCAATTTTTGTGAAGCTCAACGTTGCCGACGAACAGGACTGGAAGGACGCCATCGCGGCGACGAACGAGGCGTTCGGCCGCCTGGACATCTTGGTGAACAACGCCGGCATCCTGCAGATGACGGGTGTGGAGGACACCACCCTGGAGCAGTTCCAGAAGATCATGGCCGTTAACGTGGACGGCGTGTTCTTGGGCATGAAGTACGCCATCCCGGAGATCCGTAAGCAGGGCGGCGGCGCGATCATCAACATGTCGTCCACCGCGGGCCTGGAAGGCCAGGTCGGTGCGACCGGCTACGTGGCATCCAAGTGGGCAGTGCGCGGCATGACCAAGACGGTCGCCGCCGACGTTGCTGACGAGAACATCCGCATCAACTCCGTCCACCCGGGTGCGATTGCAACCCCGATGACGGCAGATTCCCTTGTGGAGGGTGCACGCTTCCGCTCGCAGCAGCGAACCGTCCGGGCCGCGCCGAGGAGGTTGCGAAGACGGTGCTGTTCCTCGCGTCCGACGACGCGTCCTACATCAACGGCGCAGAGATTGCTGTTGACGGCGGCCTGACCCTGGGCGCCTCGAAGCACATCTACGGCATCCTCGGCCAGCTCGCTGCCCAGCAGTAACGGCAGTAGTAGCGGTAGCGGCAGTAGTAGGGAAGCCCCGATAATTGGATCGCACCAAACCGTCGTGAACAGGCGGTTTGGTGCTCTCTGTCGGTGTATGTATAGTAAGTCCACGTTGCCGGTTACGGCGACAGGCGAAAATCACATATTGCGCCCGACGCGGGGTGGAGCAGCTCGGTAGCTCGCTGGGCTCATAACCCAGAGGTCGTTGGTTCGAATCCAGCCCCCGCTACTAAGATAAGGCCCCTACCA
>QWCJ01000547.1_pt1 | contig 12563 bp, 12 predicted proteins | sample 1972501 | NCBI WGS metagenome assembly QWCJ01 (sample SAMN09866711, study PRJNA288562) | Human vaginal metagenome isolate term2_vaginal, whole genome shotgun... | isolation source: vagina | host: Homo sapiens | place: USA: California
ACGACTCCCGGCAGCGGAACTCGCCGACTCCGGCGCAGGGCGCGAACCTCTCTCGACCCGCTTCGTAGCGCGAGCCAACAGCTCCCCAAACGGCATGGTCACCGGCTGATTGGCGCGCTCTTGAAACGCCTCGGCGGCCGCGCTCAACTCCGCAGACATTTCTTCGGTGTCATAAATCTCGGCGATAGGAGTGACGGCGGAATCTCCCGCCCCCACCAAAAACATCCGCCCGCCAATCTCGATGAGGGCGACTTGGGAAACTCGAGACAGCTGCAGACGAGACACCAAACGCAAGCCCGGACCCTCGTAATCACCGAGGTTAGTGCGCTTAAACCAACGCCACAGCAGCCACATCAGCAGGAAAACGACCACGATTCCCACGATGAACCGCAGGAAAACCATCATGGGGTTCTCGGCGGGCTGACCCGTGAACGGCGCGGTCGGGGTGGTCACATCGGCGGCAGGGGAACTCGGCGTGGGGCTCCCCGCGGGGGCACTCGAGGTGGACGCCGGAGTGGGGCCGACCAGTTTCGTGTTTCCGGTCGGGCTGGGGGTGGCCGGGTCTGAGGTTCCAGAGGCGCTCAGAGCAGTGGCAAGGCTATTGAGGCGAACGTAACCGAACGTTGCCCACGCCGCACCGGTCTGTAAAACGCCCAGCAAGCTCACCGCACACCCCTTTCCGACTGATTCAACCCACTAGGACTGGCTCTGATTCTGTTGGTCGGCCAGAGACACAATCTCGGTAATACGGATACCGTATTCTTCGTCAACCACGACAATCTCACCGCGAGCAATCAAGCGGCCATTCACCATCACGTCAGCCGCTGAACCAGCGGAACGATCCAACTCGATAACGGAGCCGGGTGACAAATCCAGCACGTCATGAACCGCAAGTTTCGTGCGCCCGATTTCCGCCGTCAAAGTCATCTCTACGTCATAGAGCAGCTTCATCGACTCGGCACGCTGCTCAGGAGTGGCAGTGGCCTGGGTAATCGGACCCTCTGGGACAGCCTGGGCTTCATCCTCGTCAGCGGTTTCCTGAACCGGAGCCGGACGCACCGCTAACCAGCCCTGTACCGTGCCGTCAGCCTCCAAGGTGACCTTGATCCAGTCCTCGCTGTCCAGCAGGTCATCCACCGTTCCCTCGGTGGTATTCTCCATCACCCCGGTTCCCAAGGAAGAAGCCGCCGCCTCTAAAGCCGGCAGCAAAGCCTGAGTTTGGGTCATTCCTTCCGCGCCTTCTAAAGCCTCGGCGATAATCGAGGACGCCACCAAACACACTTGCACAGATTCTTCGGCTGAGAGAGTCGTAACTACCGCTGGAGAATCGGCGCTCGGCATCGGGTCGCCCGGCTCCCACGAAGAAGCCGAAAGCTCAGTTGTCGAGGGTAGCAGGGGAATGACCGCCTGGGCAGCATCCAGTACCTGGTTGGGGGTCACGCTCATTTCTTTTCTCCTTTGTTAACCGAAACCACCATCGCCGCTAAACGCGACCCGGAAGTTCCTGCAGCCGTTTCCGCCAGAATCAAATCCCCAACCACCATATCTAGCGGACGGGAAGTCGGGTGTATCAAGGGCAGGGTATCGCCGATAGCCAAACCATCGAGTTCGCGCGGATTGACCTTTCGCGGGGTGAAACGCACCGACACCCCAATCGGCACGTCTTCTAAAGTATCCACCAAATGTTGACGGACCGCGGCCGCCTCCGCCTTTTGCTGCTCAGTGCGAGTGTCATGCACATCGCCCTGATGAATCGCGTCCGTAATCATCGACACCGGCATCATGATGGAGCATTTGTCCTGATGTTCCCCGGCGGTCAAAGTAATCGGAGCAAACAGCACCGGAGTGGAACCATCAACGACCTGCACGAACTGGGGAGCGTACTCGATGGTACGGAACTGGCTGCCCAACGGCAGCATTGATTGAAAAGCCGTATCGAGGTCGGAAAGCACCCGCTTGAGGAAGTCAATCAGGACCGAAACCTCCACCTCGGTTAGTTCCCGGTCGGGGGTGGATTCCACGTCCCCCGTTCCTCCCAGCAGGTGATCGACCCAAGCCAGAGCGGTTTGGCGGGGGAATTGCAGGATTCCTTTGTTGCGTCCCCCTTGGAAATCAATAATCACCATCAGGGTCTGGGTCGGCAAGGTCTGGATGTAATCGTCATAAGACCGCATCGAAAGATCCCCAACCTCACCGGTTATCACCACGTGCAGGCGGCCTATCAGCTGATTGACCCAATGCCGGGTGAATGCTTCCAAAGCCATCTCCATAATGCGCGCGTATTCGCGCGGAAGCTTCATCGGTTTACTAAAGTCGTAAACTCTCGCATCCACGTCGGTCTGAACGATACTTGTCTTTGCCATCGTTTCCCATTTTATCTAGGTCAACCGTTTGATTTTGGGGTTTTCCTGCGTTGTTAGTAAGAATCGCCTTTGTTTCCAGGGGCTTCGCCAGGCAGTGCCGCCGGGCTTTACTGATAAGCAAACGTGGTGAACTGAACCGTTACCACGTGTCCGTCATAAGGCGGGATTGGGCTCTTATTCAGCTCAGCGGTGTATTTCTTTTGCAGCTCCTGCATTGCGCCGGGCTTGTCCAAATCGGCCTTTTTCATACCCTTGAACAGCCGTAAAGCGGCGTCACGAGCGGGGGACGGATCGATGTCCGAGCTGCCCTCGCCCTCCGGCTTGACCTCTTCATCAAAATAAATCGTGGCCGCAAACGACATATAGCCATCATCAAGGTTGATACTCAGCGGCTCCCCTGTGGACACCGACATCTCGCCCATCACCAAAGTTTTCTTGGTCTCTGCAGGTTTCGGGGCATCCTTGCCGCCTCCCCCGAGGACACCGAGCAGTTTCAGCACCAGGAACACACCCACCGCTAGAACGGCCAAAATCACCACAATCAGGACGATAATCAGAATCTTTTTCTTGCCGCCGCCCTTCTTTCCCGGTTCCGCACCTGCTGGAGGCGCGGTCGGGGGCGCAGCCGGTTTAGCGGCCACCGGGGCCGGTTTCGCTGCGGTGCCTCCCGCTGGTTTCGCTCCAACTCCGACTGGCATTATTTCCTCCCTAAGGTCCGGACCATTGTGGCCGGTTCCAATCTGTATTGAGAATCGGACCGCGTCAGAGACTTTCAAAGCACCTGCACCGGGACGATTCGTATTATCCTTCTCCTACGTTACCTATAAAGTCCTGCTCTCGGGGCGGCTTGACCTCGAAGATCCAGCTTTTTTAACATCACCGCTCGACCAGCTCACCGAGTCTAGCCCGCACTGCCGCCCTGGGTGCCTTCCGGGGGTGCCGGCGCCAAAGACGGGGCAATCGCCGGAGCTTCGGGAGAGATATTCCCCTGTGACCCGCCCGCCAGTTGTTTCGCCGCGTCGGGCAGTAAGGCGCGGACAGAATCCTTAGCGGTTGACATGATCACAATATCCACACGTCTGTTGAAAGCCCAGGCATCCTGACCGGGCGTAGCCTCAGTCTGGTGATCGGCTCCATAAGAAATGGAACGCAGTTTCGCCCCGGGCACCCCATCGTCCTTGAGAGCAATCAGCACCTCAATCGCACGAGCTGAAGCCAGGTGATAGTTCGAGGGGAATTTTGCACTGAAAATTGGCTGCGGGTCGGCATAGCCTTCGATGGCAATGCCCTCCTCTATAGACATCAGGGTCGGAGTAATCGCTCTCAGCACTTCGCGGGCGGTGGGCTGTACGGTCGCATCCCCGGTTTTGAAATAGGTGTCGTTAGCAACCATGCCCAACACCAGGCCCTTGTCGGTAATCCGCATCGCCAGGGAGCCTTCCTTGCCGGCCGCCTTTAATTGTTCCTCGACTTGGTTTTTAATGGAGTTGAGGTGACTGGCTTCCTTCATGGCCTGGATACGTTCGGGCTGAGACTCAGGATTTTGGTTCAGGTTCCCCATCATGGTCCCCAGCTGCACCGCCGAGGTAGAACCGGCCAAAATCCCCAGCCCCCCATCAGTTTTGAGCGGAGTAGTGACCTGAATGGTGGAGTTAAAACCAGCCGCCAAAGACGTGCGCAGCTTGGCCAACTTGCCCTGATCAACTTGAGAAATCGCATACAACACCAGGAACAGGCACATCATGACGGTAATCATGTCCAGATAGGACACTGCCCAACGCTCGGTGTTGTCAGGTTCGGGACATTCATGCTTACGCTTAGCCACGGTAGGTGCCTCCTCTCAGTGTGTTACGGGAAATCGGTTATCTGGTCACAAGTTGGGGTTAGGCGGCTTTCTCGCCCTTTTCGGTCTTTAACTGGTTCGGCGGAATTAGCGAGCGCAGACGTTCGCCAACCTGACGCGGGTTCGCCCCGGACTGCAGACTGATGAGCCCTTCCGTGACGATTTCCATCCGCGCCAGCTCAAGCACAGAAATCCTCTCCATACGGGAGGAAATGGGCAACCAAATCATGTTGGCGCTCATCAGACCCCACAGGGTAGCCACGAAAGCCGAAGCAATCAGCGGACCTAAAGTCTCCGGTTCGGACAACTGCGTCAACACGTGAACCAAAGAAATCACGGTACCGATAATGCCGATAGTCGGGGCATAACCGCCGGCCTGTTTAAAGAATCCATAAGCGGATTTGTCTGACTGCTTGCGGGCCTCAATCTTGTCAGACAGCATGGACCGCAAATCTTCCGGATCCATCCCGTCGATGGCAGCCATGAGACCCTCACGCATGAACTGATCTTCAATGCCTTTCGCGGCGTCTTCCAAAGCCAACAGACCTTCGCGGCGGGCCTTTTCAGACAGCGACACAATCGTGTCAATCGCGTCTGTAGCATCGGGAACCTTCGCCGTAAATGCCTTTGGGACCTGGCCAAACGCATAGAGGAAGTCTCTCATGGTAAAAGACGCCATCGTCGCCAGGATGGTTCCACCGAACACCAGAATCATCGGAGGAGGCAGTAAGATGTTTGAAATCTCGGCACCCTCCATGTACAGCATGGCTACTACGGCCGCCAGTGCGCCAACTATGCCAACGATTGATGCGGGATCCATACTCAGTCCTCCGAATCTTGCTGAATGTTCACCACGGTCAGCCTCGCCGCGGGAGCCGAAGCCCGGGAATCTTCTTGGATGAGTTCCTCCACCCGAGCCAGCAGGCGGGCGCGGTCCTCACGAATCAGTTCGATGACTTCGGTCACGGTTTGGGAAACCACGTAGCGAGTAGCGTCCACCATGACGATAATCGTGTCAGGCGTAGACTCGACGCGCTCAATCAGGTCGGGGTTCAGGACAAAGTCCGACCCGCCCAAGCGTGTCAACGCAATCATGGCTCCTCCTCTGCGCGGCTTTCCTTAACTTCGGTACTTTTTCTGAAATTGAAAGGCTTTTAGGGATTTTCCAAGGAATTTCTCGGGATTTTTCACCCCGTGTTCAGTCCCGGTTTACCCCTGGTTTAGCGCTTCATGTTCACCAGTTCCTGCAGGATTTCATCCGAGGTCGTGATGACACGGCTGTTCGCCTGGAAACCACGCTGGGACAAAATCAAGTTCGTGAACTCGGCAGCTAGGTCGACGTTCGACATTTCGATGGCGCCGCCCGTCATGGCACCGCGCTGGCCGGTACCGGCTTCGCCAATCTGGGGCTGCCCGGAGTTACCGGATTCCACGAAGTACGAGCTGCCGGCCTTTTCCAAACCCAGCGGGTTGGCAAAGCTGGCCACGGCGATACGCGCCAACGGCCGGTTATCACCGTTCGAGAACGTGCCGCGAATCGTGCCGTCAGCCTCGACCGAGTAGCCCGTCATGTAGCCCGCCATATTGCCATCAGCTTGCTTTTGGCCGAAGTTATTGACCCCGCCAAAGCCGGTCATCGCGGACAGGTCCAGGTTAATGGGTTGCTTGGTGACATCCGGCTGCAAGATTTTTGACGACTTCGGGGTCGTTGTTTCGTCCACGTTCACCTGATCCAGTTTGAATTTGACGGTCTTCATGGCTTTCAGGGATTCCTCGTCCAAGGTGCCGTCGGTCTTGAATTTGAAATTCAATACGCCATCGGTATCTGCAGTTTTCACCTTTGAACCGCCGACATCAACTGAACCGCCAGATTCAACTGTAAGCTCGATACGCGCTCCGCCGTCGCCCGTGAGTAATTCGCGTTGGGTTTCATCGAGCTCTTTGAACACTTTTGCGTCGTAAGCACGCAGCTCCCACTGCGGTTCCGAGCCGGGTTCAGCAAAGTCGCTGCGCGCGAAAGTCAGCAGGACATCGTGGGGATTACCCTTGTCATCAAAAGCGTGCACGATTTGGGAACGCTGGAACGCGTTGTCCGGCGAGGTCTTGGAGCCTGTCGGATCCATGTAAATCTGGTCAGCGGGAATGTTGCCGCCATAAACGACCTTGGTGGTCGGCCGTCCCTCAATCGTCTGTGTTAGCGGCAGGGTAATGTTACCGGGGGTACCCGAAGCGTTGATGGTTCCGTCCTTGTCGCCCATCCAGCCCTGCACGAACGAGCCGTCCGCCGCCACGACCTGGCCTTGGGCGTCCAAGCCGAAAGAGCCGTTCCGGGTGTACACGCTAGAACCGTTAGATTTGCGCAGGACATAGAACCCGTCGCCATTAATCATGGTGTCCAGGTTACGACCCGTCATCTGGGCCGCGCCGCCGGTGAAGTTTTGGGTGATGGACTGGAGCTTCACACCCAAACCGACCTGCGAGGGGTTCATACCGCCGCGCTCATTGACACGCGGAGCTGCACCCGAACGCACCAGCTGGCTGAACGTGTCCTCAAAACGAGTGGACGCGCTCTTGAACCCGGTGGTGTTGACGTTAGCAATATTGTTAGAAGTAACATCGAGCATGGTCTGGTGGACACTCAAGCCCGAGATTCCGGTAAACAGTGAACGTAACATTTTCTCTTTCCTTTGCTCTATGAAGCCGCGGGGGCTGGAGTGTTGTTTTCTTGATTGGTGGTCTGTGTAGCCGAGGCGGAAGTGGTTCCCGTCTGGCTCGGGGTGGTTTCAGCGGCAGTTCCCGAAGCTGCCGGTGCCTTCTTAGGTTCGGTGGCCGCGCCTGTCTTTTGGCCCTCTTTGACGGCATCCTTGATGGCCTTATCCAAAGGCGTGTCATCAGTCGGGTCGGCGATACCGAGGATGTCCTCCATCGGGATCTTTTCCCCGCCAATGTGGCACAGAATCTTGCCTTCCGCGAGGAACTCCACCGCCTCAATCGTCCCAGCGGTGGTGGCGGCATTGCCTTCCTTGTCAATCAGGTCATAGACGGCTGTCTTGCCGACCATCGAGGTCCCTTGGGCACGCTGCTGAGATTCAAAGGACTTCTTCGACGCCTCGGTCATGTTGATCATCTGTTCCATGTTCGTCATGGTCGAGGTCTGTTCCAGCAGTTTCCCGGTGTCCATCGGCTGAGTGGGATCCTGGTACTTCAACGTTGCCAACAGCAGCTTCATGAAGTCATCCTTGCCCAGCTTGGTGGGGTCCTCCTTTGTGGTTTGCACTTTGTCGGTGCGTTGGCCCTCGTTCATTTTCTTGAGGAACAGGGCTTCTTTTTCCGCCTCGCTCATTTCCTTGGTGGTGGCGATGGTTTTTGCTTCCTCTTTTGCCTTGGCGTTCGCCCCGATTGTGTAGTTATCCACAATCGGATTGGCGCCGGCGCTTACTGCATCAACTGGCATTATCTTCTCCTCACAATCACGCGAACATATCCACCGAACCGTCAGTGCCGTCCTTCAGGACGTCACCCACTTTCGGCTGGGTCACTACGTCTTCTGGTTCAGTTTCGGATCCATCCGTCCTGGCTGCGCCCGCCTGGCCAGCCTGACCGGTTCCCCTTTCGGAAGAACCGGTTCCCGCGCCCGTAAACTGGGCAAACTCTTGAGCGTTTTCCGCCAAATCCAAATCCGCCTGCAACCCGGTGGATGCCAGGTCGCGACGCAAGTCGCTCAGGGCTTGGCGCAGCTGCTCGCGCGCCGCCTCCGAAGCTCCCAATAGCTGCAGATGCACGGTGCCGTCAGCGTGGAAGTTCGCCGCCACCCGCACCGGCCCGAACGTCTCGGGGTTGATAGCTAACTTCAACTGGTGCTGGCCCTGACCCAGAACTTTCAATCGCGACAGCTGGTGTTGCATCTGATCAAAGAGCTGTTGGCTCAAGTTCGGGGCATAAGTTGGCGCTGCCTGAGCCACCGGATTCGGGGCGGAGGCAGCCGGTGCCGCCGCCGGCGCGGCAGAAGCCACGGGGGTGGTCTGAGCGGAAGTGCCAGACACGCCGCTCACCGCGGAACTACCCGCGTTGGACGCTCCCGCAGCAGTGGCATTCGCGCTGGTCCCAGCTGTTTGCCCAGCCGCCGCTACAGCTTCGGCCAAAATCGCTGGCGTCTCGGTCGCTTCGGGTGTCACCGGAGCTGTGGCCTCAGGTTTTGCCGGGATCAGTGACGGGGCTTTCCCGGATTTCAGCTGGGCGGCGATATCTGCCCCGTCTATGGGTTTTTCTGCCTGCTGAGTCTCACCCGGGGCAACGTGAAGCTCCGGGGTGTCCGTGGCGGTCTCGGGCTGGACTAAAGCCGGTTCCCCGGCCTCAGGCGCCGCTTCTCCCGTTTCCACGGTTTGTGCCGAAGCTGGCACAGAGTCAACCTGAGGGGCTGATTCCTCCGGGATAACTTCCGGCGTCGTTTCAGCGGTTTCCGCCAGCGTTTCCACAATCTGCGCGCCAACATCCGTCCCGGTTTCCTGCGTAATCACGGCATTAGCGGCGGTGTCCGCAGCGGGAGTGGTTTCCGAAGTCTGTTTGGCCTCAGCCGAGTTCGCGACATCATTAGCCGGTTTATCTGCCGTTTTCGCTTTATCGGCACGGTCTTTTGCCGGGCTCTGATCCTTTGCCTCGACTTTTTCGGGACGCTCCGGACGCTCCGAACGCTTGGGGCCTGCCGGCCTTTCGGGCTTGTCGGCCCGAACATTGTCCGTTTGACCAGCAGCATCACGACGGGTACTGGACGGACGCACCGATACCCCCGGTTCGGGAGCCCCGACGCGAGACGGCTTTGGTGCAGAAGGGCGGTAATCACGAGCCGGGTCGGGATAGTTTTCCCTTCCGCGCGCCGCGCCTTCCACGGGAGTGCGCGCATCGGTCGCCAACGAACTCATGAGCGACTCAAAAGCGGTGGTGTCGGCCGTTTTCGCGCCCTGCGAAGCCATTTGGGCGGCAATCGCAGCTGCATTCGTGTTCTTAATATCAATCATGTCACACCCCCAAAGATGAACGTAAGGCGCCCAACGCACTCAAGGAAGACGCGGTATTGCTCAAGCTCGCGTTGGCTCCCATCGTGCCTGACTTACCGGCCAAAGCCCCCAAGCCACCGGCCGCATTAGAGCCGTACAGTGAAGATCCACCCAAGAACTGGCTGAGCAACGTCGAGCTGTAAGAGTTATTTGAGTTGGCCGTACCCAGCAGTGACGCCAGCGGATTAGCACCGGCGGTACCCGCACCCGCTCCTGACAAGGCTCCCACCAGTGCGGCAGCCAGGTCTGTGGAGGCATTTCCCGGGTTCGCCGCGCCACGGTTGGCCACACCAGGAGCCGTATTATTAGCCGTATTGTTTTGAGCCAAAGCCGCATTACCCAAGGCTCCCAGCAAGCTCACCAAGCCTGCCGCCACGGCATTCGCCGACGGTGCTACAGCACTGCCGTTGTCTTGGAAAGCTGCGTTCGCAGTTACCCCGGTCGGGGCGGTAGTCTTGTCGGATTCTTCCACGGGTGGGGTGACGCGGGAAGTAGCCTTTGTGGTATCGGGAGCCGAAGCCGCGTTTACAGCCGGAGTGGGTGCCCCCGGAGCATCCCCCGCGGAGCGCATGACGCGACGAATGGTCACAATCGGACCCAAGTCAGAAACGTTGGCTTCCGTCACGGTCTTGCCCGGACGCGGAGCGTGAATCGCCTTGCCGTTGCCAATATAAACCGCCACGTGCCCGGAGTTGCGCAGAATCAGCAAGTCGCCGGGTTTGGCATTCTTGATACCGTCAACTTCCACGCCGGAGTGCTGCTGATCGTAGGTGACTCGCGGCAGCGTCACCCCGACTTCCCGCGCGGCAGTCTGGACCAAACCGGAACAGTCCAAACCGGTCTTCGGGTTGGTGCCGCCCCACACGTAAGGCACCCCGATGTAGGACCGAACCTTTTCCACGAAAGCTTCAGCAGTCCCGGGGGCTCCCTGGATTTGCCCTTTACCGGAAGTACGGGTGGGAGTGGCCTTGTTGGCAGCGGAAATTTGGCTGGCCAGCTTGGTGCTGAAATCTCCCGTGGCCTCGGAATTCTTAGAAGTTTTAGACGCAGAATTCGCCGCCCCGCTCTCGGTCACAGAGACCGGTGGACGGCCGTTATTATTCAACGAGTTAATCATGTCTTGAATTGCACTAATTCTCGACTGGACACTAGCCAGGCTCACAATTGACCTCCCTCGGCAAAAGCCGGATTTCGCTGACCGGTCGAGCCCGTCACAGACTCACTCGGTAGCGTTTCCCTCTTCGTGCGAACACGCGGTTCCGCACCGGTTTTGCCTTCCGTGGCACTGCCAGTGTTGCCCATGTGAGATGCGAGCTCATCAAGAACAACCTGTTCCTTATGCAAATCATCGGCAATAACTTCTTCAGCATGACGATTTTCAAGCTTTTCTAAGGTTGCGGTGAGGCGTCGAGCCCCCTGCCATTCATCCTGACGCTGATCCACCACCGCTTGCGCGTACTCTTTTCGAGCAATACCCTCTTGAATCTGCATCATCGCCGCGTTACGCATCGCCGCAGCTACAGCCAGGTTTGTAGCCCCGGAAGTCTGCATGGAACCGAGCCGAGCCCGGGCCGAAGTCAGCTGCTGGTCAGCGTGGTTTAAGTCCGCGTGAGCCGAGGCGAGACGACCGGCCGCCTGATCCTCTTGGAGCTGGCGTAAATTGAGTAAACCCTGAAGACGGAACGCGCGATCTACCATTTACTCCACCCCCTACGCCGCTTCCTCAGACTTGAAAGCCTGATAGAGATCAAACAGTTGTGACCAAGCCGTGTCGAATTCGACCTTTTCGTCGGTCTTTTGAGTCAGGAACGCCTCGATGTCAGCATCGTATTTCACAGCCGTATCCACTTCGGGGTTCGTGCCGGCCTGATAAGCCCCCACGTCCAGCAGATCCTGGACCGAGCGTTTCGCCCCCATAATCTGCCGCAGAGCGGTGGCAGCTTCCTTTTGTTCCCGAGTCGTAACTTTGGAAGCCACCCGGGAAATGGAACCCAGAGCGTCGATAGCCGGATAGTGGCCGGCCACCGCCAGTTTCCGGTCCAGCACCACGTGCCCATCCAAAATAGAACGCGCCTGGTCAGCAATGGGTTCGTTGTGGTCGTCGCCATCCACCAGCACCGTGTAGATGCCGGTCACGGACCCGACGGCACCCGAACCGGCCCGTTCCAGCAATTGCGCCATCATCGAGAATGTCGAGGGTGGATAGCCGCGCGTGGCGGGCGGTTCGCCTACGGACAGGCCGATTTCGCGCTGCGCCATGCAGGTACGGGTCAGGGAATCCATCATCAGCAGGACGTGGCGGCCCGCGTCTCGGTAGTATTCGGCGACGCGGGTAGCGGTGAAAGCAGCGCGTTTGCGCAGCATTGGGGACTCATCCGATGTCGCCACCACCACAACCGAACGGGACAGGCCCTCCTCGCCCAAGTCATCTTCCAAAAACTCACGAACCTCACGTCCGCGCTCACCCACCAGGGCAATGACACAAACTTCTGCGTTCGTACCCCGCGCAATCATCGACATCAAAGTCGACTTACCGACCCCGGAACCGGCAAACAAACCAATGCGCTGACCCCGCCCCAAGGTCACCAGCGTGTCCAGGACACGCACTCCCATCGCGACGGGCATATCAATCCGGGCGCGTTCCAAAGCGTTGGGAGCCGCCCCGTGAATCGGCACGCGGTCAGCCGCATAGATCGGGCCTTTGCCGTCAAGCGGACGACCCGCCGCATCAATAACCCGACCCAGCAGAGCCGGACCGACCGGAACTGTGGCCGGTAAACCGGTACCGCGAACGGGAGAACCAATCCGCAAACCGTCCAGATTATCCAGAGGCATACACGAGGCAATACCCGCGTCCAGCGCCACCACTTCGGCGGGCACTCCCGGATCGTCACCGACCAGCACGACTTCACCAACAGAGCATTGCAAGCCGCGGACCTGCACAGACAGGCCCACAACGGATTCCACCTCACCGACCCGTTGGGGGCGTGAGGCGTTCAGCAAACTCACAAAAGATGGTAAAGTGGCCAGCTCCAAGATGCTCACTCCTCGGCTGCTTGGGCGGACACCAGAGCCTCTCGAGCACGCCGCACAGCCGAAGTCAGCCGGGCATCCAGCAAACCCTCCGGCATGTAAGCCACTGCGTCGCCCGGATCCAGTTCCGAATCGGGAACCAGCTCTACCGGGCAATCCACGCCCAAGCTGGTCAGCGTAGCCACATCCTGTGGGTTCATATTAACTTTCACAATGTCTTTCGGATCGTTCATCGACAAAGCCCGCTTTAACGCCGCCTTGGCGCGAGTC
>QWCJ01000548.1_pt1 | contig 12563 bp, 9 predicted proteins | sample 1972501 | NCBI WGS metagenome assembly QWCJ01 (sample SAMN09866711, study PRJNA288562) | Human vaginal metagenome isolate term2_vaginal, whole genome shotgun... | isolation source: vagina | host: Homo sapiens | place: USA: California
GACGTTGACTATGCCCATGACCAGGCAGCGCCCCGGAACCGTCAAATCAGCTACGCGCACGGTCATGCCCGCCGCCTTTCTCCTTGAAACCTGTGTGTGGTGAAGAAGCTAACCTTTGATCAGGCTCAGCGCCTCCGCGCGGGAGGCCGCGTTGGCCTTAAAGCCCCCGCGCACCGCGGAGGTCACCGTGCGCGCCCCGGGCTTGCGGATACCGCGCATGGCCATGCACAGGTGCTCGCACTCGATGACCACGATCACGGACTGGGCGCGCAGCTTATCCACCAGGGCGTCTGCCACCTGGGAGGTCAGCCGCTCCTGAACTTGGGGGCGCTTGGCAAAGCCGTCGACCAGGCGCGCCAGCTTGGACAGCCCCGTAATCCGTTTCCCCTGCGGGATATAGCCCACGTGCGCCAGTCCCACGAACGGCAGCAGGTGGTGTTCACACATGGAGTTGAACGGGATGTCTTTGACCAGAACAAGGTCGTTGTGTTCCACCGGGAACATTCGCTCCAGATGCTTTTGCGGGTCCTCTCGGTAGCCTTGCAGCAGCTCCGCAAAAGAGCGGGCCATCCGGTCCGGGGTTTCGCGCAAGCCCTCACGGTCGGGGTCTTCCCCCACCGCCACCAACAGATCCCGGATAGCCCGGGTCACCCCTTCGGGGTCATAGGTCGGGTTCATTCGTTCTCTTCCTCACTAGGTGCTGGCGCAGGTTCCCCGCTTGGGTTTTCGCTCGGAGGCAGCGGGTCGGTGTCGTCGAGAATACGCACCTCTTGTTTCTTCCCGATCGGAGGAATCGGCAAGCTCAAATCAGCCGCAGCTGCGGCGTCCGGTTGCGAATCTGCCGGGCTTTCCTCAGTCTTCACTTCCCCCTGCCCAAACGGCACGGTTCCCCCGAGCCCTGAATCCGCCAACGGGCGGTCGGCGCCATCCAAAGCGAAACCTTCTCCCGACTCTGCGCTGGCTTTGGCGTTACGAATCCTCACGGCTTCAGGAATCTCGATGGGTCCGCGGTCGTGGGAGGTTAGCCCTTCATAAGACTGCCACACGGTGCGACGCGGTGCTTTCTTAACATCTTTAAAGATGACGTCCAAGGCTTTCTCGTCCAGAGTTTCTTCCTCCAGCAGGCGACGCGCCAGCGTATCCAAAATGTCACGATTCTCAGTGATGATGGACCAGGCTTCCCGCGTGGCGGTTTCCATCAAATTTTGCACCTCCGCGTCGATCGCATGAGCGGTGGAATCGGAATATTCTTGCGCTTTGCCGTAATCCATGCCCACAAAAGGTTCATCGTGGGAGCTGCCGTAACGAACCGCTCCCAACCCGGCCGACAAGCCCCAGCGGGTCACCATCTTGCGGGCGATAGCGGTGGCATTTTCAATGTCATTAGACGCCCCGGTAGAGGGGTCCTGGAACACGATTTCCTCTACGACTCGCCCTCCCATAGCGTAAACCAGCTGGTCCAGCAGCTGATTGCGGGTCTCGGAATAGCGATCCTCGGTGGGCATGACCATGGTGTAGCCCAAGGCGTGTCCACGGGGCAGAATCGTCACTTTCGTCACGGGGTCGGAATAGTTCGATGCCGCGGCGCACAAGGCGTGGCCACCCTCGTGGTAGGCAGTGACCAGTTTGTCGTGGTCGTTCATAATCCGCGAATGCTTCTGGGGCCCGGCAATAACCCGGTCCACCGCTTCATCGAGATCCTGGGCGGTAATAACTTCCCGACTGTGACGTGCCGCCAGCAGGGCCGCTTCGTTCAAAACATTGGCCAAATCCGCGCCGGTGAATCCGGGGGAACGTTTGGCCAGAGATTTCATATCCGCATCGGGAGCCAAGGGCTTGTTCTTGGAGTGAACCGCCAAAATCGCTTCGCGTCCCTTTAGATCCGGGGCTTCGACCGCGACTTGACGATCAAAACGACCGGGACGCAACAAAGCCGGATCGAGCACATCGGCACGGTTGGTAGCGGCAATCATGATGACGTTGGTGCGTTCATCGAATCCGTCCATCTCTACCAGCAGCTGGTTCAAGGTCTGTTCGCGTTCATCGTGACCCCCGCCCAAGCCGGTGCCGCGGTGACGACCTACCGCGTCAATCTCGTCAACAAAAATGATGGCCGGAGCCGCCGCCCGTGCCTGCTCAAACAAATCCCGCACTCGTGAGGCGCCCATACCCACGAACATCTCGACGAACTCGGAACCGCTCATAGAAAAGAACGGCACCCCGGCTTCTCCCGCAACCGCGCGAGCCAACAGGGTCTTACCGGTGCCGGGAGGACCGTAGAGCAGCACCCCCTTGGGAATCTTCGCCCCAAGCTTGTGGAACTTTTCGGGCTCCGCCAGGAACTCTTTGATTTCCTCCAATTCCTCCACAGCTTCATTGACACCAGCAACGTCAGCGAACGTCACTTTCGTCTCGTCCTCTTTGTTGAACATTCGAGGCTTGGCTCGACCCATTCCGAGGGGACCCATCCCCCCGCCCATGCGCGAAACAAACCAGAAAAACACCACAAAGATGATAATCATCGGCACCATCAAAGTGAGCATGGACTCCCACCAGGAGGACACCGGATAGATAGAATCGAAACCCTTCTTTGGTTTCGCGTCGGCGACCGCGTTCGCAACCGTCTCAGCTTGGGGACGAACATAAGAAAAAGAAACCTTTTTACCCGCATCCGCATTCGGTTTCAACCCGAAAGGACCGTCTTTTGGTAGGTAAACCCGCGGACGTTTGTAGGACTTGGTTAACTCCATGCTGACGGTCTGGGTGCCATCGTTTATAACGACTTTTTCAACGGTGCTGCCCCGCAACAACGTCAAACCTTCGTCGGTGGTAATGCGAGTGGGACCGCCTTGGGCAGAAAAAACCATGAAAGCCACAATTATTGCGATGACTACAAAGGCCGCGATGCCGCCAGAGATTTGTTTTTTCTTTGGAGTTTTATTCGTCTTGTCCATGTTCACTTTTCCGTTATCCGGTACAACACCTTAAGCCTACCAAACAGCTATAAAATGGATGCATTCCCCCAGTTTTACGCCAACTATAAAGAGAGCATCATGAAGATTGTTATCGCGGCTGATTCTTATCCCCCAGACGTGAGTGGGAATGCGATTTTTTCTCAGAACTTAGCTCGCGGGCTGCGCGCTCGGGGCCACAGCGTTCATGTCATCGCTCCTTCCCCAGTTTCTAGGCCGTATATCACCAACGTTGCGGGTATTTCCGAGCATCGGATGCGCTCCCACGAATTTGCCTATCTCCGTGGTTTCTCTCTGAGTATGCCTTGGAAAATTAATAGCACCGTGCGCCGAATTCTGCAGGGTATAAATCCCGATGTGGTACACGTGCAATCCCACCTCAGCGTGGGCCGGGCCGTCTGCAAATACGCCAACGAATTGGGACTGCCGTTGGTTGTGACAAACCACTTCACTCCGGAAAACCTCCTTGACCGCATCTCTTGCTGTGTACCGAAGTTCATCGGCAAGCTGCTGGCGGATATGGCCTGGAGGGACCTGGCAAATGTGTTCCAACGAGCCGATCGTCTGGTCGCTCCCAGCCCCGCCGCTATCGCGGTCATGAAAGAACACGCGCATCTGGGCGGAGGCGTCTCCATCAGCAACGGGGTGAATCTGCCCGTGCACCGAGCTGCCGCTCAAAAGGCTGAAAAACACCAAATTCCGCACCTTCTGTACGTGGGGCGTCTGGAAAACCAGAAACACGTGGACGACATCATCACCGCGTTGGCCCTGCTGCAGCCCTCCACCAAACTGCACTTTGACATTGTGGGAACCGGCACGAAAAAGGAAGATTTGCGGCGGAAAGCTGCGGAACTGCGGGTCATAGACCGGGTTACTTTCCATGGTTACCTGGACGACGACGCCCTCATTGAGATGTATGCACGCAGCGATATTTTTGTCAATGCTTCCACTGGGGAACTGCAGTCTTTGGCGACTTTGGAGGCACTGAGTTCGGGGATTCCGGTAATTTTGGCGAATGCGGTAGGGCTGCCGCACTTGGTGAGTCCCGGCGTCAACGGCTACCTGTTCCAGCCCGGAGACGTCGAGGCTCTCTCCGATTACCTGGAAGACTTGGCTTTAAACGAGCAAAAACGCAAGTTTATGGGCAAGATGAGCCTAGAGATAGCTAAACCCCATGACTTTGAAAAAACTCTGGACAGCTACGAAGCCCTGTACCGTTCGGCTCAGGAAGAAAACACGAAAGTGCGCCAGCATCTGGACGCCATCGATCCCGACTACGTATTCCCCCAGGAGTAGTCGCGCGGCTACTTTTCGTAAACGTGGGGCGCTAAAAGCCCGATAAACGGCAGGTTGCGGTAGCGTTCGGCGTAGTCCAGGCCGTATCCGACCACGAATTCGTTGGGAATATCGAAGCCCACGTAGCGTGGATTGACCACCGCTTTGGCGGCATCGGGTTTACGCAACAAAGTCGCGATATTCAGGGACGCACACCCCCGGGTGCGCAGGTTTGCCTCCAGCCAAGACAGGGTCAAGCCGGAATCGATAATGTCCTCCACGATTAAGACGTGACGGTCTTTAATATCGGTGTCCAGATCCTTCAAAATCCGCACCACCCCGGACGATTTCGTCCCAGAACCGTAAGAGGACACCGCCATCCAATCCATCTGAATGGGCGAGTGTAGTTTCCGAGCCAAGTCCGCCATCACCATGACAGCTCCGCGCAACACCCCCACCAGCAGGATTTCGCGACCCGCGTAGTCGTTGTCAATGACGGCCGCCATCTGGGTGAGCCTGGCTTGTATTTGTTCCTCGGTCAATAAGACCCGTTCCATGTCTGCGCCCATGTCTGCAGCGTCCATCACATGCCTCCCTCAAGTTGCAGGTACATTCTAAAAGTTTTCCCGCTGGTCTGTGTCTATTTTAGACTTTCCCTCCGCATTGCCTAAATGCGTCAGAATTTGGCTCAATCCGAAAGGTTGTCGCGCTCGGAAACATCGCGGTGGCGGGCAAATTCCAAGAAGCCCTCCCGGCGGGTCACGGTAATCCCGGGCAGAGCTAGCGGGCCTTGTCCATGCCAATCGTGAATCAGATCCACCACGCCACTAAGGTGGGCTGCAGTGAGGGAATCCACCCTCGCCCCTGCTAACAGGCTCGCCCGGCGTACCACCCGGCGCAGGATCGGGGCAGAATAGCGGATTAGGTCGCGGTATTTGTACCCCTCAATGACTGTGAGGTCAAGTTTCACACTGTCCCCCGGTTCCCAATCGCCGGGCTCATCGCTGAGCACTTCCCAAAAGACTTCTCCCGCGAGCGCCTCCAGTATGGTGTCGTCCGCGGCGGCCTGACCGGCCAGACGTGCCAGTGCGGGAGCGGGGTCTTGGCCGAGCGCGGCCGCGAGTGCAGGCATGACCTGCTCGCGGATGGCAGCACGAGGTAACGGCTGGCCAGCGGCAGTTTTCACGGGGCCTTCCATTCGGTTGCTCGGATCGTTGACGGCTACGAGCCCAGCCTGCTTGCAAGCGGCTTGGGTGCAGGACCGTCGAATTCCCAGTAACGGACGCGCTAGGCTCAAATCCACCGCGGCATCAGCACCGGAATCTTCCTCTCTCCAGGCAAAACGTAAGGGTAGGCCGGTTTGGCAATCCAGGGACTCAAACTCTCTCATAGCCGCAATAGAACGTAGCGAGGAGCCACGCGCCAAACGTAACAAGACGGTTTCGGCCTGATCATCAAGCGTATGCCCGGTGAGAATAACCGCGTGGTTCTTACCCTGGGCTTTGGCCTCGGCGACGGCAGCTCGTGCCAACAATCCCCAGCGCAACAGGCGCGCCTCGCCTTCCGGCCCGTTTGTGCCCCCGCCGCTTTCGCCCCGCAACACCATCGCTGAAGTAAACCCCAGCTCGCGGGCACACCGGGCGGCTGCTTGCGATTCAGAGGCGGACTCGGACCGCCAGCCGTGATCTACCGTGAGGCAGCTCACGACCCACGGGCGAGGATGACGCAGGGCGACGCGAATCAGAGCCGCCGCTAAACTCAACGAATCAGGACCGCCCGAAAGCGCCAGACACAACAGCGTATCTTCCGGGGATCCTAATGAGTGCAGAACCCGGCGCACCGCAAGCTGGATTACCCCCAAAGCCCCCCCGGCGTCATGCTCCCAAAGGCGCGTCTCGGCACCCTCAGGGCTAACAAAGGGAGGCAGAGAACTCATGGACGCATTCTATTAGAGGCGCGCCACGAAAGGCATAATCTTGTTCTGGTTATAGAAGTTGAAAATGCCCACGGAACTGCCGGGCTTAGGCGCCATCAGGATGGTGTCGCCGCCGGAGTAAATCGCCACGTGGTAGACCCCGTTACCAGTCCCGTTATTGGACCAAAACACCAAATCTCCCGGCTGTTTTTCGCTGAAAGGAACATTGGCGTAGGCGTTGTATTGGGCAGCGGCGGAACGCTGCACTCCTTTGCCGAGCTCTTTCATCCCCGCATAAACCAATCCAGAGCAGTCGTAGCCGTCGGGTCCGGTCCCACCCCAAACGTAAGGAATACCTGTTTTCGTTTTAGCCCATTCCAGCAAGGCCGGACCATATCCCCCGCTCGCGGCACTGCTGGGGGGCGCGGCGGGCTGAGAAGTCGGCGCTGGTGAAGTTGTCGGCTGAGAGGGGACAACGCTAGGTTGCGAGGTCGCTTGCGGAGATTGTCCCGAAGCCGCTGCCTGGCGAGCCTGGCGGTCTGCTTGCGCCTTAGCAGCCTGCTCACGCGCTTTTTGTTCCGCTGCCTGTTGAGCCGCGCGAGCCGCTGCCTGCTGAGCTGCCAGAGCCTCTTGTTCTTGACGTTTGCGCTGCGCTGCGGCCGCTAGGGCAGCTTGTCGCTCCTGCTCGACTTTTTCCTGCCGGGCTTTTTCTTCCGCAATCGTCACTTCGCGTTCCCGCGCCAACTCGACAATGATTTTTTCCCGCTGAGATTCAAGTTTCTTTAACTCGTCCAAAGCATCTTGGGCCTGGGCGCGAGCGGTTTTTTCCGTCGTAGCCAAACTGGTAGCCGCGTCTTTCTTAGCTTTGGCGGCGCGATTGGCCTTGTCGCGCAATACTTCGGCGACATTTTGCAGCGCCATCAAGCCCTGAGTTTGGCTGTCTGCCTGATTGCCCAAAGCATCGGTGGCGGCTTCCTTCAAAGCGGCGTCGCGGAAGGCGTCGGATTCGGTAATAGCTGCCAAATCGGACAATCCGCTGCTGTTTTGGCGATACATTGCCACAGCCAGCCGACCCAGCTTTGCTTTGGCCGCGTCGGCTTCCCGTTTCGCCGCCTGGGCTTTTTTCGCACTTTCGCTGGCTTCAGCAGTGGCGGCATTAAGAGCATCCGTAGCCTCGGCAAAATCTTCGGCAGTTTGGGCATAGTGTAACTGGGCTTCATCGACTTTCACCCGGTTGCGGGCAATAGCGCTTTCCAGTTGGGCTATGCGATCCGGTTTTGCGCTGGGAGCGCCCACAGCCAGGGGAATTGCCCCCATCCCCAGTGTCATAGCCGCAGCCACACTCATCGCCACCAAGCGACGCTTCCATGGTCCAAACTGGTCTGCGTTACTCAAAGCCTGCCTCCCTTAACAGCTTCTTTAACTCTAACCACATCAATCGGCAGTTTTCAACAGATTTAACGATTCTAAACAAAAATCACTATTTTCACAATAACCTCAGCTTTCACTTTAGTAACAGCAGTAACATTTGTCCTGACAAATGCCGGGGGTGTCGGCAACACCCCACCGAAAAAAGGTTCCCCTCCCGCACAAACGCGAGAGGGGAACCTTGTGAAAAGTGAAAAACCTATTCCGCAGGAGTCGTCTTGGCGACTGCCATCAGGAACTCGGCATTGGTCTGGGTATCTTTCAGCTTCTGGAGCACCACGCCGGCGGCTTGCTCCAGTTCCAGAGACGCCAGCACTCGACGCAGCCGCCACAGCACGCTCAGCTCCTCCTTCGTGAACAGCACCTCCTCGTGGCGAGTACCCGAAGCGTTGACATCCACCGCCGGATACAAACGCTTTTCGGCCAGTTCGCGAGACAGCCGCAGTTCCATATTGCCGGTACCTTTGAATTCCTCAAAGATGACCTCGTCCATCTTGGAGCCAGTTTCGACCAAAGCGGTAGCGATAATCGTCAAGGAGCCGCCGTTTTCGACGTTGCGTGCGGCGCCAAAGAAACGCTTGGGCGGATACAGAGCAGACGCATCCACACCGCCGGAGAGAATCCGGCCCGAAGCCGGGGCAGCCAGGTTGTAAGCACGCCCCAAACGGGTGATGGAATCCAGCAGCACCACGACGTCGCCGCCCAGCTCCACCAAGCGCTTGGCTCGCTCAATCGCGAGTTCCGCCACCGTAGTGTGTTCCGAGGCAGGACGATCGAAAGTCGAGGCAATAACCTCGCCCTTGACCGTGCGTTGCATATCGGTGACTTCCTCCGGGCGTTCGTCCACCAGAACCACCATGATGTGAACTTCGGGGTTGTTGATGGAAATCGCGTTGGCAATTTGCTGCAAGATGATGGTCTTACCGGCCTTCGGCGGAGACACAATCAGGCCGCGCTGACCCTTGCCGATGGGAGCCATCAGGTCAATAATCCGCGGAGCCAACACCTTCGAAGATGTTTCCAGGCGCAACTGTTCATCAGGATACAGCGGGGTCAGCTTGGAAAACTCGATTCGTTGCGAAGCCTCCTCGATGCTCTGCCCGTTGATGGACTCCAGATGGACCAAAGCGTTGTGCTTGACACGACGTTCCTCGCCTTCACGAGGCTTGCGCACTGCTCCCACAATCGCGTCGCCGGGACGCAGTCCCCACCGCCGCACCTGACCCAAAGTCACGTAAACATCGTTAGGGCCGGGCAGGTACCCGGAGGTCCGAACGAAAGCGTGGTTCTCTTTCACGTCCAAGATACCGGCGATAGGCAGCAACTCTTCGGGGCTGATTTCTTCGCCGCCGTTGTTGTTGTCGTTGTCATCCCGATCGCGGCCACGGTTGCGGTTGCGGTTCCGGCCGCGGCGATCACTGCGATTGCGCCGATCATAGCGTTCACCCCGGTCGTCTTGAGTCTGTTCGCGCCGGGCGCTGGCCCCTTGGGCTACCGCTTCCAGCTGGGGATTGTTCTCGGTGACGGATTCGGCGTCATCATGGCTGCGGTGGTGGCGCGAGGGCGCGGCCCCAAGGTCGTGCTCCAACGCCGCCTTCACGTCAAGAGTGGCCGTGTATTCGGAGTTTTCTTCCGTGCTGGGTTCACCCGCCGGAGCAGAGACCCGACGGTGACGACGCACCGTGCGCGCTTGACCCGCGGAGGGAGCAGCTTCTTTCTCACCGTCACGTTCCGTATCCTGAGACGGTTTTCGCGTCGCAGTTTTTTGGGAGGCGGGCGCAGAATCTCCAGATTTCTGTTTTTCAATAATCGCTTCAATAAGTTGCGGTTTTCGAGCCTGCGAAATGCCTTTAATGCCCAGCGACTTTGCCAGTTCGCGCAGTTCCGAAAGCTTCATAGCAGCCAGTTGATTGTCGTTCACAAGTGTCCTTATCTCAAAGGTTAATGGGTAAAACTCGCGCAACGTTCTAAATTACGAAGGTTCGCAAGCAGACCGACTCAAGATTACGAATCGGGTTTGGCCCGGAAGATATCTACGGACCCGCGGCTGAGCCGTGTTGATTAAATCATACCTCCGCGCTAAGGTTTCAACAAAACGAGTATCAACTTCGTGAACGTGACCCCGTCATGACCCAGACCACACAATGGTCTATCAGGAACGGAAGCTAAAGCAGCGACGCAACTTCGGGGCACTAGGGAGTGGTTTCCGCCGCTTCATGCGTTATTTTCACATTCAATGCTTTTGCGGAACTGGATTTTTTATCTCCCCATCCGAAAAACTTCATTATTCAAAGAAAGGCACTCTAATGAAACGCATAATTGCAGCTGCTGCAATTTCAGCATTGACCTTGGTCGGCATGTCGGCCTGCACTCAGCCCAGCTCAGGGCCCACTGGCGGCGGTAACGCTGCCACCGGAGACACGATTAAAATCGGCGTGAACTACGAACTTTCCGGGGCTGTGGCCACCTACGGTAAACAAAATGTTGACGGCATCCAAATGGCGGTTGATGAAATCAACGCCAAGGGCGGTGTTAAAGGTAAAAAGATTGAAATTGTGAAATACGATTCCAAGTCAGAGCCGGCCGAAGCCACCACTCTGGCCACCAAGTTGATGAGCCAGGATAAGGTTCTTACCATGATTGGCCCGGCGACCTCCGGTTCCTTCAAAGCGGTTATCCCCGCTGGTAACCAGAATAAAGTTCCGGTTATTTCCGGATCTGCCACCGCGGACGACGTGACCGTCACCGGCGGCAAGGTCCAACCATTTGCTTTCCGCACCTGCTTCTCCGATTCCTACCAGGGTGGCGTGATGGCCCAATACGCCGCTGAAAAGTTGGGAGCCAAGACCGCGGTCATCATGGGAGACACCTCCTCTGACTACGCTAAAGGTCTGGCCAAGAACTTTAAGGAAACCTTCACCAAATCCGGCGGTTCGGTCGTGGCAGAAGAAGGCTACGTGGCTGGTGACACCGATTTCAAGGCGACCTTGACCAACATCAAGGGCAAGGATTTCGATGTGCTCTATATCCCCGGCTACTACCAGGAAGTCGGCCTCATCATCAAGCAGGCCCGCGAACTGGGCATTGACGCCAAGATTCTGGGAGGCGACGGCTTTGACTCCCCCACTCTGCTGGAACTGGCCGGCGCTCCGGCGTTGAACAACGTGTACTTTACCTCGCACTACTCGGCGTTGGATACTTCCAACACGAAACTCCAAGACTTCATCAAGACCTACAAGGATAAATTCGGCGAGGATCCGTCCTCGTTCAACGCCCTGGGGTACGACACGGCTTACTTCGTGGCCAAGGCGATTGGTGAAGCGAAAGAGCTGAACGGTCCGGCTATTGCCGAAGCGATGGCTAACGCTAAAGGCTTCGAAGGTGTAACCGGTTCGTTCGACATGGATCCCAAGACCCACGACCCGATTAAGACGGCGGTCGTGGTTTCCCTGAAGGACGGTGTCCAGAACTCCGCTGAGGCCTACGCCCTGAAGTAATCGAGCGTTTCCCAAGGGCGGGGTGGCCCGTTTACCTGAATCTTTACCGGGTTCGGGCCCCCCGCCCTCGGGACCTCGAGAAGGAACATTCCTCATGGATTTGATACTGCAACAGCTGATTAACGGTCTGTCGCTGGGAAGCATCTATGCGCTAATCGCGTTGGGATACACCATGGTCTACGGCATCATTCAGCTCATCAATTTCGCCCACGGCGACGTCCTGATGGTCGGGGCTTACGTTGGTTTCGCGGGAATGGTCCTGCTACACCTCGACCCGTTCACATCCTTGCTGGCGGCAATGATTATCTGCGCGATTCTGGGGATGCTGATTGAGCGTTTGGCTTATAAGCCGCTGCGCCACTCAACCCGGATTGCTGTGCTGATTACCGCCATCGGTATGTCCCTGCTGATTGAGTACGTAATGATGTACTTTGTCGGGGCTGAAGCCCGCGCCTACCCCGCCCAAACCGGCTGGTTGGGAGCCAATTACCGCTTCGGCGGAGTGAGCTTGTCCATGATTCAAATCATCATCGTGGTGGTTTCCGTGGTCCTGATGATTGTCCTACAGTTCATCATTAAGAAAACCCGCATCGGTAAAGCCATGCGCGCGGTCAGCCAGGACCAAGACGCCGCCAAACTCATGGGAATCAGCGTGGATAACACGATTTCCTTCACTTTTGCCCTCGGTTCCGCCCTGGCTGGAGCCGCCGGGGTGCTATGGGGACTGTACTACACTTCGATTACCCCGCTCATGGGCATTATGCCAGGTTTGAAAGCCTTTGTGGCCGCCGTTTTGGGCGGTATCGGCTTGATTCCAGGAGCGTTGGTGGGCGGCTACCTGGTCGGCTTCCTAGAGACGATTGTGAACTCTCTGGGTCTGTCCACATTCCGTGACGCAGCTGTATTCATGGTGCTGATTATCGTGCTCATCTTTAAGCCTGCCGGCATCCTCGGCAAGAACGTACAGGAGAAGGTCTGAGCCATGAAACCGGGAATAAAGAGTATCATTGCACAAGCCGTCATTCTCGCGGTTATTTGGGGGTTGGGATACGCCCTCATCTCAGTGGGGGTCATCGACTCTTACATCTTTAACACTATGGTCACCATCTGCGTGAACATTATCCTGGCGGTGTCGTTGAACCTCGTCACCGGGTTTACCGGACAATTCTCTCTGGGTCACGCCGGATTCATGGCGGTAGGAGCCTATTCCACCGGCCTCATCGTCACCGCGGTTCCTACCTACGGCGGTTTCTTCCTGGGGCTGCTCATCGGCGGACTTTTCGCCGCCGTCATAGGTTTCCTCATCGGTTTGCCGACCCTGCGTCTGAAGGGCGACTACCTGGCTATCGCCACCCTGGGGCTGGCCGAGATTATCCGTGTGCTGCTGTTGAATCTGGAATTTTCCGGCGGGGCTGCTGGGCTGTTCATCCAGCTGCAGTTCACGGACTGGAACATCCTGTTTATCCTCACGGCGGG
>QWCJ01000552.1_pt1 | contig 12461 bp, 8 predicted proteins | sample 1972501 | NCBI WGS metagenome assembly QWCJ01 (sample SAMN09866711, study PRJNA288562) | Human vaginal metagenome isolate term2_vaginal, whole genome shotgun... | isolation source: vagina | host: Homo sapiens | place: USA: California
CCATGACTAATTATCCAGACACCGGCGTGCTCTCTGCTCCCGCGGCCGGCACTCTACTCATCACCAACGTTCGCCCCTATGGCGAGGGCGAACCCACCAGCATCCTGATCAAGGATGGCGTCATCGAGGCCATCGGCACCGCCGCCGATGCCGGGGACGCCAGGGACGCCGGGGCCGTGACCCCGGCAGTTGAGGTGGACCGCACTATCGACGGTGGCGGCAACGTGCTGTTGCCGGGGTTGGTGGACATGCACGTTCACCTGCGTGAGCCCGGCCGCGAGGACACCGAGACCATCGAAACCGGCTCGCGCGCTGCCGCCAAGGGCGGCTTTACCGCAGTGTTCACCATGGCCAACACCTCACCGGTGACGGACCAGCCCATCATCGCCGAGTCCGTCTGGGCCAAGGGCCAGGCGCGTGGCCTGTGCGATGTTCACCCGGTCGGCTCCATCACGAAGGGCCTCGAGGGCAAGACCCTGACCGAGTTTGGCATGATGGCCCGCTCGGACGCCAAGGTGCGTATGTTCTCCGACGACGGCAAGTGCGTCCAGGACCCACAGCTCATGCGCCGTGCCCTGGAATATGCGAAGGGACTTGACGTCCTGCTGGCGCAGCACGCAGAAGACCACCGCATGACCGAAGGCGCTAGCGCCCACGAGGGCGAGGTTGCGGCCCGCCTGGGCTTGCGCGGCTGGCCGCGCGTCGCTGAGGAATCCATCGTCGCCCGCGACGCCCTACTCGCGCGTGATTACGGCAACCGCATGCACATCTGCCACGCTTCGACGAAGGGCACCGTGGAGCTGCTCAAGTGGGCCAAGGAACAGGGTATTCCGCTGACCGCCGAGGTGACCCCGCACCACCTGCTGCTGACCGATGACAAGCTGGTGACCTACGACGGCGTCTACCGCGTCAACCCACCGTTGCGCGAGGAATCCGACGCCCTGGCCCTGCGCCAGGCCTTGCTTGACGGGCTTATCGACGTCGTGGCCACAGACCACGCTCCGCACGGCAGCGAAGACAAGTGTGTCGAGTTCGAGCACGCTAAGCCGGGCATGCTGGGACTGGAATCCTCCCTGGCGGTCATCGCCAAGCTCTTCGTCGCCACCGGCCTGGCCGACTGGCGCTTCGTCGCCCGCGTCATGTCGGAGCGTCCGGCAGAGATTACTCGCCTGCCTGGTCATGGCCGCCCGATTGCGGTGGGCGAGCCAGCCAACCTCACCATCGTCGATCCCAAGCACAAGTGGGTATCGGATTCCACGCGTCTGGCTTCGAAGTCGGAGAACAACCCCTATGAGGGGGAGGAATTCGGTGCACGCGTGGCCTACACCATCCTGCGTGGCGCGGTGACCTACGACCTAGCGGCTGAAAGCGCCAGCGAGGCGGCCGAGTAATCGGGATAATCGACAATCAGAGTTGCTCGACACTTAAGTAACCAACGCACGTCCCCAAAACAACCAACCCTTCACCGAGAAAATTCACTGAAAGGTTCAACACACAGTGACTTCCACTACCACCACCCCCGCCATCCTGGTCCTCGCTGATGGCCGCACCTTCCGAGGCTTCGGCTTCGGCGCCACCGGTACGACTCTGGGCGAGGCCGTCTTCACCACCGCCATGACGGGCTACCAGGAGACCATGACGGACCCGTCTTACCACCGCCAGATCGTCGTCGCCTCTGCGCCGCAGATTGGCAATACGGGCTGGAACGATGAGGACAACGAGTCCCATGACGACAAGATCTGGGTTGCCGGCCTAGTTATCCGTGATCTGGCCCGCCGCGTTTCCAACTGGCGTGCCGCCCGCTCCCTGCCGGAGGAGATGGAGAAGCAGGGAATCATCGGTATTGGGGGAATCGATACCCGCACTTTGGTGCGCCACCTGCGCAATCACGGCTCCATCAAGGCAGGTATCTTTTCCGGAGAGGCCGCTGAGCGGGACGTCGAGGAGCTCGTCTCTGAGGTCAAGAACCAACCTTCCATGGCCGGCCTTGACCTGTCCGAAGAAGTCTCGACCGATGAGGTCTATACCTTCCCAGCCGTAGGGGAGAAGCGCTTTACCGTCGTGGCCTATGACATGGGAGTCAAGACCGCCACCCCGAAGCACTTTGCCGAGCGCGGCATCGAGACCATCGTGGTTCCCGCCAACACCCCGTTCGAGACGATCAAGCAGTACAACCCAGACGGCGTGTTTGTCTCCAACGGTCCGGGTGACCCGGCTACCGCTGACACCATGGTCGGCATCGTGCGCGACATCCTTGCTGCTAAGTACCCCTTCTTCGGCATCTGCTTTGGCAACCAGATCCTCGGCCGTGCGCTGGGTATGGACACCTACAAGCTGAAGTTCGGCCACCGCGGCATCAACGTTCCGGTGCGCAACCAGCTGACCGGAAAGATCGATATCACCTCCCAGAACCACGGGTTTGCTTTGGCCAGCCCCTCGGGCAAGGAAGACCCGGCCGGCGAGGAATTCGATACCGACTTCGGCCCGGCAGTGGTCTCCCACACTTGCCTCAACGACAACACCATCGAAGGTGTTGCGCTCAAGGATGGCATGGCGTACTCCGTGCAGTACCACCCTGAGTCCGCCGCCGGCCCACACGATGCCAACCCGCTCTTTGACCAGTTCATCGAGCTCATGACTGAAAAGTCCCCGAACAAGTAGAACGCAACCAGGAAAAGGAAGAAGAAACATATGCCAAAGCGCAACGACATCAATCACGTCCTGGTTATCGGCTCCGGTCCGATTGTTATTGGTCAGGCCTGCGAGTTCGACTACTCCGGCACCCAAGCCTGCCGCGTGCTCAAGGAGGAAGGCCTGCGCGTCACGCTGGTTAACTCCAACCCGGCAACGATCATGACGGACCCGGAGTTCGCCGACCACACCTATGTGGAGCCCATCGAGCCCGAGTTCATTGAGAAGATCTTCCAGAAGGAAAAGGAAGAGGGCAACCCCATCGACGCCGTGCTGGCAACCCTGGGCGGCCAGACCGCTCTGAACGCCGCGGTACAGTTGGACCGGCTGGGCATCCTCAAGAAGTACGATATCGAGCTCATCGGTGCTGATATCGACGCCATTGAGCGCGGCGAGGATCGTCAGAAATTCAAGGACATCGTGGCCTCCATCGGTGGCGAATCCGCGCGCTCCCGTGTTTGCCACACGATGGAGGAGGTCCACGAGACCGTTTCCGAGCTTGGCCTCCCGGTCGTTGTACGCCCATCGTTTACCATGGGCGGCCTGGGCTCCGGCCTGGCCTTTAACGAAGAGGACCTTGAGCGCATTGCCGGCGGTGGCTTGGCTGCCTCACCGGAGGCGAACGTCCTCATCGAGGAGTCCATCCTGGGCTGGAAGGAGTTCGAGCTCGAGCTCATGCGTGACGGCGACGATAACGTTGTGGTCATCGCTTCCATCGAGAACGTCGACGCCCTCGGCGTCCACACCGGTGACTCCGTGACCGTGGCCCCGGCATTGACCCTCACTGACCGCGAGTACCAGAAGATGCGCGACCAGGGTATCGCCATCATCCGCGAGGTCGGCGTTGACACCGGCGGCTGCAATATCCAGTTCGCTGTAAACCCGGATGACGGCCGCATCATCACCATTGAGATGAACCCGCGCGTGTCCCGCTCCTCCGCGCTGGCCTCTAAGGCCACCGGTTTCCCGATTGCCAAGCTGGCAGCCAAGCTGGCGATTGGCTACACCCTGGATGAGGTACGCAACGACATCACTGGCGTGACCCCGGCGGCCTTCGAGCCGACTCTGGACTACGTCATCGTCAAGGCCCCGCGCTTTGCTTTTGAGAAGTTCCCGGGCGCCGATGACACTCTGACCACCACGATGAAGTCTGTGGGCGAGGCCATGGGTATCGGCCGCAACTATATTTCCGGCCTGAACAAGGTCATGCGCTCGCTGGAGGGCAAGCCTTCTGGTTTCTGGACCAAGCCGGATGAGTACTTCGCTGGGGAGCGCGCAACGGACGTGGAGGCCGTTCTCAAGGACCTGGAGCGTCCGACCGAGGGCCGCATCTACGATGTCGAGCTGGCTCTGCGTCTCGGTGCCACGGTGGAGCAGTTGCACGAGCACTCGCACATCGACCCGTGGTTCCTCGCCGAGCTTGAGGCGCTTGTTGAGTTCCGCGAGGAGCTCGTGAGCGCGCCAGTCCTGGACGCTGAATTACTGCGCCGCGCTAAGGTCTTTGGCCTGTCCGACGCCCAGATCGCGGCTCTTCGCCCAGAGTTCGCCGGTGAGGATGGCGTGCGCTCCCTGCGCTGGTCTTTGGGCATTCGCCCGGTGTACAAGACCGTTGATACTTGTGCGGGCGAGTTTGAAGCCCAGACCCCGTACCACTACAGCGCTTATGAAATGGACCCGAACGCTGAGTCCGAGGTGCGCGAGAGCAGCGAGAAGACCAAGGGCAAGGTCATCATCTTAGGCTCCGGCCCGAACCGTATTGGCCAGGGCATCGAGTTTGATTACTCCTGCGTACACGCCGCCCTCGAGCTTTCCCGTGAGGGCTACGAGACGGTCATGGTTAACTGCAACCCGGAGACGGTGTCGACTGACTATGACACCGCCGACCGTCTCTACTTCGAGCCGCTGACCTTCGAGGATGTCATGGAGGTTTACCACGCGGAGGCCGCTTGTGGTGAAGTTGCCGGCGTCATCGTTCAGCTGGGTGGCCAAACCCCGCTGGGCCTGGCTGAGCGCCTAACGGCTGCCGGCGTTCCGGTCGTGGGAACCTCGGCCGCTGCCATCGACTTGGCCGAGGACCGCGGTGAATTCGGCAAGGTGCTTGCCGAAGCCGAGCTGCCTGCACCGGCCTTCGGCACCGCTACCTCCTTTGAGGAGGCCCGCCAGGTCGCTTCGAATATCGGCTATCCGGTGCTGGTCCGTCCGTCCTACGTGCTGGGTGGCCGCGGCATGGAGATCGTCTACGACGAGGATTCGCTGCGCGATTACATCGAGCGCGCTACCGAGATCACCTCGGATCACCCAGTCTTGGTCGACCGTTTCCTAGATAACGCCATTGAGATCGACGTCGACGCGCTGTGTGACGGCGAGGAGGTCTACCTCGGCGGAGTCATGGAGCACATCGAGGAAGCAGGTATCCACTCCGGTGACTCCTCCTGTGCGCTGCCGCCGATGACGCTGGGGCCGGAGGATATTGAGAAGGTGCGGGAGTCGACGCGTCGCCTAGCGCACGGCATCGGCGTCAAGGGCCTGATGAACGTTCAGTACGCCCTGAAGGATGACACTCTCTATGTCATCGAGGCCAACCCGCGTGCCTCCCGTACCGTGCCCTTCGTCTCCAAGGCCACCGGCGTGCCGCTGGCTAAGGCTGCCGCACGCGTCATGCTGGGTGCATCCATTGCGGAGCTGCGCGAGGAAGGCATCATTCCGTCCACTTACGACGGTGGTTCCCTGCCGCTGGAGCACCCGATTGCGGTCAAGGAAGCCGTGCTGCCGTTTAACCGCTTCCGTCGCCCCGACGGCCAGCTGCTGGATACCTTGCTTTCTCCAGAGATGAAGTCCACCGGCGAGGTGATGGGCTTGGCTGATAACTTCGGTGCCGCCTATGCCAAGGGTGAGATGGCCGCCTTCGGTGAGCTGCCCACCGAGGGCACCGTGTTCGTCTCCGTGGCCAACCGCGATAAGCGCACCCTTATCTTCCCGATTCAGCGCCTGGCCTACATGGGCTACACCATCGTGGCCACTGCCGGTACCGCGCAGATGTTGCGCCGCAACGGCGTCGAGTGCGAGGTGGCCCGGAAGGTCTCGGAAGCTGGGGAGGGGGAGGAGTCCATCGTGGACCAGATCCTCGGCGGCAAGGTCGACCTCATCCTCAACACCCCGGCAGGCTCCGCCGGCGCCCGTCACGATGGCTATGACATCCGCGCCGCTGCGGTATCCGTGGGTGTTCCACTGGTGACCACCGTCCAAGGCGTGACCGCAGCCGTGCAGGGCATCGAAGCCCTGCGCCGCGGAGACCTCAAGGTACGCGCGCTGCAGGAGCTTAAGCATGACCCAGCCAACTAGGAAGACACCGTCTTTCGGCGAGCGCCTCGTGGCAGCCGGTGCGGAGCGCGGGCGCCTGTGCGTGGGCATCGACCCCCACCCGCACTTGCTGGAGGCCTGGGGCCTGTCGGTTGATGTGGATGGTCTGCGCACGTTTACGCTGCGCTGTGTAGAGGCTTTCGCGGAGACCGCGGCGGTGGTGAAGCCGCAGGTGGCCTTCTTTGAGCGTTTCGGCTCTCGCGGTTTCGCTGTACTCGAGGAGGCCCTGGCGGGCCTTCGAGAGCAGGGCTGTTTGAGCCTAGCGGACGCGAAGCGCGGAGACATCGGTTCCACCATGGCGGGCTACGCGCAAGCTTGGCTCGGGGAGGACTCGCCGCTGCGGTCCGATGCTGTGACGGTCTCGCCCTACCTCGGTGTGGGCGCTTTGAGCCCAGTCTTCGACCTAGCGGAGGACACTGGACGCGGGGTCTTCGTCCTTGCGGCGACCTCCAACCCGGAGGCCGTGGCGTTGCAGTCGTTGAGTGTCGACGGCCGCAGCGTGGCGCAACGAGTCGTCGATGAGCTTGCGCAGCGCAATGCGTCTGCGGCTGGGCCAGACAACACCGTGGGTGCTCTCGGCGTGGTCGTGGGCGCGACGTTGGAAGCTCCGCCTGCATTAGACCAATTAAATGGTCCAGTGCTGCTGCCGGGAGTCGGCGCCCAGGGCGCAACGCCCGCGGATGTAAGGCAACTCACCGCAGCGGCACCTAAACTGGGCTTTGCTAACGTCTCCAGGGCTATTCTTTCGCAGGGGCCTAATGCCTCTGAACTGCGGAAAGCCGTAGTGGATACGGCGGCGGAGTTCCGGGACTAATACTCAGACCAGGTAGCGGCGTGCTGGATTAACAGGAGCGCCGTTTACCTGGTATTTTGTTTAAGGCATGTGCGTTGACGTGCAGGAACCTTTAAGTGAAAGGGGCCGCGTTGCGTCACCGCGTACAGACCAGTGCTAGGATTGCCAGAAGTCGGTTCGTGGAGGTAGCAAAAGCTATCCCGCGCTGGGGAAATCTTCCCACCGTGAGCCGAGATTCTGGTGCTAGCCATCAGATGACAATGTTCGTACTAATGAAATCGGAGGAAACCCGTGGCCCTTCCCAAGTTGACAGATGAGCAGCGCAAAGAAGCTCTCGCAAAGGCCGCTGAGGCCCGCAAGGCTCGCGCTGAGCTCAAGGCTGCGTTGAAGCGCGGCGAGACCAACCTGCAGGAAGTTCTGGAGAAGGCCGAGACCGACGAGATCATCGGCAAGACCAAGGTCTCCGCTCTCCTCGAGGCTCTGCCGAAGGTTGGCAAGGTCAAGGCCAAGGAAATCATGGAGGACCTGGAGATTGCTCAGACCCGTCGCCTGCGCGGCCTGGGTGACCGTCAGCGCCGCGCCCTGCTCGAGCGTTTCGGCTACGGCGAGTAATTAGCACAATGGCTGACGAAACTGCACGCGGGCGCCTGGTCGTTCTGGCCGGGCCGTCCGCTGTGGGTAAGTCCACTGTGGTTTCGCGCCTGCGTGATGATGTTGACAACCTCTACTTCAGCGTCTCAATGACGACGCGCCAACCCCGCCCCGGCGAGACTGATGGGGTGGATTACTTCTTTGTCTCCCCGGAGGCTTTCCAAGAACACATTGACGCCGGTGACATGCTCGAATGGGCTGAGATCCACGGTGGTTTGCAGCGCTCCGGGACGCCGGCTCAGCCGGTGCAGGAAGCGATGGTGGCCGGCCGTCCGGTGTTGGTGGAGGTTGATCTTGCAGGCGCCCGCAACGTGAAGGCGGCGATGCCGGAGGCGGAAACCGTGTTTCTCGCCCCACCGTCCTGGGAAGTTCTGGTTGAGCGCCTAACTGGGCGCGGGACCGAACCGCAGGATGTCATTGACCGCAGACTGCATACTGCAGAGACGGAACTTGCCGCGCAAAAGGAATTCGACCACATCGTTGTGAATGAAGATCTCGATGAGGCCGTTGCTGCAATTAGTGCTATCCTGCGTGGATAGACCACGATTTTGACCATCTACCAACAGTAAAGGTGCATGTGACCAACGTGACCACACCTGCCAATTCTGAGGCCGTGAAGCCGGAGCCAGTATTCGATCCGCCGACGGGTATTACCGATCCGCCGATTGATGAACTGCTGGGCAAGGTCTCGTCCAAGTACGCTCTGGTGATTTTCGCTGCGAAGCGCGCACGCCAGATCAACAGCTACTACCAGGAACAGGATGAAGGCGTCTTCGAGTTCGTCGGACCACTGGTAACCCCGGAACCGGGTGAGAAGCCGCTGTCCATCGCCCTCCGCGAGATTGACGCGGGCCTGCTGGACCACGAGGAAGGCAACTAGCCTGCTCATCGTGAAGGCAACAAGGCAGCTTCTTAAAGTGCCTTAGCGCCATTCTGAATCTAAACCCACCCAAGTGTCTCTCTAGGCGCTTCGGTGGGTTTGCTGTGTCTTGGGTACTATCGGCCGAGTGAAGGACGTACAGAAAACCCCAGATAGTTCAGAGTTGAGACCTGCGTCGACCAAGCCCGCAGGGGGCCGCCGAATCCTTATCGGCGTGGCAGGCGGCATTGCTGCCTATAAGGCGTGTCACCTTATTCGGGATTTTAAAGAACAGGGCGATGATGTCCGCGTCGTTCCCACGGAGGCCGCATTGAACTTCGTTGGGGCGGCCACCTTCGAAGCTTTGTCAGGACACCCGGTCTCCACAACCGTCTTTGATGCCGTGGATGAGGTCCAACACGTTTCCTTGGGGCAGCAGGCTGATGCAGTCGTCATCGCTCCTGCCACCGCGGATCTTATCGCCCGGTTGGCCTGTGGCCGCGCCGATGATCTTTTGAGCGCTTCCGTGCTGGTTGCTACGTGCCCCGTCATCATTGCCCCCGCCATGCACACGGAGATGTGGCTGAACCCGGCAACCCAGGACAATGTGGCAACGCTCCGCCGGCGCGGTATCACCGTGATGGAGCCGGCGCATGGCCGACTCACCGGCACCGATACGGGTGCCGGCCGCCTGCCGGATCCAGAGCAGATAGCGGAGTTTGCTCGTACGATTATCGCGGGGCATCGCGTGAAGCATGATTGGCAGGGCCGGAAGGTTGTGATCTCTGCCGGAGGTACCCAAGAGAACCTCGATCCAGTGCGGTACCTTGGCAACCGTTCTTCTGGACGCCAGGGTTTTGCCTTGGCGGAGATCGCTGCGCAACGCGGGGCGGATGTCACTATTGTTGCTGGAAACACTGAAGCGCTTCCCATCCCTGCAGGCGCTTCCGTGGTGCGCGTGACATCGACGCGGGATATGCAGGAGGCGATGAATAGCGAAGCTGCCGATGCCGACATCATTATCATGGCCGCGGCTGTTGCCGACTACCGTCCCGCGTCCGTGGCGGATTCGAAGATGAAGAAGGGCGCAGCAGACGAGGACTTGGCCAGCCTTGAGGTCGTGGAGAACCCGGACATACTCAAGGGTCTGGTGCAGCGGCGTGAGAATGGTGAAGTTAAGCGCGAGGCAATCATCGTTGGCTTTGCTGCGGAGACTGGTGATGAGACTACTAGCGTGCTCGAGTATGCCCAGCAGAAGTTTGTGAAGAAGGGCTGTGATGTGCTCATGGCTAATGAGGTCGGAGAGGGCAAGGTCTTTGGCCAAGCCACGAGTGCCGGGTGGATCCTTCGTCGCTCTTCCGACCCAGTGGTGGTTGCCCCGGGCTCAAAGCAAGTTGTGGCCGCACAGATTCTTGATGTGGTGAATGAAATGTTGGAAAAGTAGCGCTCGTTCTTGCAGTTGTAGACCGCTTGGTCTACGATGGGGCGGTGTTAACAGCCGAGGCGTGGGTGAGGCGAAGTCCTGCCCACGGCGCGCGGAATTAGTTTAAGGAAGATTTGTGACTGATAAAGCTGCTCAGGCGGTGCGCCTTTTTACTAGCGAATCCGTGACAGAAGGTCATCCGGATAAGATTTGTGACGCGATCTCAGACGCCATTCTTGACGCCCTCCTGGAGGAAGATCCTGACGCCCACGTCGCTGTGGAGACTCTCGTGACGACGGGCCAAGTCCACGTCGTGGGCGAGGTGCGCACCTCCGGTTATGTTGAAATCCCACAGATCGTCCGTAAGAACCTTGTAGAGATCGGTTTTACCTCTTCCGATGTGGGCTTTGATGGCCACACTTGTGGCGTCAACGTGGCCATTGGTGAACAGTCCCAGGAGATCGGGGCCGGCGTCGACGCCTCCACAGAGGTGCGTTCGGGGACGTTTGAGGATGATGACCAGTATGGCGCTGGTGATCAGGGCCTCATGTTTGGCTACGCAACGAATGAAACTCCAGAGTTTATGCCGCTGCCGATTTCGACGGCCCACCACCTTTCGCGCCGTCTTACCCACGTCCGCAAGGAAGGTATCGTGCCTTCGCTCCGCCCCGACGGAAAGACTCAGGTCACCTTCGCTTACGACGAAAATGATGTGCCGACGCGCTTGGAGACGATCGTGATCTCCACGCAGCATGATCCGGATGTGACCCAGGAGTGGTTGGCCGAGCAGCTTCGCACCCATGTCGTTGAGTGGGTCGTGAACGATGCTGACTTGGGCCAGTACTACACCGAAGATACTGAGCTTCTCATCAACCCATCCGGCTCCTTCATTCTGGGCGGGCCCATGGGTGATGCGGGCTTGACCGGCCGCAAGATCATCGTGGATACCTACGGTGGCATGGCCCGCCACGGTGGCGGTGCGTTCTCCGGTAAAGACCCAAGCAAGGTGGACCGTTCCGCGGCTTATGCTATGCGCTGGGTGGCTAAGAATATCGTGGCCGCCGGCCTGGCTGACCGTGCCGAGGTGCAGGTTGCCTACGCCATTGGACGTGCAAAGCCGGTCGGCCTGTATGTGGAGACCTTCGGCACTGCCCACGAGGGCTTGAGCGACGCTGACATTCAGGCAGCGGTGAATAAGGTCTTCGACCTGCGCCCGGCCGCGATTATTCGCGAGCTCGACCTGCAGCGTCCAATCTATCGTCAGACTGCAGCCTATGGACACTTCGGGCGTACCGATGTCGATCTGCCGTGGGAGGACACCTCGCGAGCCGACAGCCTGCGTCGCGCCGCCGGCCTGTAGAATCGGGCCCTATGCCCAAGAAGACACCCGCCGCCCAGCAACCGGTCGCGCGGGTGTTGCCTTTGTTAGGGGTGGCCCACTTGGACCGAGAATTCGACTACCTCATTGATGAATCGGATTCACAGGCTGCTCAGCCCGGAGTGCGGGTGCGCATCCGCTTCAATGGTCGTCTGGTTGACGCCATCTTGTTGTCGCGGGCTAGCGATTCCGACTATGCGGGTTCGCTTCGTTATATTGATCGCGTCATTTCTCCTTATGCGGTGTACACCCCGACAATGTCAGCGCTCATCGAATCCCTCGCGGCTCGTTATGGCGGCGTGCGCTCCGACATCATTCGCACCGCGATCCCGGCGCGCCACGCCAAGGCCGAAGAAGCAGACGTGGATACGCCGTGGGAGGAACTTGGCACTGCCGAGTATCCGGATCTTTCCGCGTGGTCGGGCTACCAGCACGGGGAGTCCTTCGTAGATTCGATCTTGTCCGGGCACATTGCCCGGGCAGCCTGGCAGATAGCACCCGGGGAAGACTGGGCCGGTGCTTTGGCAGCCCTTGGAACCAGCGTGGCCCTGCAGGGCGGGGGCGTGCTCATGGTAGTCCCCGATCAGCGTGACTTGGATTGCCTAGAGGCGGCGTTTCGCCGTCACGTTTCTGCCAAACAAATCACTGTCCTCGCGCACAGTACTGGGCCCCAGGCCCGTTATCGTCGCTATCTTTCCGCCTTAACTGGTCAAGCACGGATCGTCATCGGTACTCGCTCCGCAGCCTTTGCCCCAATCAAGGGCCTCAAGCTGGCCGTTGTCCTCAATGACGGCGACGATAATTTGGTGGATAACCTCAAGCCCTATGCCCATTCGAGGGAGGTGCTCAGCACCCGCTCGGCACAGGAAGGCTGCAGCCTTATCCTCGCCGGCCACGCGCGCACTGCAGAAGCCCAGTTGCTTGTTGAATCGGGGTGGGCCCACGATCTTTTACCTAGCGACACGGCGCTGGAGAAGAGGCGCCCCAACATCTTTGCGGTGGGTGCGTACGGGATTAATCTGGCCCGCCACATGCAGGGCGGGACGACGGCTGTCAGCGGCCCGGCATTTCAGGCCACACGTGCGGCGCTCGACCGCGGTGAGCCCGTTCTCGTACAGGTCCCGCGTAAGGGTTATGCGCCGATTTTGGCTTGTGGGCACTGCGCGTCCCCGGCGCGTTGCCGTCATTGCAATGGCCCCTTGGGTCTGCCTTCCGCTGGTGCTTCGAGGGATGAATCGACAGATTCGGCTGCGCTGCCGACGTGCCGGTGGTGTGGGCGCGTTGACGCTCATTATCGGTGCTCCGA
>QWCJ01000555.1_pt1 | contig 12430 bp, 10 predicted proteins | sample 1972501 | NCBI WGS metagenome assembly QWCJ01 (sample SAMN09866711, study PRJNA288562) | Human vaginal metagenome isolate term2_vaginal, whole genome shotgun... | isolation source: vagina | host: Homo sapiens | place: USA: California
TTAGTCATGGGTTCAAAACTCCTTTAGCTGACCCAGCCCAGGGCGACGGACAACGGCATGACGATGTTTGCCAGGCACACGACGGCCGGGACAACATACGCCAAGATGACAAATACCTCGCGCCACTTAGCACCGGTAATACCCAGGTCGGAAGCCGCAAGGCGGATGCCGTGGGTCAGGTGCAGGAAGAGGCAGAGCATGGCGACGATGTAAATGATGGTCACCGGCCAGCGGGAGAAGGTAGCGATCATGTTGGCCTTCACGGCACCATGAGCGAAAGCCTCCGGAGCGATCGGCTGAACACCCATCGTCAGATCCAGGATGTGGAAGACGATGAACAGGAGCAGCACGACGCCGGTCACCAGCATGGTCTTCGTCGCAAAGGAATCCATGCCGCCCATCAGGTTGGTGCGCTTGAACTTACCGCGGGATGCCTTGGAGCGAGCGGTCAGCGCGAAGGCACCGTAAATGTGGGCGATCACGCACGCCAGCAAAACGATGCGGATGATCCACAGAAGGTGGCCGCTCGGAATCAGCGGATCACCCATGCTGCGCAGGAATGCACCGTAGGCATCGAGGGCTTCCTGGCCGTCATGAGCCGGCAGGTAAAGCTTCAAGTTGCCGGCCATGTGTCCCACAACGAAGAGTGCGAAGAACAGACCGGTAATTGCCATCGTCAGTTTCAAAGCCCAGGACGGAATTCCCGGCTTAGGACGAATCGTTTCATTAGTAATGCGGCCGTGAGCGAGAGCTTCACGGTCAGGATTTTTTACAGACATGACACCTCCATAGTCGTCCTTACCTTACGCAGAACTTCACGCTGACCACTAGTTATCTCTTTGCTTTGCAGGCCCCTTGCCCCCCCCTACAGCCCGCCGAAAGATTTGAGATAAGGCAAGGGTTGCCTTAAGTGCCCCACCCCTTTTGCCGCTCTACCTTGATCACTTCCCTTTACGCAATATTGACCTTGCGAAAACATTTCGCCGATGAGACTTTTGTCACAGGGTGTGGCGTGAGTGACGACCCTACCCCTTTAGGTGTCAAACTTTCGCTTGGTATCCGCCTTTCATTTCCCGCCCAGCACCTTGCCAACACCCCCACTTCGCAGCGGAGTTAAAATACTTCACACATTCCTTGCAAAAATATTGTTATGAGTGAAAGGCACTAGGTAACCTAGCTCACATGAGCAAGACATACGTGGGTTCGCGCCTGCGCCAGCTGCGCCGCGAACGTGATCTCAGCCAAGCCTCCCTCGCCGCTACGCTGGGACTTTCAGCGAGCTACGTCAACCAGATTGAGCATGACGTGCGCCCGCTTACCGTCCCGGTCTTGCTGAAAATCACTGAAGCATTTGGCGTTGATGCCACGTTCTTCTCCCGCGATGATGACTCACGCCTGCTGGCAGAAATCCAGGATGTCGTACAAGACCAGGAAATCTGCCCCTCCCCCGTGGAGCTTCAGGAATTGTCCGAGTTGGTTTATAACCACCCCACCGTTGCCCGCACGCTCGTGGATATCCACCGTCGCTACCGCAACATTCGCGACAAGCTTTCGCTTGCCACCGACACCCGCCGCTCGGATGGCAGCCAGGCGCTATCCATGCCCCACGACGAGGTGCGGGACTTCTTCTATGCCCGGCAGAATTACCTCGATGAATTGGATATTCATGCGGAGGGAATTGCCGCGGAGCTCGGCGTCACCCCCTTCCACATCCGCGATATCGAGCAGGCTCTAAATGACAGGCTCACATCCCAGCACGGCGTGGAGATTCTCACCACCGATCGCATGGATGGCACACTGCACCGCTTTGACAAGAACACCGGCACCCTTCGCCTAGCCAGCCGCCTGAGCGTGGGCCAGCGCGCCTTCCGCATGGCGGCGGAGCTGGGGTTCCTGGAAGCGGGTGAGCTTATTAGCCACCTCGTGGACGAAGAACCCTTCACCTCGGATGCCTCGATCAACTTGGCCAAGCGGGGAATCGCCAACTACTACGCTGCAGCCATCCTTTTGCCCTACAACCTCATCCATAGTGAGGCCGAGCAATCCGGGTATGACGTGGAGTACCTCTGCAATGTTTTCGGCGTGGGCTATGAAACCATTGCCTCCCGCCTTTCCACGCTGCAGCGACCCAACAAGCGCGGCATCCCCTTTACCTTTGTACGGGTGGACCGCGCCGGCAACATGTCCAAGCGCCAATCAGCCACGGGCGTGCACTTTTCCAACTCCGGCGGCACCTGCCCGCTGTGGAATGTCTACGAGTCCTTCTCACGCCCCAACACCATTTCCCGCCAGCTGGCGCAGATGCCGGATGGGCGCAATTACCTCTGGGTTTCGCGCACGGTGAGCTACCCGCAAGGCCGTTTCGGGGATACCAACAAGCTCTTCTCCATCGGCTTGGGCTGCGAGGCCCGCCACGCCAACCGCACTGTCTACGCCCAGGGCCTGAACCTCGATGCCCTTTCTTCCGCGACCCCGATTGGCGCTGGCTGCCGCACCTGCCCGCGCCAGAACTGTTCGCAGCGAGCTTTCCCCGCTATCAACGAGCAGTTAGTCATTGATGCCCACCGCTCCGCGGTTGCGCCGTACTAACCAGATCTCGCGACACGTGCAGTAGGGACTAGCCAAAAGGAACGCTTTTACACCACAAATAACGTTTTATTGTCTTTTATGGGGAGCGCTCTCCAGAGTCGGGATGAATTTTTCCGGGGACAGATCCGCCCCCAGGAATCCTGTTATACATCTTGAACTGGACATTTAAGCTTCCGCCAGCCCATATACATTGACCTTAAAAAGCTTTCTCATGATTTTGCCTATCAAAATACATAGATTTTTCAGGGTCGAATTTCTTATAATGGAACATGACCGATATCCCCTATCGAAAGGATCACTATCATGAGCAGCTTTGCTAACGGTTTCCTTGGCCAGATTCAGGGCCTTCTCGTAACCATCGTTAATGCACCGTTCGTTCTGTCCTCCAAGCTCTTCGGCTAAAGGCAGGCGCGCTACGGCGCTAAAACCAACTCTCCCCCTCAAACCCTTTCTGGGTTTGAGGGGGAGAGTTCTTGTTTTGGCTTCTTGCCGTGACCTTAGAGGTTGATCATGTGGCCGCCGATACCCTCGGCTGCTTCCTTCATAGCCTCAGACAGAGTCGGGTGTGTGTGAACGTTACGTCCGATCTCCTCAGCGGTGAGATCAAAGCGCTGCGCTAGGGTCAGCTCCGGCAGCAGCTCGGAAACGTTGGAGCCCACCATGTGGCCACCAATGAGCTCACCGAACTCGCCGTCAGCGACGAGCTTGACGAAGCCCGCGGTCTCATTCAGACCAGCTGCCTTACCGTTAGCGGAGAACGGGAAGGTAGCAACCTTAATGTCGCGGTCAGCGAACTTCTCACGAGCCTGCTCCTCGGTGTAACCGAAGGAGGCAACCTGCGGGTTGCAGAAGGTAGCGCGCGGCATATTCATGTAGTCACCCAGCAGCTGGGTCTCAGCGCCGGCGATGACCTCAGCGGCCACGACACCCTGCGCCTCAGCCACGTGTGCAAGCTGCAGCTTCGCGGTGACGTCACCGATGGCGTAAATGCCCTCAACGTTGGTGCGCATGTAATCATCGATAGCGATGGCGCCGCGCTCGGTGAGCTCGACACCGGTGTTCTCCAGGCCGTAGCCCTCGGTGCGCGGGGCAAAGCCGATGGAGACCATGCAACGATCGACGGTCAGCGTATCGGTCTTGGAGCCGTCCTTGGACTCGACCTCAACGGTGACATTGTCGCCGTTGTCCTTGATGGCGGTGGTCTTGTAACCGGTCAGGAGCTTCACTCCAAGCTTCTTGTATTCCTTGGCAATAGCCTTGGAAACATCCTTATCCTCGTTTGGCAGGACGCGGTCCATAAACTCCACGATGGTCACGTCCACGCCGTAGTTGGCCAGAACGTAAGCAAACTCCATACCGATGGCGCCTGCGCCAACGATCACCATGGAATCCGGGGCATCATCGTTAAGGATCTGCTCCTCGTAGGACACGATGTTGCCGCCGATTTCCACGCCCGGAAGGGAACGGACAACGGAGCCGGTGGCGATAATGCAGTTATCAAAGGTAACGGTCTTACCCTTGTCATCGCCCTCGGTAATCTCGATGGTCTTGGCGTCCTTGAAGGAGCCGAGACCATTGATCTCCGTAATCTTGTTCTTCTTCATCAGGTAGTGCACACCCTTGACGATGCCCTCCGAAACCTTGCGGGAGCGCTTGTGCGCAACACCGAAGTCGAAAGAAACATCGCCGGAAATACCAAAGGCCTTTGCCTCATGGTTGAAGGTGTGTGCAACCTCAGCGTTCTTAAGAAGAGCCTTGGACGGGATGCAGCCCACGTTGAGGCAGACACCGCCCCAGTACTGCTTCTCAATAACGGCAACCTTCTTGCCCAGCTGGGCAGCGCGGATGGCGGACACGTAGCCGCCGGGGCCCGCGCCGAGTACTACAACGTCAAAATGTTCATTAGTCACGCTCTATAGGATACGTAACTTTAGGCTCGCTGTCCCACCACCCCCGAGCATGTATCCACCAGACGTTCATAGCCGTCCCGATGCAGGCCTAACGCGCGGAATGCAAACTGGCACAAATAAACCCCCAACCCCCAATGAAGGGGATTAGGGGAAGGAAAGCGGGGCACTACCCCCTGCAGATTTCTTAGAACAGACCCCAGTCCAGGGCAGCCTTCGAGGACGTGGAGGAGCCGAAGTGAGCGATCTGGCCCAGCACCTGGTTGATGGAAACGAGGATGGTGTCAAAAAAGTTCATTCTTCTTCTTTCTGTTGGTATTTGAGCGGCGTGCGCGACTTTACGCGGCACCCCTCCCGCGAGGTCACAGCGATGCAGGCAGCCGCCGGAGGCGGTCTCGGTACCTAGCTCCACTAACGAACGAGACTGTCGTTGCGTTACATAACCCAGGAATAGGCGCGGAAAGATTATGACACGGTTTCAACTTCAATACCACCATTCACTCTAATAACTTGGTATGTTTAATCACGCTACCCTTATCTTCGGGGGTACTGAATTGCCCGTCTATCAGTACTTTTGCCCATTTCAAGGGTGGTTTGTCCGGAGCATCTTTTAAACTTGCCCCTACACTTCCGCTCATCATCAAGAAAGCGAGATTCCATGAAGATTGCGCGCTCTCTCACGACGCTGGCAGCGGCATCAGCCTTAGCCCTCGGCGCCGTTGTATCCCCTATCGCCAGCGCATCCGACATTGACCCGGATGAAATCCGCGGTAACGCTGAAAAATCCCAGATTTCCGATATCGACCTTTACGACGAGCTCGAGGAGTACCTGCCTAAGGACAAAGCCGGCAACCCGACGCCGTCCCGTGAGCAGTTTGAGGCTTCCTTCGACAAGAAAGTCTCCTTTAAGAACGTCGATATCAAGAACATCCCGGATGACAAAAAGTGGATGGGCTATGTCTTCAAGTACTGGGATTATCGCCATAAGGTGAGGGGCATCAAGGCCACCGCGCCCGCTATGGGCCGCGACGTCCCCCTTGCAGTGATCACCCCGGACGGCACCTTTGACGCCTCCCGCCCCACCCTCTACTTGCTCAACGGTGCCGGCGGCGCCGAGCAGGGCATGGACTGGATTACTTCCACCGTGGCCAAGGATCTCGATCCGAATACGGAGAAGACTCAGGATCTCGTTCACTACTACGCCAACCGCAACGTGAACGTCGTCATCCCGCAGGCGGGTGCTTTCTCCTACTACACCGACTGGCTGACTACCCCGGACCGCGACTACCTCAAGGGCCCACAGAAATGGGAGACCTTCCTGACCAAGGAGCTGCCGGGACCGCTGGAGGATCGCATTAACGGCAACGGCAAGCGCGGCATCGCCGGCATGTCCATGTCTGCTACCTCCTCGCTGGTGCTGGCGCAGCACAACCCGAACTTCTACGATGCCATCGGCTCCTACTCCGGTTGCGCTGCTACCTCGACTCCGCTGCCAAACTTCTACGCGCAGCTCACGGTGAACCGCGGTGGCGGAAGCACCGAGCAGATGTGGGGTGCGAAGGGCGGCGATTACAACCGCTACAACGATGGCCTCATTAACGCCACGAAGAACAACATGGGCAATTCCAAGGTCTACGTTTCCGCCAACTCCGGTTTGGCTGGAGCAACTGACTTGGGCTCGTCCAAGATTGACGCCTTGGGCTCGTCCCAGGCGTTCAAGTCCTCCTCCACCCTCGTGGTTGAGGGCGGCGTCATCGAGGCAGCCATGAACGCCTGCACGCATGACCTGAAGGCAAAGATGGAGCGCGAAGGTGTCGACGCTGTATTCAACATGCGCAACACCGGTACCCACTCTTGGCCGGGCTGGTACGACGACGTCAACTCCTCGTGGCCAACCTTTGCACGCGCCTTCGGTCTTCCTGAGAACCCCTCCGCACCTGAAGCGGCAACTTATGCCGCAGATGAGGACACGAGCGCTAACGAAATGAAGGCCGAGGCCGATAGTCAGGATGCGAAATTGGATGAGGCAGAGGCGAACAACGACGCCCCCGCTGATTCCCTGCCAGTAGATACTGAGGCGACCGAGCACTAAGCTCTATTCGCCGTACCAATTATTGAATAAGGAACGTTATGAAGCGTCTTAGCTCTCTCCTCGCCGCCGGCGCGCTCAGCGCCGCCGCGCTGGTCAGCCCCGTTGCCGGTGCTGCCACCATCACCCCGCAGCAGGTTGCGGGTGACACTGCCCTATCCACTATCTCGGACCTGCAGGTCACCCCGGAGGTGGAGAGCCAAAAGTGGTATGAGCACTACAAGGATGACGCCCGCGTTCTCAAGCTGGAGGCTACCTCGCCGGCGATGAACGGCCGCGCCATTCCGCTGGCTGTCATCCCGGCTAAGAACCCGGACCGCCCGACGGTCTACCTGCTCAACGGCGCTGGTTCCGCCGAGCAGGATTCCGACTGGTTGTACATGTCGGATGTCGTGGACTTCTACGCTGAGAAGGACGTCAACGTGGTGGTTCCGCAGGCAGGTGCCTTCTCCTACTACACCGACTGGCTGGAGGATCCCAACGGCAAGTACCTCAAGGGCCCGCAGAAGTGGGAGACCTTCCTGACCAAGGAGCTGCCTGGCCCGCTGGAGGAGCGTCTGAACGCAAGCAACAAGCGCGCCATCGCCGGCATGTCCATGTCCGCGACGTCGTCATTGCTGTTTGCTCAGCACAACCAAGGCTTCTATGACGCAGTTGGTTCCTTCGCCGGCTGTGCTGCGACCGCCTACCCCACCGAGTACGAGTTCCTGCGCCTCACTGTGAACCGCGGTGGCGGCCAGCCGGAGCAGATGTGGGGACCGATGGGCTCTGCCTACAACCGCTACAACGACGCCCTGATGAACTCCGAGAAGCTGCGCGGCACCAAGCTGTACATCTCCTCCGCATCGGGCTTCGCCGGTGAGCAGGATACCCCGTCCTACTACATCAACAAGGGTTACAGCCCGTTGACGGCCTACCTGGGCTCGGCGCAGCTGCAGGTGGAAGGCGGCGTCATCGAGGCGGCAGTTAACCACTGCACCCACATGCTCAAGGCAAAGCTGGATAAGCAGAACATTCCGGCAACTTACAACCTCCGCAATGTGGGCACGCACTCCTGGCCGGGCTGGCGCGAGGACCTGGTGAAGTCCTGGCCTACCTTTGAGGAAGCCTTCAACTCCTAAACAGTGAGCTAAGCATGTCGTGGTTCGGCATGCCTGCTCCCCTGGCTTCGGATAAGTCAAACAGGGCGGTAGGATAGCGGCATTATGAAGCTGCTTTCTACCGCCCTTTCGCATATCTCGTCCGCCCGCGGCCACGCCGCACCTACTCGGGATAGCTATACCGGGGTGGATTTCAACCTCGGCTTCGAAATCACCCACTATGACTTGGACCTGGCCTACCGCGTGGAGCCCAACATGCTCCAAGGCGAAGCTGTGCTTCATATTCGCGCATTGGAGGACTTGGACAGGCTCACCCTCGACCTCGGCGGCGCCATGGTGGCCCCCCGCATCACGGCAAAGCATGCACCGCGCGTAGCCAAGTTCCGCCTATCCGGCGGGAAGCTGCGCTTGAACTTCGCCGACACAATCGCAGAAGGCCAAGAGTTTGAACTGCTGATTCGCTATGGCGGATCACCCCGCCCGCTGCGCACGCCATGGGGTGAGATCGGCTGGGAGGAGACGGATTCCGGCTCTTTGGTAGCTAGCCAGCCCAATGGCGCGCCCAGCTGGTTCCCGTGTGATGACACCCCGTCCGCAAAGGCCACCTACGATATTCGCATTACCGCCGACGATCCTTTCGTGGTCATCTCCAACGGCAAGCTGGTCTCCCGCCGTAGCGCGGGTGGTTCCATGACGCGCTGGCACTACCGCGTCAAGCACCCCATGGCCACCTACCTCGCCACGGTCCAAGTTGGCGAGTACATCGAGATCCCGCTCGGTGCCAACGTCCGCGCGTGGGCACCGGCCCGCCTCAAGCAGGTAGTGCTCGAAGAATTTGCCCAGCAGCAGGAGATGGTGGACTTCTACTCCACGCTCTTTGGCCACTACCCCTTCGCCGATTACCAAGTAGTCATCACCGATGATGAGCTGGAAATCCCGCTCGAAGCCCAGGGCCTGTCTATCTTTGGCTCCAACCACGTCAAGGGTGATCATGTCTTCGAGCGGCTCATCGCGCACGAGCTCTCCCACCAGTGGTTCGGCAACTCCGTGGGGCTCACAGAGTGGAAGGATATCTGGCTCAACGAAGGCTTTGCCTGCTACTGCGAGTGGCTGTGGTTTGAGCACGCGCATGGCCGCCCGGCGCATGAATCGGCTCGCTCGCACTATCAGGTGCTGGCCCGCAAGAAGCAGGACATCCTGCTCAGCGATCCCGGTACCCGCGATATGTTCGATGACCGCGTCTACAAGCGCGGCGCACTGACCGTGCACGCGCTGCGCCGCCTCGTGGGTGATGAGGCCTTCTTCCGCACGGTGCGCGAGTACCTCACCGCAGCACAGCACTCGGTGGTAACCCCGGAGGATCTCATCAGCCGCATGCGGGCAGCAGCATCCAACCCGCAGGACGTCGACGAGCTCTTAGCCCAATGGCTGGATAAGCCGGAGCTGCCGCGCTTCCCGCTGTAGACAGTGGCCCCTTTAAACCCCGCAATCGCGTGAGCAATACATGCTCTAAACTGGGAAACCATGCGCAAACTGCTTGTTACCGGCGGCGCCGGCTTTATTGGTGCAAACTTCGTGCGGCTCGTGGCCGAGCAGCGCCCGGAGGTGGAAATCACCGTCCTGGACAAACTCACCTACGCGGGCAATCGTGCCAATCTCGACGGCGTAGACGCCGAGCTCGTGGTGGGGGACGTGGCGGATGAGGGGGTCGTCGACAATCTCGTGTCCCAAGCCGATACCGTGGTGCACTTCGCGGCCGAATCCCACAATGACAACTCTTTGCGGGATCCTTCGCCCTTCCTCCACACTAACATCATGGGCACCTTCGTGCTGCTGGAGGCCTGCCGCCGCCACGATGTGCGCCTCCACCATATCTCCACCGATGAGGTCTTTGGGGACCTGGAGATTGGCGCGGATACCTACTTCACGGAGTCGACTCCTTATAACCCTTCTTCGCCTTATTCGGCCACGAAGGCCGGCTCCGATCATCTGGTACGCGCGTGGGTACGCAGCTTTGGGCTGCGAGCAACCATTTCGAATTGCTCAAATAGTTACGGCCCCTACCAGCACATTGAGAAGTTCATTCCGCGACAGATCACCAACCTGCTTCTAGGCCAGCCCGCCAAGCTTTATGGCACCGGCGAGCAGGTGCGGGATTGGATTCACGTGGATGATCACAACGAGGCCGTACTCGCCATCCTGGACCGCGGGCGCATCGGTGAGACCTATAACATCGGCGCCGACCAGGAGGATACGAACAACCGCCAGGTCATCGAGATGATCTGTGAGCTCATGGGCGCGACAGATGACGGCCAGGCGCGTTTCGAGCACGTGGCGGACCGCCCGGGCCATGACCAGCGCTATGCCATGGATGCCAGCAAACTGCGCCGCGAGCTGGGCTGGAGCCCGCGCTACACGGATCTGCGCGAAGGCCTGGCCGCCACCATTGAGTGGTACCGCGCCCACGAAGAGTGGTGGCGCTCGGGCAAGGAAGAAGTCGAAGCCAACTACGCAAAGCAAGGACAGTAAAGAAACCATGAAGGTGCAGTCAACGGCCATTGAGGGCCTGCTCATTGTGGAGCTCGACGTCCACGGCGATAACCGCGGCTGGTTCAAGGAGAACTGGCAGCGCGAAAAGATGCTGGCAGCGGGTTTACCGGACTTCCAGCCGGTGCAAAACAACGTTTCCTTCAATGCGGAGAAGGGGGTTACGCGCGGGTTGCACGCGGAGCCCTGGGACAAGCTCGTCTCCGTAGCCTCCGGCCGGGCCTTCGGCGCGTGGTGCGATCTGCGTGAGGGCTCTTCTACCTTTGGCCAACTGGTAACCCACGAGCTGCGCGAGGACGTGGCGGTCTTCGTGCCGCGCGGTGTGGCCAACGGTTTCCAGGCGCTGGAGGCCTGCGCCTACTCCTACCTGGTCAATGACCACTGGTCCCCGGATGCGGAGTACACCTGCGTCAACCTGGACATGGTGGACTGGCCGCTGGACCCGACGGAGATCTCCGACAAAGACAAGGAACCCCCCGCGCTTGCCGACGTCTCCCCCATGCCACCTCGCCGCATCCTGGTCACCGGCGCCAACGGGCAGCTGGGCCGCGCATTAAAGAAGTTCTTGCCCTCCGCTGGCTTGGGCGCGGTGGAGTTCTGTGGGCACTTAGACTTCGATATCACCAACCCGCCTGCACGCGCGTGGAAGCAGTACTCCGCCATCATCAACTGTGCGGCATACAACGATGTCAACGGCGCGGAGGACGATCGCGCCGCGGCCTGGGCAGTCAACGCTTCTGCACCGGCGAAGCTCGCTCGCATTGCGGCGGAGAATAACCTGACCTTGGTGCACGTTTCCAGCGACTATATCTTCGACGGCTCTAACGAGGTTCACTCCGAGGAGGAAATGCCCTCCCCGCTGTCGGCCTACGGGGCGTCGAAAGCCGCGGGCGATACCGCCGCGCAAACCGCGCCGCGCCACTATGTCATCCGTACCTCGTGGGTATTCGGCGACGGTGCCAACTTCATGGCCACGATGCGCTCGCTGGCGACTAAGGGAGTCAAGCCCTCCGTCATCCACGATCAACGCGGGCGCCCCACCTTTGCCGAGGACCTGGCCAAGGGCATCATCCACCTGCTCAAGACCAACGCCGCATACGGCGTGTACAACATCTCCAACTCCGGTGATGCGGTGGGCCGCGATGAGATCGCCATGGCCGTCTTCACCGGCGTGGGCCAGGACCCCGCCAATATCACACCAGTGAGCACCGAGCAGTACCGCGAAATTGCCGGACCCGAGGCTCCTCGCCCGAAGGAGTCCACCTTCGACCTGTCCAAGATTGAAGCCACCGGCTTTAAACCCATGAATTGGCGGGCCGCGTTGGCGCTTTACCTGGGCCTTTATCCGGCATAACACTCAACATACCACTTAACTTCCCAGGTGTTATGTTATGTGGGAAGTTAAGTGTTATGTTCGCCAGCCCGCGCCGTCGCGCCCCGGCGCGGGACCCTCCGTTAAGCTTGAAGCCCATGAAGGGCATCATCCTCGCAGGCGGTTCGGGTACCCGGCTGTATCCGATTACCAAGGGCATCTCGAAGCAGCTGATGCCGATTTATGACAAGCCGATGGTGTTCTACCCGCTGACTACCCTGATGAGTGCGGGCATCCGCGAGATTCTTGTGATTACCACGCCTGAAGATAGGCCCGCCTTTGAACGTTTGCTTGGCGACGGCGCACCCTTGGGCATTTCCATCGAGTACGCCACCCAACCCTCCCCGGACGGGTTAGCGCAGGCGTTTTTGATTGGTGAGCAGTTCATCGGCTCCGCCAGCCGTTCGAGCGCCGCAGCGTCAATGAAACCCTGCCGAAACGCCGCCACCTCAGGCGAGCCAATGATCGTGCCGGTGCGTTTTTGGATCACCTCAACGTAGGAGCTTGCCTCACTCATTGAGTCAATTGTGCCGGTATCTAGCCACACATCCCCGCGGCGCAAGCGGTGTACTTTCAGCCGGCCCTGGCGCAGATACGCGTCATTGACCGAGGTGATCTCCAGCTCACCGCGATCACTCGGAGCGATGCCTTTGGCAATATCGACCACCTGGTTGTCATAGAAATACAGGCCGACAACCGCGAAGTTCGACTTCGGCTGGGCTGGTTTTTCCTCAATGGACAGTGCGGTGCCGGTGTGGTCGAACTCCACCACACCGTAGCGCTGCGGGTCAGAGACCTCATAGGCGAAGATCGTGCCGCCTGTTGT
>QWCJ01000556.1_pt1 | contig 12424 bp, 11 predicted proteins | sample 1972501 | NCBI WGS metagenome assembly QWCJ01 (sample SAMN09866711, study PRJNA288562) | Human vaginal metagenome isolate term2_vaginal, whole genome shotgun... | isolation source: vagina | host: Homo sapiens | place: USA: California
GGTTGAGCTGCATCTCCAGCTGACGCTGATTACCAATCACCGCAGCGGCCTGCTGGGATAGCTCCTGGTGCTGGCGCTGCGCGTCCTCGATCGCCTGCTCGATCTGCACCTTCGGATCAGCGTTCTCTTCGATCTTCGAGTCAAAGAGAGCCATCAAGTACTTCCAGGCCTTTACGAATGGATTCGCCATAACAGAAGGTGCCTTTCTCAGCAGTTCGTTGTGTGGATAAATGGGTAATCAGAGTATTCTCTGCCTGCCTAATATTAGCGAAGCAAGGAGAGCTACGCCGCAGTTCTATAACTCGGATGCAGCTGGCGCAGTGGATGCAAGTTCCTCATCCATCGACGGCAACGCCATGTAGCCGGCCGCCTCAATGAGGACATCGGAGACGCTGACATCAAGTGCATAGCAGACAGAGGCCAGCAGCTCGGAGGAAACCTCCTTGCGGCCACGCTCCAGCTCCGAAAGATATCCCGGGGAAACACGCGCCACACCGGCGAGCTCGCGGAGGGTCACGCCTTTATCCGCGCGGAAGGCGCGAAGCGTTAATCCGAGGGCCTCGCGCAGCAGCGGCTCAGGAGTCCGCGTCGACCGCGCCGGGGACTGGGTGGGTTTATCGAGTAGTGCAACTGAAGTGTTCATCACCCCATACAACGGCTCAGCAGTCGTACTTGTTCCCACAATCAACTAATTTTCTTCAAGAGTTGATAGGAGAAGACTCAATGCCGCCTCAACGGCAGCGAAACGAATCGCGTTGCGCCCCTCAGCAGGAAGCTCATAAAGGACGCCGCGCTTGGCGACGCCCCCGCCACCCCTCCCGCATAACCCCACGTACACCGTGCCCGCGGGTTTGCCTTCCTGGAGGTCCGGCCCGGCTACACCAGTCAGCCCTACCCCCCAATCTGCACGCGTTTCAACGACCGCTGCCTCAGCCATCTGCGCAGCAGTCGCAGCAGACACCACGCCTTGCTCCTCAAGTTCTTCCACGGTGGTGTTGAGAAAATGAGCCTTGACCTCTGTCGCATACGTCACCAGCCCACCCCGCAGCACCGCCGAGGCTCCCGGGATGCACGCCACAGTCGCAGCGGCTAGACCAGCAGTAAGGGACTCACAGAACGCCACAGTTTCACCGCGTTCGCTGAGCGTGGATACTAGTTGCGCCTCGATGCTCATTGGTTCTCCCTACGGCCATCAATGAGGTACTGGATGCCGGTCAGGACGGTAACGAAGGCGGCGGCCAACATAACGAGGAGGCTCGGAAGGTCCATCCACCCTGGCAGCGGACAAAGATACAACGCCACCGCCACAGTCTGCAGAGCCGTCTTGAGCTTTCCGCCTTGGGAAGCCGGCACCACCTTCCCTTGACGCAGCAAGAAGAAGCGCCAAATCGTAATGCCGAATTCGCGAAACAGAATCAGCACGGTGATCCACACCGGCAAAGCCCCAGTGATATTGAGGCACACGAGGGCCGCGGTCATCAGGGCTTTATCCGCGATCGGGTCCGCAATCTTGCCAAAGTTAGTGATGAGTCCCCGCGCGCGTGCAATATCGCCATCCAACTTATCCGTGAGCATCAAGAGCGCGAAGCAGAGGAAAGCCCACCATTCATGGCCAGCGAGCACCAGCCAGGCAAACAGGGGGATAAAGAGGATGCGCAAACTGGTCAGGATGTTGGGCAGGTTCCAATTGGAGACCTCGGGGTTAACATCCGTAGTTTGAGATTGCTTGTGCGCAGCCTGAGAATCATTCACGCTCTTCATCCTACCGTGGCCTGCCTGCCCCTCGGGCGAGCACTACCATGGTCGGTATGAAGTATTTCGCAGTTTCCTATGAATACAATCCATCTAACCCGGTTATTGCTGAGGTTCGCCCGAAGCACCGCGAATTCATCGGCGCACTCCACGACAAGGGCCAGATCTGTGGCTCTGGCCCCTACACCGATTCCAAGGGCGGGGCGCTCATCGTCCTGCAATTTGAGGATGAGTCCGTAAAGGTGGCCGATGTCATCGCCCTCATGGACCAGGATCCCTTCTACACCGAAGGCGCTGTTACTGGGCGCGCTTTCCGCGAGTGGAATCCCGTTATTAATTCCTTCTAAATCCCCGCGGCCCGAGTTTAAGGCAGCTCGGACTTGGGAAGTTCGTCCGCCTTGCCGACGAGCTCGCCCTCCTTGTTGCGTACGATCTTGTTGCCAAAATCGTCCCAATCATAGTGGTTGTGAGAAACCACCACGCCACCCTGGGCTTGGTCGCGTTTGTCCTTCCACACTGACAGCAACACCGTAACCAGGAGGACGCCGACGATGACCAGTAGCGACACAAGGGTCGTAATCTCCGGTACTGCGCTGACATTCTCACCTCCATTGATGAAGGGCAAGTTGTTCTCGTGCAGAGCGTGGAAGAGCAGCTTGACACCAATGAACAGCAAGATAATACCCAGGCCATAAGGCAGGTAGACCAGGCGGTCCAACAGGCCATCAATGAGGAAGAACATTTGGCGCAGCCCCATGAGAGCGAAGGCATTGGTGGTGAAGACGAGGAAAGGCTCCGAGGTAATGCCGTAGATAGCTGGGATGGAGTCGAAGGCAAACATGACGTCGATCAGCCCGATAGCCGCCAAAGCAACGAAAAGCGGCGTCAGGGCGAATTTGCCCTTCTTCTCACCGGATTCCTCACGGTGGGTGAGCTTGTCACCGTGGTAGCGCGGGGTCACATGGACCACTTTGCGCAGCCACTTGACTACCAGCATGTCGTTGGGGTCGGTCTCGGGCGTCCCGTTGATCTCATCGATGAGCAGCTTGACTGCGGTGTAAATAAGGAAGATGGCAAACAGGTAGAAGACATCCGACCATGCCGCAATAATGGCCGCGCCCATCAAGATGAAGACAAGGCGGAAAACCAGCGCTAGGACGATACCGATGAGCAGGACCTTCTGCTGATACCTGCGGGGAATCTTGAAGGAGCCCATGACGAGCGAGAACACGAACAGGTTATCCACGCTCAACGCCTGTTCCGTCACCCAACCGGTGTAGAACTGTGCCGCATGTTCACTGTCCCACAGCACCCATACAACTCCGCCAAAGACAACGGCGACGGCCATGTAGAACAGTGTCCACCCACCGGATTCCTTGATGCTGGGCTCGTGGGGTGAGCGGACGTGGCTATAGAAATCGAAAACAAAAAAGCCCAAGATCACCGCGATGGTGATGGCCCAGACCCATAGTGGCACATGCATAATGAGTTATCCCTCCGGTCGACACGACAATAAAGACCGGAGGTCTCCCCCCGCTAGCAGGCTCTATGCACAGTCCCGCTAGCCGGCGCGACCGGGAACTGTACCGCAGTTGCCGTGTTGACGATCGACGCCGTGGATTGGGGTACTCCCCTCCAAGACTCGTCCTATCCTACACGGAGCTTAGAACGCACCTGTGGAGGGGTTAGCGGAGATTTCTACGGTGCGGGTATCGGCTTCAGCGTCATCTACCCCGCCGGCATCTTCAGCGTCTTGGACCTCCTTCGGGGCCTCTGCTGGGTCAGCGCCCTTGATCATCCAGATGATGGTGTCGAGCTCCTCCGGCTTGACCAATACCTCACGCGCCTTGGAGCCTTCGGAAGGCCCAACCACACCGCGCGACTCCATGAGGTCCATGAGTCGACCGGCCTTGGCAAAGCCGATGCGCAGCTTGCGCTGGAGCATCGACGTGGAGCCCAGCTGGGAGGTGACCACAAGGTCGACGGCCTCCAAGAGGTCGTCCATATCCTTGCCGATCTCTTCGTCGATCTCCTTCTTCGCCTCCGAGGCCTTATCGTCCGTCACACCTTCCGTGTAGTTCGGCGAGCCTTGTGCCTTCGCGGCGTCGACAACCGCCTGCACCTCCTCGTCGGAGACGAACGCACCCTGCATACGCACGGGGCGGCCGCCCTGCGGGATGAAGAGGCCATCGCCCATACCGATGAGCTTCTCGGCTCCACCCTGATCCAGGATGACTCGAGAGTCCGTAAGCGAGGACGTCGCAAAAGCCAGACGAGAAGGAACGTTGGTCTTAATAAGACCGGTCACCACGTCCACGGACGGGCGCTGCGTTGCGAGCACAAGGTGAATGCCGGCTGCGCGCGCCTTCTGGGTGATGCGGACGATAGAGTCCTCGATCTCCTTCGGGGCTGTCATCATGAGGTCTGCGAGCTCGTCCACGACACACACGATGTACGGGTACGGGCGCATCTCTCGCTGGGAGCCGGCAGGAGCCTGGTATTCGCCGCTGCGGACCTTCCGGTTGAAGTCCTCGATCTTGCGCACGCGGGCAGCCTGCATATCCATGTAGCGCTGCTCCATCTCCTCCACCAGCCACTGCAGGGCCGCCGCAGCCTTCTTCGGCTGCGTGATGATGGGAGTGATGAGGTGCGGGATACCTTCGTACGGCGTGAGCTCCACCATCTTCGGGTCGACGAGGATGAGGCGGACGTCTTCCGGCGTCGCGCGGGTCAACAGCGAGACCAGCATGGAGTTCACGAACGCCGATTTACCCGAACCGGTTGCGCCGGCCACGAGCAGGTGCGGCATCTTCTTCACGGAGAAGGAGGTGTACTCGCCTTCGATATCCTTGCCCAAGCCAATCAGCATGGGGTCATGGTCGGCGCGCAGTGCCGGGGAATCCAAGACATCGCGCAGACGCACCATCTCTCGGTCCGCATTGGGCACCTCAATGCCAACTGCGGACTTGCCCGGAATCGGGGTGAGCAGGCGCAGGTTATCCGTCGCGACGGCGTAGGCCAGGTTGGACTGCAGGTTTGTAATCTTCGAGACCTTGACGCCAGGGCCCAGCTCGATCTCATAGCGCGTGACTGTCGGACCACGACTAAAACCGGTTACCTGGGCATCGACCTTGAATTCTTCAAAGACCTCGGTGATGGCCTCGATGATGCGATCGTTAGCCTCCGTGCGTGCCTTCGCAGGTTTGCCGGCGGTGAGCAGGTCCGTCGTCGGCACATCGTAGCCGCCGCCCAGGGCAGTGTCTTCCGCACCACTCGGAGCTGCGGGTGTTTCTTCGGCTACGCTCTGGGCTTCATCCTCAATCTTGGCACCCGTTCGCGCATCACGTCCGGATCGTTCCTGGAACATGCGCACTGCCTCGGAATGAGCGGCGGAGACCACGTCCTCTCCCGCTGAGCCAGCCGACGCTGCGCTTGCCGACGCCTCGGCAGCCGCCGCTCCCAGTGCTGCACCGGCGGCACCACCGACGTCCACGCGGGGACGCTTTTTCGGTGCTGGTTTGGATACTGGCTGCGGTGCCGCCGTCTGCTCCGACTGCGGAGCAGGTTCCGGTTCCGACACGACAGGGATCTCATCTGTGTCATCGACTCGGCTATCAAAGCTTGGGCGGCCGTGCTGTACCGGCTCCTGGGATACTGGCTGTGCCGCGGAGTCAAAGGAAACCGTGGCATTCTCATCCGGCATCTGCCTCGGGGGCTGCTTCGGTGTCAGCTTCGGGCGCGGGCGCGGAGTATACGCCGGGCGTGCGGGACGCTCGCGCCCTTCGGCGATGGCGTCGATGTCCTCGCTGGCGTAGCCGTAATCGTCCGCGGGGGCGTCGTCAAGCAGCTCCTCATCTGAGCGGTTCTTCCGATCGCGGAGTCCGCCGAGGAGCGCGGAAAACTGGGCGGCCACGAAGTCATATGCCTCGCGCAGGGTGATGCCAGTGATATTGAGCGCTCCGTACACGATGAGCAGGAAAAGCAGTGGCACCGCCACATAGCTGGAGAAGGCCGCTACCAATAGCTCGCCTACTAGATACCCGATGCCACCACCGGCCTCTCCGGCGGCATTGTCCTTCCAGGTCAGCTTCGGGAGCCCAGCGAAAATATGAATGAGGCTGAGCATGCACACCACGATGAGGGCGGTGCCACCCACGACGCGCGGCTTGAAATGGCCCGCAGGACCGGACAGGTCCATCATGAGCGCGATGGCAACCGCAATCAATGCCACGGGAAGGACATAGGCGCCAGCACCAATGACGTAGCGAACAGCATTGGTGAGGTATTCACCGATAATGCCGGCGACTTGGAACCACGTTGCACAGGCAAGGATGATGGCCACACCAATCAGCACGAGCGCAACCGCATCTGGATTAGAGACACGAATGCTCTTCTCCATGCGAGTAGGGCGCTCCATAACGGTCGTCGGCATATCACCGTCGACGTCATGGGCCCGGGTCACCTTGCTCTTCGACGAAGCAGCGCCCTCTGCCCTCTTGCTAGTTTTTTTATTCTTCGCGCGTCCAGAAATTTCCCCTGGCTCCCTCAACTCGTCGTAATCATCAATTGCCCCCTCATCATGGGGCGCATCATAAGCAGAATCGTAGAGATCCTCGTCCCGGCTTCCCGCTTCAGCTGGCTTAAGCCCAGCGAGGCCATGCCCGACTCCCCGCGCCATGCTTCCCATGCCCTTGGCGGTGGCGCCAAAAACGCTGCCGAGTCCGCGGCCAACGGCACGAAAGGCGCTGCCGGTCCTCTCCTCGGAGGTCTCGGCAGCGCGGGTTGCAGACGTCAGCGAGTAGCTTGTGCGGCCCGACGGCCGCGCCCGATTTACGGTGCGACCTCGACCGGAGGCGCGAGACGGAGCGTTCTTGACAGACATGCCTGCCACTCTAGTAGCAAACGCACCATTAACCACATGCGCCACACGCGCATGCTAAAGAATTTTCGCAGTTCAGCCTACAGGCTTGACCTAACGATGGCGGAGGTATCGCCCTCGATCTCAACCCGCGCGGCCTCGCGGCCGAAAGCCCACAAAAGCAATTCGGCCACGGTGCCACGCACCCGCACCACTGCATCGCCTTGCTCCGAAACGTGCCGCTTATCCGCGGCCACGATCGGTGGAAAGCCCTGTGGTTCCAGCACGACAGGACGGCGAGAACGTGATAACAGCCGTGTGCCTAGTAGTTTCAACGGCGCACGAAGCTCGGCGTGTGCGGCTCGTGACAAATCCCGCGGTTCAGTGTGACCATTGGCGCGGCGAAGATCCTCATGATGGACAAAGTGTTCCGCAGCATTGAACACCGAGTCCGCATAGCGCAAAGGATTCAGTCTGCCCGCTCCCCTACCCCAGGAATCAACAAGCTCCTCATATGCCTTCTGCGCACGAATCTTCCTAGCGATGTCATCAGCATGAGAAGACAGTGCCGGGATAAAAGCCCCGATCGCAGCATCAGGGCGGTTCTCACGAACCCACAAATGCGTTATGAGGTCATGGGCCGACCAGCCCACGCACAACGTCGGTGCGTCGGGACCAAGTTCATGAAATAACGCCACCATTTTGGCGCGCTCGCTTGAGGAAAACGACATGCGCCCCAGCATACCCACCAAAGACGGGAACGCTGGGGCGCTGTTGGCCTAAAGCCTAGAGCGATTCACGGGAAGCGTGAACTTCGTCGTCGTCAGGCAGCAAGATATCCGAGTTCGTCGGCACAATGGTCGGCAGAATCACCGGCTCGCGCTTGTACTTGGAATCCATGAGCTTCGACACCTTGCGGCGCAGCTTCTGCACCATGCGGTAGGTATCGTTCTCACCCTCCGCTGCGAGGTCATTCATGGTGTTCTCCACCATCTCAGCCACCTCGGGCACGATTCCGCGGTCATCGTCGGAGAAGCCCGTTGTGGACACCGTCGGGTGCTCGAGCAGGCGCGAGGTGCGGTTATCAATGACGCAGGTGATGGAAACAACGCCGCCAGCACCCAGGTTGGTGCGGTCCGCCAGGGTATCTGCGTCGACATCACCCATCGACACACCATCGACGTAGAGGTTGCCCACAGGGATCTGGCCGACAACTTCAGCGCGGCCGTTGCGCAGATCGACGACAACACCGTTCTGAGTCAAGACCACGCGGTCGCGGGCCACACCGGTGGAAATAGCCAGCTCCTTGTTCGCGCGGAGGTGGCGCCACTCACCGTGCACCGGCATCGCGTTCTTCGGGCGGGCAGCGTTGTAAAGGAAGAGCAGCTCGCCCCCGTAGCCGTGGCCGGAGGCGTGAACCTTAGCTTCCTTGTTGGTGATGACTTCAGCACCAATCTGAGAGAGCATGTTGATAACGCCAAACACGGCTTCCTCGTTACCCGGAATCAGGGAGGAGGAGAAGATGATGAGGTCACCATCGCGAACCGTGATCTGGCGGTGCTCGCGGCGTGCCATGCGGGACAGCGCCGCCATCGGCTCACCCTGGGTACCGGTGGTGATGAGCAGCACCTTGTGCGGAGCCATCTTGGCTGCCTCATCGATCGGGATAATGGTGCCGCGCGGCACCTTGAGGAAGCCCATCTTCTCCGCAATTTCCATGTTGCGCATCATGGAGCGACCGTTGAAGGCAACCTTGCGGCCGGCGGCCACGGCGGCGTCGATAGCCGCCTGCACGCGGTAAACATTGGAGGCGAAGGTGGCGATGATCACGCGCTGCTTGGCCCCAGACACCAGCCGCTTAAATGTTGCCGGAATGTCGCCCTCAGAGGCGGACACACCCGGAATGTTGGCGTTGGTGGAGTCACACAGCATGAGGTCCACGCCCTCATCGCCGTAACGCGACAGGGCCGGCAGATCCGTCGGACGATTATCCAGTGGGGTCTGGTCCAGCTTGATATCACCGGTGTGGATGATGTTGCCGGCCGGGGTACCCAGCATGACGCCAAGCGCATCCGGGACGGAGTGGTTCACTGCCCAGAAACGGCAGCGGAACGGACCGTAGTTCACATCGGACTTCTCGTTGACCTCTACGAACTTCGGCTTCTGGCGGTGCTCCTTACACTTGGCCGCGATCAGCGCAATGGTGAAACGCGAAGCCACGATCGGGATATCCGGGCGCAGCTTCAGCAGCCACGGAATCGCACCGATGTGGTCCTCGTGTGCGTGGGTGACGACGAGCGCCTTGACCTTGTGAATCTTCTTCTCAATCGGGCCAAAGTCCGGGAGAATCAGGTCCACGCCCGGCTCACCGGAGGACGGGAAGAGCACACCACAGTCGATGATGAGCATTTCGTCCTGGTACTCGAAGACGGTCATGTTTCGACCGATCTCAGAAATACCGCCCAGAGCATAAATACGCAGCGAATCCTTCTGCTGCTTCGGCGGCTCTGGCAGACGCTTAGTCAAGTCCGCGCCCTGCATGGACTTGGGCACATTGCGGCGACCGCGGTTGTTGTTGCGGTTACGGTTGTTACGACCACCGTTGTTGCTATTGCCGTTGTTGTGGTTGTTGTTGCCGCCGCGGCCGCGACCACGGCCGCCACGGGAACCACGAGAACGGGAACGACGGTTGCCGTCGTCAGAGTTTCCAGACTCCTTAGAGGTGGCGCCGGAAGCAGCCGATTCGTTCGGCGCTTGGAAAACCGGCGAAGCCGCCTCATTCGAGGCGGTCTCAGTCTCCGAAGGCGGACCCGCCTTACGGGTTACCTTGCGGGAGCGATTACGGGATTCAGTCATTCTTAAAGGACTCCAGCCTTTTCCAAATCGTGGCGGAGAGCCTCGATCTCCTCCGCGTCAGCCGCGGTAACTGGGAGACGAGGTTCTCCAACTTCAATACCCTGCAGGCGCAGGGCAGCTTTAACAAGAGTTACTCCTCCGAGGCGACCTTGTGCCTCGACGAGCGGGGACAAAGTTTTCGCGTTAATCTCTCGTGCACGTGCAATATCGCCTTCATCGAAGGCTACGCAGAGATCAGCCAGGGCCCGCGGAGCAATATGGCCAATCACGGAAATAACGCCCGAAGCACCGAGGGCCAGCCACGGCAAGTTCAGTCCGTCATCTCCGGAGTACCATGCCAAACCGGTTTCCTGGATAAGCGGTGCGGCTGCTACAAGGTCGCCCTTGGCGTCCTTAACAGCCTTGATGTTCGGCACCTCCGCGAGGCGAAGAAGGGTCTCCGTCTCAATCGGAATGCCCGAGCGGCCAGGAATGTCGTACAGACAAATTGGGAGGTCCACGGCGTCAGCCACAGCGCTAAAGTGCGCGTACACACCAGCCTGGGAAGGCTTGGAGTAATACGGGGTCACGACCAGAAGGCTGTCTGCTCCCGCATCAGCGAAAGCACGCGCTGCCTCAATACTGGTGGCGGTGTTATTAGTTCCCGCACCAGCGCACAACTTAGCGCGGCCGCCTACCTCTTCCTTTACAGCTGCGAACAGCTCCAGTTTCTCATCCAACGACGTCGTCGGTGATTCGCCCGTGGTCCCAGACAAAATGAGCGAATCTACGCCGCTATCAACCAAATGAGCTGCTAGGCGACGACCAGCGGACACGTCCAAGCCGCCGTCCTGGTCAAATGGAGTGACCATAGCTACGCCTACGCGTCCGAAGGTGTCGACGCCTGCCTGTGCTGTCATACCTGTGCTCATAGGCGTCAAGATTACCTGCTTTCGCCCCCATTGGCCGCATCGGGGTCGTGCGCGAGTCTCCTACTGAGTGCTTTAAGCGTAGGGACTCGAGGCCATTTCGGTACCGTCAGCAAGGGTGGTGATATGGAAGTCGTCGAAAAGCACCGGCGATTGCTCCCGCAAGAGCTTTAAACACGTGACGGCGAGCTGGCGCATCTCTGTATCGGCCTGTTCAGTCGCCCGCGCGCCAATAAAGTGGCGCCACGCACGATAGTTTCCCGTCACGACGATGCGGGATTCCGTGAGATTGGGTAATACCGCACGCGCTGCTTGTCGAGCCTGTTTCTTGCGCAGCAATGCATTTGGCTCCTCTTCCAACTTGGACTCGAGAGCGTCAAGGAGCTCCTCGTAGACAAACCTGGCTTCGTCGGCCGCCTGCAAGGTCAACCGCGTGAGCTGTTCATCCTCCGCAATGAATTTGGGCAGAACTACCTCTGCTTCCTCGGAATGCACAAAGCGCTGCGAGAGCTGCGAGAAGGAGAAATGACGGTGGCGAACCAGCTCATGCGACGCCGACCGCGACAGTCCCCGTATATAGAGCGTCGCCGTGGCATGCTCCAGCAATGCATCGTGGCCTACCTCCAGAATGTGGTGCAGATAGGCCTGATTTGAGGCGGTACGGGGATTCGGCTTGTCGAAGGACTCATAACAGGCGCGCCCGGCAAATTCGACTAGAGCCTCGCTTTCCGACGCCCCCTCATCAACCTCCCAGTCCACTCCTCGCGGCGCATGGAAAGCGGTTGCCGCAATGAGCTGGACATCAAGCTCAGAGACTTTTGCCATTACAGCCCCAAGTACTTCTCAAGTCCCACGGTCAAGCCTGGGTGGGATGCAATTTCTCGTACACCCAGCAGAACACCGGGGGTAAAGGAAGAGCGGTCATAGGAATCCTGACGGATGGTCAAGGACTGGCCTTGAGTGCCGAAGATAACTTCTTCATGAGCCACCATTCCCTGCATACGGACTGCGTGGACGTGAACACCATCGACGTCTGCGCCGCGCGCTCCATCGAGAGACTGCTCGGTCTTGTCCGGCATAGCGTCCAAGCCTGCCTCCTGGCGAGCCTTTGCAATGCCCTGCGCAGTATGGACCGCAGTACCGGAAGGTGCATCGAGCTTGTTCGGGTGGTGGTATTCGACTACCTCGGCACTGTCAAAGAACTTCGCCGCCTGTGCGGCAAACACCATGGTCAGTACAGCTGAAATAGCGAAGTTCGGGGCGATGAGAACGTTGCCGGCGCCCTCTTTCTTAGTCCACTCCTCCACCTTGGCTAGGCGTTCTGAATCGAATCCCGTGGTCCCCACAACAGCGTGGATGCCATGTGCGATGCAAAACTCTAGATTATCCATGACCGATGCCGGCTGGGTGAAGTCGACGGCGACCTCGGCACCAGATTCAACCAGCTTCTCCAACGGGGTCTCGCGGTCGATGGAAGCAACTAGCTCCAAATCCTCTGCCGCATTAACGCCTTCCACGATTGCTTGGCCCACGCGCCCTTTAGCCCCCAAGACGCCTACCTTGATAGTCATTGACAATCCCTTCATACGTGTTCGTGCGGTTAACTGTGCCCAGTCTATCCCTGACACCGGCGAGGTTTCAGACAGGGCTCAAAAGGCTGCCTTTAATACGCATCTTCTTCCTTTCGTTGCGGACACAGGCGACACCACTCAAATCATTCGGCATCGAATGTCCTGGCTAACCCATGGTGACTACCCCCGTTTATAGTGACAACTTGACATGAATTTAGCGCTAACTATGGCTATGTGGGGCGTGTGGTACTAGAATCATGGTTAGAACACTTCTTCTAATACATGTTGATCTCGGGGGAGATACCATGACCACTACTGCTACACGCCCGCCTACCTTCTTCTTTTCCACCACCAACCCTAATAATCCACATGCGATGGCTCGTGCTCAAGCCCGAAGAGCCACCTATAAAACCTGGGTCGGGGCCATGCCCAGCCTGCACGCCGATATCAACACCACCGCACTATCCCTAGTGGCTGCC
>QWCJ01000584.1_pt1 | contig 12418 bp, 14 predicted proteins | sample 1972501 | NCBI WGS metagenome assembly QWCJ01 (sample SAMN09866711, study PRJNA288562) | Human vaginal metagenome isolate term2_vaginal, whole genome shotgun... | isolation source: vagina | host: Homo sapiens | place: USA: California
AGCAATCTGGCTCGTCGCCTTGGCTGTTTCTGCAGCCAAATCCTTGACCTCGCTGGCGACCACCGCAAAATCTTTCCCCGATTCGCCAGCTCGAGCGGCACCTCACTTGCACGTATCTGGCATGCGCTCAGGACGGGGCTGCATTAGTTGTGTTCAGGCGCCTCGTCCCCCGCGGGGCGAGTCTTTAGCTTGGACAACTCCCCGGTGAGTACAGTCACCTGTTTTGAAAGAGCGCTCGCGTCCTGAGAAAGTTCATCAACATCGGTCTGAGCCTTGGTGACGTTCGTGCAATAATCCTCCAGGTTCTCCAGGACGACACCTGAGTCATTCGCCGCGCTGGAGATTGCCTGCGCAATATTTTGTGTGACAGCGTTCTGTTCCTCAACCGCGGCCGAAATGGTGGTTTGGTAGTCATTGACTTGTGAAATAACCCCAGCAATTTCGTCGATAGCGGCGACAGTTTGCTGGGTTTTTTCCTGGATGTCATTAATCATCACAGCAATCTGGCTCGTCGCCTTGGCTGTTTCTGCAGCCAAATCCTTGACCTCGCTGGCGACCACCGCAAAATCTTTCCCCGATTCGCCAGCTCGAGCGGCGGGCGTTGCGGGACACCTCGGTGGCCTCGTTAGCGGTGCGAGAAGCCTCCGCGGAGCTGGCTGATATCTCTGCGATAGCGGCGTTCATTTCCTCCGATCCGCTGGCTACAGTTTGCAGATTTGCAACGATACCGTTGAGAGACTCAGTCGTAGATTTCGCTAATTCCACTGTTTCCGCGCTGTTTGTGGCAGCCGTGGACGCGACCTGAACCACCCGGTTGGTTTGTGCAGCAGTCTTAGCCGCCAAGTTTTGCCCTTCGCTCAACACGTCGGTTAGCTCATCTTGTGAATACGCCAAGGCTCGAAGCATATCAGCGACTTCGTCGTTTGAGTTCGATGTCAGTCGCGGGGTCAAGTCACCATTTCGTAACGCCAGAACCGAAGAATGCAGTTTAGTGACGGAGGCGACAATACCTCGGCGCACCCGATGCAGGATAAACGCCACCACCAGGAAAGCTATGACGATGTCGATAGCGTGAATAATGACGTTTTTACCTACTAAGCCGTGGGTTTGTTGCAAAACCGTGTCACTGAGGGAAGACAGCGAGTTCTGCAGGGTATCTAATTCAGACAGGGTCGCTGCAATGACCGATTCGTCCACAGCCAGGCCCTCACCGCTGTTCTCGGTTTGCACAACCGCCTGCAGGTATGACTCCAGGCTGGAGACTGCCTGCGCAAATTGTTTCCGCAGCTGTTCATCTCGCAATCCAGACTTAGAGAAAATGTCTTGAGCGGTGTTCAAGTTGGATACGGCCTGCTCGATAGTCTCTGTAATCGGCTGGGGCTCCAGATTCTGGGTGGGATTATGGCTGGCAAAATCGTTTTGCATGTAATCAGCTTGACTCTGCCTGACCAGCTCGGATACGACACTGACTTGGTCTGAAATCCGGATTAAATCCTGGTAGTTACGTACTTTTCCATAATAGATATCGTCAGTTATGGCGGAACAAATCACGAACGAGGCTATGCCCAGGATTCCTACAATCCCCATCAGCAGTACCTTAATCAGCACGTTCAGGCGCAGCTGAGATTTTTTGTTCCCGCCTTGGCGGCTTTGCGGTCTCATCATGCTTCATTCACCCACTTGAACTGGGACAATGTCTCTCGGAGCGTTTCGAATTCCTGGGCGCTGAGCACCATGTCTTCGCTGGCTTCCTGCAGCTCCTTCACCGTCGCTTCAGTTTTCGCCTCAATGCTATAGAGGTTGTCTGTAACTTGTGCAGAATCGTCTGACACTTCCGTCACGGTTTGTGCCATAGATGAAATCGTCGCGGTTTGCTCCTCAATAGCCGCCGCCACGGTGGACTGAAAGTCATTAATGTTTGAGATAATTCCGGTTATCTCAGTAATCGCCTGCATCGCAGCTTGGGTATCTGACTGAATCTTGGTGATGCTTTCAGACACTTCAACAGCGGCAGACTTGGTGCCCAAAGCCAAATCTTTCACTTCGGAGGCTACCACCGCGAAGCCTCTCCCGGCTTCTCCGGCACGAGAAGCCTCGATGGTAGCGTTTAGGGCCAAAAGGTTGGTTTGCTCCGCCACCATTTTGATGGTTTCAATGACCGAACTGATTGCTTCGGAAGCCTTATCCAGTTCGCCCATGACTTCATTAGCCTGCGCGGTCAACGTGGTGGCCTGCGCGGCCGATTTCGCGGCTGTCGCGGCGTTAGTTGAAATCTCGGTGACAGCGCTGCGCATTTGTTCAGTAGACGCGGCCACGTCGCCAATCTGGGTACTGACTTCCCTGGCATTGCCGGCGACCGAGGCTACTGTATCCCGGGCGGCACTCGCTTTCGCAGCGACTTCCTGGCTCTGTTTCCGCAGCCCTTCGGCGCCTGCCGTCGTTTCCGTGGCGGTGGCGGAAATTTCACTCAACAGAGTACCCAGGTTATTCACCGAGTCGTTCAACAGCACCGACATCGCACCAATTTCGTCACGGGAAACCTGGCGTACCTGGTAGGTAAAGTCTTTTGCGGACAAGCGGTTCAGGCCCTTGCTGATTTCCTTCGCGGAGCGAGAAATTGACAGAGACACCAATACAGAAACCAGCAGCACCGCCACCAAACCGAGCAAACTCACCGCTAAACCGACATTGGAGTTCATAGAGGTGATGGTGTTCAGCTCGGCAACGTCAGTCTCATGTTTGTGAGTCAAAGAATTTCTCAGGGAATCCAACTGGCTCTGTATCTCTGTGCTGACACTAGCCAGAGCTGCACCGTCAGGGTTGACGGGGAGCTGGGCGGCCAAATCCTGGAGGCGGGAAACAATTTCCCGTTGCTGAGGGTCCAGCGGGGCTCCCTGCAATTTTGTGAGCTGCGCGGTGAAATCTTGGTTGGCCTGGAGATACTTTTCTTCATTAGTAACACCACGGGCAGCGCTGAAGCCGGATTGCCTGACTTCCTGGAACTGTTGAGCCATGGCGGAAAAATCGCGGGAGACCGTGGACGTCTGCGCGTAGGTAGAGACTCTGCTCTGAGTCGCCAGAGTTGAACCCCACGTAATCGCCACTACCGCTAGAGTGACCAGAAAACAGATGCCGCCGATTGACAGCAGCTTCTTTGAAATGGATAAGCCCGTCTTAGCCATGACGCCTCCTCAGGCTATTCTACAAGGTGCGATAGAGACATTTGTGGTTTCTCGCACTAGCATTTCGTAAGCCGGCTTCGCCTTGTCCTCTGGCTGACACGCCGGAAATCGAGCTGAACCTGCCGACCATCACTATCCCGGGTGGAGCGGGGCTCTCGCTGCCGCGTCTATCCCCGTTCTAGGTGGCGCACACCAAAACCTAACGGGGACAAAATCAGTCCTTTAGTTTGGAGTATTTAAACTTGTAGACCCCGCGCATAATGGTGCCATCTAGCCGGCTAATCGGCTTAGCTGAGGTAACCTGCGCCACTAACGCCGCCAAGGCATTCTTGCGTGCCACCGTGGCGACCGCCTCAGCCTCATCAAGATCCGCGCCCAGGAAATACGTCGCCTTGTGCCCGTAAATCATGGTCTTGCCAAAGGTTCTGCCGACTTTCAAGCCAACCAGCTGGCTGAAATCATCCAAGTATGCCTTTAAGCCGGTCTCCCGGAACTTTAGGAACAGCGGATCGTCCGTCGCGACCACTGCTCCGGCATCCTCCCGACGCATGAAAATATGGATAAGCTGTGGCGGTAATCCAAAGCCGTCGCGTTCAAATCGACGCACCCGCACCGCGCCGTCCGGCGCCTTCCAACCGGTCATCAGTTCAAACTGAGTGCGGCAAGCCGCTTCCACCGCTTTTGCCAAATCCACCAGTTCGCTCGCGTCCTGGCCGAACAGCACCGCCCCGTGACCCTGCATCAAGATAGCCCTAGCCCCGGTTTCACGAAGCGTGGCCAACACGGCCTTATGCAGTTTCCCGGTGGAGGGCAACCCGTAATCCGCAATCGGCAGGGTCGCCGACCCGATGCGTTCTGCCAGTTCAGCCGGGATTTCTACGGGGGCGCCGCCCACGCTGAGAGCCGAGGCATAAGGCTGGTGGGTGTGAATAATGAACTGCACCTGGGGCAGTTCCCGATAGATTTCCGTGTGCAGCCCGCGCTCCCCGCTCGGCTTCAACTCCCCGGACCACTTACCCTCAAAGTCGACCTCGACCAGGTCGTCCGGAGTCATCGTCTCGTAATCACGCCCCGAAGGCGTGATGAGATACCGATCATCACCGCTGCGTTGAGACAAGTTGCCCCAGGTACGAGCCACCAAGCCTTCTCGCAGCAAGACGCGCGCGGTATCGATAATCACATTTCCGGTTTCATTATCTTGCCCAGCATTCCCGGTCATTTTCTGGTCCTTCCCTCGACACTGCGGCTGTCCGCGTCCGCCTATTTCTTTGTTACCGGCTTCTTTTCAACCTGTTGAAACACTCGCTCGAAACGGTTTAGCGCCTCGTCGATTAGCTCCGGGGTGTAGGCCGCGGAAGTGTACAGGCGCGAACCGGCCAGAGTAATCAGCCCTTCAGCAGTATAAGCCGCTCCCATGTATTCCATTTCTTTCTTGCGTTTCGACGTTTCGCTCAGCACGTGCGGGATAGTCCACGGTTTGCTCCAGTTAATGGAGAAGTGCATGGTCCCGACCGTCTCTAGGTGGCATACGGATCCTTCGTTCCAAGCCACAAAAGGCAGGTTGTACTGTTTAATCAGGCCCCGCAGCCCATCGGTCAGGCGGTTGCCCATTTCTCCGGCGTATTCGCAAGCATTCGTCTCAATGATGCGCTGAATCGTGTGGTAGCCCGCCACACAGCTAATCGGGGTGGCTGCCATCGTGCCGCCAATCAATGCCTTGTGAACCTTGTCTCCCGACTGAATCCCTGCCGAAAGGTACTTCATGTATTCGCGTTTGCCGCCCAAGCCGCCCGCGCCGGGATACCCTCCGGCGATGACCTTGCCAAACACCGTCAAATCAGAGTCAATCCCGAACAGCCCCGAAGCGCCCCGGTCTGAAATCCGGAAAGCGGTAACGACCTCGTCAAAAATCAGCAGCGCCCCGTAGCGGCGGCACAGCCGTTCCACCCCCTTGAGGAAGGCCTGGTCGATGGGCCATGTCCCCGACTCCGGCCCGATGGGTTCAATCATGACCGCGGCCGTCCCCCCGTGGAGTTTCTTCATGCGCAGCTTGCGCTCCAGGTCGCCCAAGTCCCCCGGCATGAACTCGTCGACGTAGCGGAACATGGTCCAAGGCACCCCGTGGGCTTGGGTGAACTTAGAACCGGGAATCCGGATGCCGTAACCGAGCTGATCGGACCAGCCGTGATAGGCCCCGCCCATCTTCAGGATGTGCTTCTTTTTGGTGGCCAGACGGGCGACGCGGATTGCCGCCATGCACGCCTCCGTGCCCGAACCCAGCATTCGGAACATATCCACGGTCGGCACGCGTGAGGCGATGAGGTCTGCCAGCTTGTATTCGTACTCGTGGAACAGGCCGGTAGACGGCCCCCCATCATTCAACAGTTTGATGACTTCTTCGCGAACTTCCGGCGGGTTGGAGCCCAGCACGGTCGGGCCTCCGGCCTGCAGGAAATCAAAGTACACGTTGCCGTCGATGTCAGTCAGTTCGTGTCCGCTGGCTTTGGTGATGACCAACGGGAAAGGATGGTTGAACGCCAGATTGTGCTGGACGCCGCCGGGAATGCGGTTCTTTGCGGTTTCAATCATGGATTTCGAACCTGAACACTTGGCTTCGAAGTAATCTTGTTCGTAATTGCGTAAGGCTCCGTCGCTAATGGAGTAAATTGGTTTCTTGATAAGGTCATCCAGTTGCTTGTTAATGGCGCGAGTGCTGGGGTGGTTGATCCGCATTTGATTCTCTCCTCACTGAGCTGAAATCATTGCCTCAATTCTATAACTCTTGAACGAAAGAAAACAGTATGTTGATACTTGCTTACGACGTCGGAACGTCAGGAGTAAAGACTTGTCTGTATCGGGCAGGGGCGGAACTGACCTTGGTGAACTCTCGCTTGGGCACCTATGGCCTGACGATTCTTCCCAACGGGGGCGCCGAACAAGACCCGAACGAATGGTGGGACGCCATCGTCAAGACCACTCGGGAACTCACGCGAGAAAACCCGCGGGAAATGGCGGCGGTGCAAGCCATCAGTTTTTGCTCCCAGATGCAGGCTCTGGTCCTGGTAGACGAGGCGGGACACCACCTGCGCCCCGCCATGAGCTACATGGACCAGCGCGCCGCGGAGCAAAAACGCCGCGGACTGGAAACCGGCGTGAAAATTGCGGGAATGAACGCCAAGAAACTGCTGACCAGCCTCTATCGGACCTCCGCGGTTTCCGCTTCGGTGAAGGACCCGATGTGGAAGTACCTGTGGGTGCGTGACAATGAACCTGAGGTCTATGCCAAAGTCCACCAGTGGCTTGACGTCAAAGAATACCTCATTGCCCGCCTGACCGGGCGTTTCGTCATGTCCGTAGATTCAGCGTTCGCCACTTTGCTCCTGGATGTGCGCGCCAGCCGTCCCGCGTGGGCGTCGCAGTTAGCTCGCACTTTCGGGGTAAATCCGGATCATCTGGCGCCTATCGTCACGTCGGCATCCGCGGTCGGGACGTTGCTTCCGGAAGTTGCTCAAGAGCTCGGTCTGCCGCAAACTGCCACCGTTTATGCTGGTGGTGGGGATGCGTCACTCATCGGGGTAGGCGCCGGGGCTTGCGCGGTCAGCGATACCCATGTCTATTGGGGAACGTCGGGATGGGTTTCTACCGTCACCGACAAGCGCGTGGTGGATGTCAACTCCATGATCGCTACCGTCGATGGTGCCGATCCGGGGAAGTTCAACTACTTCGCCGAACTGGAAACGGCCGGAAAATGCTTCGAATGGGTCCGCAAACATTTGGCCGAGGACGAGATAGACGTCTATCTATCTCATAAGGATCAAGCTGCGGACGTGGAAACGAAGTACACCTCCCTTTACGAATATCTCTCCGAAGTCATTGCGAAGGCCCCCGCTGGTAGCGGCGGCGTGATTTTCACCCCTTGGCTACACGGAAACCGCTGCCCGTTTGAGGACGCCAATGCCCGCGCCATGTTTTTCAACATCTCGCTGGAAACCGGCAAAACCGAAATGCTGCGCTCCGTTATCGAAGGCGTGTGTTTCCATCTGCGCTGGTTACTGGAAACTGAAGGTAAGAAAATCCAGACTTCCGAGGCGGTACGTTTCGTCGGTGGCGGAGCCCTCTCGCCGGTCACTTCCCAAATCTTGGCTGATGTGCTAGGTCGAACGGTAGAGACGGTAAAGGACCCGCAGAACGTGGGGTCGGTCGGAGCCGCCCTTGTCGCCCTCGTGGGGGCACACGAAGTCGACAACCTAGTTCAGGCCGCCCAGCAACTCGTGAAGGTCCAAGATCGTTACCTTCCTAACCCGGAACACCGCGCTGTCTATGACCGACAATACGAAGTGTTCAAAGGCTTGTATCGCGCTAACCGCAAAGCTTTCAGTCTGCTCAACAGTAACAACCAACCGAAATAACGAAGGATTAGTACCATGACACAGATGGATTCTCCCACCCCACCCGGACAGCCAGACGACTCCCCCGATATTCCCCTGGGGGCACCGCCGTCTAGCGCTGAACAGACAGCCCCGCACTCTGCCCCGAACGACCCCGACGCGATTGTGGTCGGCCAAGCTTCCAAGGGTAAGGCCGCCCTTATCCAAGCCATCAAATTTACTTTGCTGTCCATCACCGCCGCCGGTGTCGAAGTCGCCAGCTTCGCGCTGATGGTGTGGATAAACTCTATGACGGGGTGGTTCCCGTTCTGGGTGTCGCAATCGGTTTCCATCGCCCTGTCGGTTATCTACAACTTCACGGTGAACCGCCATTTCACTTTCAAGTCGGCGAATAATGTTCCCATCGCGATGCTCAAGGTCGCCCTGTTCTATGCGTTCTTTATCCCCCTGACGTCCTGGGGCGGGCAAATCCTGTCCGATATGGGGTGGGCGGACTGGCTGTTGAAGGGCATCAGTTTGCTGCTGAACTTCGTCGGCGAGTTCACCTGGTGGAAGTTCGTGGTGTTCCGTGGTTCGGAAAACACGAACGCCCTGGCGGTGAAGCAGGCCGAAAAGAGTCGGCAAAGCAGTATCGCGGAATAATCCCCGTTGGCCAGCGTCTCACGGCTGGGAACTGAAATATGTTTAGCCTTGTTCTGGGCAGCCACAGTCTCGCCGAGAACGCGTGGTTTGTTGGCGGGCCAGCAGTTCCGCTGCGGTTTTCGGGTAGTCGACCTGGGTCAGTGTCAGTCCCAAGGCCGGGGCGACCGGAATTTCCGGGACGCGTACTTTGGCGGCCAACGCGCCCGCCAGCCAGGCCGTGTCGCGTTTGGCGCGTCCGACTTCGGTCAGCGCGCCCACTAGGGAGCGCACCATAGAGTGACAAAAGGCATCGGCTTGCACCCGGATTTCCATGGTTCCCGGCGCGGTTCGCAGCGTTTCTAACTGTTGCAAGGTGCGGATTGTAGTGGCGCCCTCACGCGGCTTGCAGAAAGCCGCGAAGTCGTGTTCCCCCAACAATAACGTCGCCCCCGCGTTCATGGCGGCCAGGTCCAGCGGGGTTGGATACCACCAGCACCAGTTGCGGGTCAACGGGTTGCGCGCCGCCACGTCATCAACAATGCGGTACACATAATGGCGCGCTAGAGCGGAAAACCTCGCATCGAAACTTTCTGGTACCGCTGTGGCGGCAGTAACCACCAGCGCGTCCGCAGCACCGGGAGGATAGGCGAGCGGGGAATCCTCCAGCGGGCTAGCCAGATTCCCGCTCAGCACCGCCCGCAATACCGCCCCCAGCCGCGGTACCAAAGATTCTGGGGGAACGACGCAGTCCGCCGACTCCGGTACGGTGAAATGAGCCACTTGCCCGGTGGCATGAACCCCGGCGTCGGTACGTCCCGCCACGGTGAGGTCTACCGGTTGGCGAAAAATCACCGCCAAAGCGGACTGCAGGGCGCCTTGTACCGTCGGCAGTCCGGGTTGGGCGGCCCACCCGTGAAACGGCGCCCCGTCATAGCGAATATCCAGGCGTATGCGCATTACTTCCCTCCTCAACCCTCTCGACTATGACCGCGCGTCATGCGGACTAAAACCGCGTTCACTCTAGGGCTGCTGGACATACTATCCATCCTTGCCGTTTGGCGGCGAATTTTTGGCGCATCTGATAAAAAATCCGGAGGGCCAGGTCCTTGTGAACCCAGCCCTCCGGGAAAAATGAGTCGGCTTACTCAGCCTTTTCTTCCGGGGTTTCCTCGGTCTTAGCCTAGGCCTGGTCTTCAGCAGGAGCCGCGGGCGTTTCCTCAGAAGCGGCCTTCGCTGCCTCCTCAGCCGCTTCCGGCTTGGCTTCTTCAGGCTTAGCGGCGGCCTTCTTTGGTGTGGCCGGCTTCGCCTTCTTCTTCTTTTCGACGCCTTCGAGCACCAAAGAGATTTCCGCCAGCGGAGCATTGTCACCCTTGCGGTTTCCCACCTTTATGACGCGAGTGTATCCACCCTCACGGTCTTTATCGATGGCGGGAGCGATTTCCTCAAACAACTTGGCGACAGTAGCCTTGTTGTGCAACTTCGACAGCACCTGGCGGCGAGCGTGCAAGTCACCGCGACGAGCCTTGGTGATGAGCTTCTCAGCCAGTGGCTGGAGACGCTTGGCGCGAGCTTCAGTGGTGGTCACAGCTTCGTTATCAAACAGGGCGCAAGCCAAATTCGCGAGCATAATCCGCTCATGAGAGGGGCTGCCACCCAAACGGGGGCCTTTCGTGGGCTTAGGCATGATTCTTAATTCTCCTTAATATTGTCTCAAAAGTTAGTTTTCGTCACTGAACTGGGGCAAATCTGTGCCCTCAAGGGAAGGCATCGGGGTATCTTTCAAAGACATTCCCATCCCAGCCAGTTTTTCCTTGATTTCATCAATGGATTTCTGACCAAAGTTGCGGATATCCAGCAGGTCCGCCTGGGAACGAGCCACTAGGTCGCCTACCGTGTTGATGCCTTCACGAGTCAGGCAGTTCAACGCGCGGGAGGTCAGATCCAAGTCCTCGACCGACATGGCCAAATCTTCAGCTAGAGCCGCGTCGTTGCCGGACGGCCCCAATTCGATGCCTTCGGCGTCTTGGTTCAAGTCCCGAGCCAGCCCAAACAGCTCCACCAAGGTCTTGCCTGCGGAAGCCATCGCGTCACGCGGAAGGATAGCTTTCTTGGTTTCCACATCGACGACCAAACGATCGAAGTCGGTGCGCTGTTCCACACGAGTGGCCTCCACTCGGTAGGACACCTTGAGGACCGGGGAATAGATGGAATCGACCGGAATGCGAGAAATCTCGGCTTCCGGATCCTTGTTCTGAGACGCGGAAACGTAGCCACGGCCGCGTTCCACCGTCAGTTCGATTTCCAGCTTGCCATCTTTATTCAACGTGGCAATGTGCTGTTCCGGGTTGTGAATCACCACGCCGGCCGGAGGCATAATGTCACCCACGGTGACTTCGCCTTCCCCGGTCTTGCGCAGATACATCACCACGGGCTCATCATTGTCCGAGGACAGGATGATTTCCTTGATGTTCAAAACAATCTGAGTCACGTCCTCTTTCACACCCGGCAGGGTCGTGAATTCGTGCAGAGCCCCCTCAATTTTGATGGAGGTCACTGCCGAACCCGGAATCGAGGACAGCAGGGTGCGACGCAGGGAGTTTCCCAGAGTGTACCCGAAACCCGGTTCCAAAGGCTCAATCGTGAAACGAGAGCGCTGGTCAGTAATAACTTCTTCAGTCAGCTTCGGTTGCGCTTGAATAAGCACTGTTGATTTCCTTTCCGGCATCCGCCACCACACCGGTTCAGGCTCCAAATCCTTGGCGAAGGGATTTGAGTATTTTTCTTTGAAAGTAAAGTTTCCGGACCCGTTTGAGCCGCCGCTCGTCCCTGGTGAGGTCCACCAACGGCTCAGCCGGCCCGGACAAGCGCAATCAGACGCGGCGACGCTTCGGAGGGCGGCAGCCGTTGTGAGCCTGCGGAGTTACATCCTGGATGGAACCAACTTCCAGACCGGTAGCAGTCAGGGTACGAATCGCGGTTTCACGACCAGAACCCGGCCCCTTAACAAACACATCAACCTTCTTGAGGCCGAATTCCTGCGCGCGGCGAGCTGCGGCTTCCGCAGCCAGCTGTGCCGCGAACGGCGTGGACTTACGCGAGCCCTTGAAACCGACCTGGCCGGAGGACGACCAAGCAATAACCGCACCAGAGGGGTCCGTGATGGACACAATGGTGTTGTTAAAAGTGGATTTGATATAAGCATTGCCTTCGGTAACGTTTTTACGTTCCTTGCGGCGCGATTTAGTGGCTTGAGGCTTACCTGCCATGATTTATCCCCCTTACTTCGCTTTCTTCTTACCGGCAACAGTGCGCTTGGGTCCCTTGCGAGAACGCGCATTGGTCTTGGTGCGCTGGCCGTGAACCGGCAAGCCCGCACGGTGACGACGCCCTTGATAGCAGTTGATTTCAATCTTGCGGCGAATATCCGCGGCAACTTCACGACGCAAATCACCCTCGACCTTGTAGTTGGCCTGAATGAAATCACGCAAGGCAATCAATTCGTCTTCAGTAAGATCCTTGACCCGCGTATCCGGGCTCACGCCGGTCGCTTCCAAGGTTTCCATTGCACGGGTACGTCCAATCCCGTAAATATATGTTAAAGCGATTTCCATGCGCTTTTCGCGCGGCAAATCCACACCTACCAGGCGTGCCATGTTTTCTCCTGTTTCTTATTCAGAGGCCGTCACCCTGCCTCCCACACTTTCCACAGTGTGGCCTCGGCCCCTGATACCGAGGGTTACGGCTCTCGTGACACCTGAAACTCCAGGTGAGACGACCAGCCGCTGGCGGGTGCTTGACCCAAATCGGGTCATGCGCCGAAAGCGACGCGCTGGGACTTAGCCCTGACGCTGCTTGTGGCGCGGGTTTTCGCAAATCACCATCACGCGACCGTGCCGGCGAATCACCTTGCACTTATCGCAGATGGGTTTGACGCTGGGGTTAACCTTCATCATTTCCTCCGAGTTAGGCCAGTTTATTTGTAGCGATATACTATACGGCCTCGAGTGAGGTCGTAAGGACTCAACTCGACTACCACACGATCCTCCGGCAGGATACGGATGTAATGCTGGCGCATTTTTCCTGAAATATGCGCCAAAACCACGTGTTCATTGGCCAGTTGCACCCGGAACATCGCATTAGGCAAGGCCTCTACTACTGTACCTTCGACCTCGATGACTCCGTCTTTTTTCCCCATAGGGCTAACCAATCCTCCGCAAAATGTCTTTT
>QWCJ01000559.1_pt1 | contig 12369 bp, 11 predicted proteins | sample 1972501 | NCBI WGS metagenome assembly QWCJ01 (sample SAMN09866711, study PRJNA288562) | Human vaginal metagenome isolate term2_vaginal, whole genome shotgun... | isolation source: vagina | host: Homo sapiens | place: USA: California
ATGACCTCCTGTGAAGTGGAGACATCAGGCAATGGGGAGTTAGATGGTTTTTGGCACTTAGAGCGAATAGATAGCTTACAGAATGGGGGCTCGAAAGATTTAACCTTGCATCAAATATTTTGGTCATTTCAAGGAAAAATACTGATGCTCAATGACATGGATTATCAACATCCAGAATGTGCCATGACCTTCACACACCACGATCAGCAACTGCTCATTGTCAATCCCTTGATGTCCGACCGCACAAAAGGCGACCCTCGTATAAAGGATGTAAAGGTGTTAGCACCGTATGGCATTCATCAGTTAGATGAACGTTTTGAAGTAGAAACATTGAGCAACCGCAAAATGATACTTCGAAGTCAGCGGTATCGACTTGTCTTTATCAAATTCTGAGTTCAATCGAAATGAGCCTTTCAGCAGATGTTGCATACTGATGCCATGAGATGAGGCTGTATAACAGCTATCCTTTGGTTAAGTGCCTCTCAAATTCATCAATGACATGAATATAACACTTCACATGGGATCTGAAAAGCATCATAACGCCTCATTCTTTAACAACGAAAAACGCTAAAGAAACTAAAATCTCTTTGTCGCAAAAACATTTCACGAAAGAACGTCTCGTTCTATCTAAAAAGACGAAAAACTTCGTTACAACCTTTCGCTCTTTCCGTCAGAACGTTTACGTTCTTAGGGTTCTTTATATTATACTTACATTTTCGTGTTTTTTGTTTATTTCGTTGTTGATTTCTACTACGCTGTTTACAACAACAAAATAATTCATTTTTAATTGAAAGAGCCGTATGATAGAAACGACGAAGTTGTAAACATCTAAAAAATTTTGCCAAAGAGAATGTTGATAAAGGTCTTGGTGAGAATCTTGAAGTCAAACCACCACGACCGATGTTCCAAATAATACAAATCCAAATCCAATCGTTTGAGCATCTTTTCCATAGTGTCCGTGTAGCCATTGTACAATGTGGCATACGAGGTAACACCGGGACGGATTTGGTAGAGGTAAACATATCGTGGGTCACGTTTGATAATCAGGTCAATATAGAATTTCCGTTCTGGGCGTGGACCGATGAAAGCCATGTCACCTTTAACCACGTTCCACAGTTGTGGCAGTTCGTCTAAGTGATGTGTGCGCAGGTATCTTCCTATTTTGGTCATCCTGTGTTCATGTTCATGTCCATACAATTGTGGTCCGTCTTTCTCGGCATCTATGCACATACTTCGAAACTTATAAATAGTGAAAGGTCTGCCGAAACGCCCAATGCGTTCTTGCTTAAAGATAGCAGGACCGCCATCTTCGCGTTTAACAAGGATGTAGCACAACAAGAAAGCTGGTGAGAAAATAATGATGGCAACGAGTGCTATCAGGAAATCGACGCAACGTTTGATATTACGTTCAAACTCATTCATTCCGTCTGGAATGAATCGTTTGTTCTGAATGTCATTGTTATACTTGATATAGGCAGGTATTTGCTTCACCTTGTTAAAATGTTTAATAATATAACGCTGCTTTGTTAAACATATTATATGCAATGCGTTATATTTTTGCGACTGAAAGATCTGAATGGCTTCATTCGCATTTTATCTCGGCATCAAAGTGATTGATACAAAAGATCATTCTCAGTTGTCTTTTTTGGTCATTAGATATTTAATCTACTTGCACGGTATTACTGTTCAATCACAGTGATGCAACTGAAATAAAAGTAGAGCGAGAGTAGTGAACAGTTGACTTATTATTTCTTCCGAAGCAGATAGCTATCCCATTTTATCTTAACAACTTTCAATAAATACGTTGGTAAGAAACTGAAAAAGAAATATAGATATGCCTTGAGCGTAGGGTAGCCTAATATCTGTTTGTAGATATTGACATTATATTTTATGAGCGAGGTTTTGTCACTTGAAATCGAGTTTTGGTGTCTTCGATAGTAAGCCAATGGTTGCGTGACAGGATAACAAACCTTGATATCCTTCAGAATTTTCATAAATAGCCCCCAGTCTTGACGTTTACGGAGGAGAGGCATGTAGTATTTTTTCCCTAACAGTTTTGTATCATATATAGCTGTGAGGCACCCTATCTTATTGTCGCGTTTGTACATTTGGTAGGTTATTTTGCTTGGAGAACGTACAATGCCAATAATAGAATTGCTCTCATCAACAATGTAGTAAGAGGTGCTACAAAGTGCGCATTGTTTTTCTTGCATGTAAGCAATTTGTCGCTCTAATTTGGTGGGGTGCCACATGTCATCACTATCGCAAAATGCAATGTAACGTCCTTGAGCACGAATTATCCCTTCATTTCGAGCTACGGCTGGTCCAGAGTTTTTGTCTAAGTAGAATATCTTAATTCTGCTATCTGTTTGCTCTAACTCGTTAAGTACTTTGTGAGTTTCTTCCTGTGTGGAACAGTCGTCAATAATCAGGATCTCTATGTTTTGATAAGTTTGCCGTAGCACACTCTCTACACACGCTCGCAAGTAGCTACCAGCGTTGTAGCAAGGGATGATGACGGAAACTAAATCTTGAGTCATGGTTGTTGTATTACCTATAGTTCTGGAGGTTTTCTCTGAGCAGAAAGTTTTTGGTTGTCACAGCCTTGTTGTACTCTTATTGCAGGATACTCCACGTTTTGGTGGAAATTGACTTGAAATACTCTTCAGCACGAAGACTTGTCCACTTTGTCCGGCTGTCTGCCACAAAGGTAAGGTTTTTTTGACAAGAAGAAGCAGTTAACGTGAAATTATTGCATGTGTACCAACTGGTAGCCCGTGTGAACAATTGAATTTGCCAGCACGGGTTTTATAAACAACATGGGCAGATATTTATCCTTTCTCAAGGGAAAAGGCGACTTTTCTTGATGTAATAGACTCATTATTCAGGACTTTTATCTATATTTGTAAGCAAATTAATTGTATGAGCCCGACAGTGATATCCTGGCATGACAGGTATCTCAATTGTCCACACTGAGGTCTATCATTCAATTTTGATTGTTTGCATTCCTACAATGTAGGGATCCATCGCGAATATCGTTTCCTTATTTGCATGGGTATACTTGAACGACATGGATGCAGCATAAAATTTTATTGAAGTAGGTTGATGAATTTTACAGTAATGAAATACTTTGGTTGTGTTTTCCTCTTTGCGACTCTCGCATCCGACTCGATGCTGACCCTTGCAGTCCCAAATTCTGGCGATGATTATCAGCTGGTCTTTTCCGATGAATTCAATCAAGAAGACTATAGTAGGCCAGACTCATCAAAATGGAGTGTTCCACCGAGAGCCAACAGCACCTGGTCCAGATGGATCTCAACAAGTCCAGATGTAGCTTTTATCTATAATGGGCATCTTGTCTGCAGGGCAATTCCCAACAGGGAATTAGAAAAAGATACAGCGGTGATGCTTACAGGTGCTGTCTATTCAAAAAACAAATTTGCATTTCAATATGGGAAAGTGGAGGTTCGGCTGCGCACCAATCTGTATCCTGGCAATTTCCCTGCGGTATGGATGGGAGGCATGCCACAGTTGCCGGCAAATTTATATGGCGAGATTGATATTTTTGAGTCTTTCGGCCAAAAGCGGGAATCCAATCACAACATTCATTCTGAGTTGACGGTCAAGAATCGTAATCATCAGCAACGAAACAGTTTCCGCAAGTCTGTAAGCATTGGCCGTTGGCACATCTATGGCATAGAGTGGAGCGCTAGCAAAGTCGTGTGGTATGTTGACCGCATAAAAGTGGGAGAGTACCTCAAGTCTGCTGACGAACTGTTATTGTCCAAGGGACAGTGGACATTTGACCGCCCATTCTACCTCTTACTGAATCAGAGCGTGGGCGATGGAAGCCATGAACTTGTACCAGACACGACAAAAACTTATGAAACCCATTTTGATTGGATACGGGTGTACCAGAAAACGAGAGCAAATGATAGGCAACATCTTCTATAACATCTTTTCTATACTCAAGGATACAGCATTGGACGTGGCAGGCCACTTTCCAAGGCTGGTTGTGTATGTCCGGTATTTTTTTCGGTTTGGCCATTTTCCTGATTTACACAAGCCCGAGGACCTGAATGAGAAGATTTTGTATCTCAAATTGTTCAGTGACACATCCCAGTGGTCCCGTCTTGCTGATAAGTATGCCGTGAGAGATTATATATCTTCATGTGGATTGGGATCTATTCTTGTTCCTGTCTATGGCGTCTGGGAAAATCCCTCTGAGGTTAGGTTTGACGAATTACCTTCAAGGTTTATGTTGAAAGCTGCCAATGGTGATGGAAAAGGAACAAATATACTTGTTGACAAGACATTGTTGACTGACTGGGACTATCAGCAGATATACAGAAGAATGGCACAATGGGTCTTGGCGAAAAATACAGGGGCTTTGTCTGGAGAGCCACAATACAAACACATCCAACCACGAATCATTGCAGAAAAAGTTATAGAGAAAGAGTCTGGCGCAGCGTCATTGACCGATTATAAGATATGGTGTTTTAATGGGCGTCCATATTCTTTCTTGGTTTGCTCAAACCGTAAGGGCAAGCATGTAAATTTAGGTTGCTACGATTTGGAGTGGAACTACCATCCTGAAAACATGAGAATGTCAGGACATTTCTCGGCAGAGAAGGAACCATTGCCACGGCCAAGACAGCTTGAGAGGATGATTCATGTGGCACAGATGGTTTCGCGTCCTTTTCCCCAGGTGAGAGTTGATTTGTACGAGGCAGAGGGCCAGGTATGGTTTGGTGAGCTGACATTCACATCGTTAGGTGGAATGATGAATTACTATACACCAGCGTATCTGAAGGAGATGGGAAATCAGGTCTCACTTCCGGATATTCCTGATTAGTCACTAAGGATTCTTTTCATGGTATTTTCATTGAGTACGTTGGCTGTATCGTATTTTACAGCTTCCTGCTGACACAGGCGACTCATTGTCTTTATCTTCTCAGGATTCAATATTGCCATGTGCATGCAGTCAGCCAGGGTAGCGGTGTCATGAACGGGTATCAACGTCCCTGTTATTCCATCCTTAATAATCTCCTCGTTGTGCGCCCATTTGGTGGCAATAACAGGAAGTCCTGCTATAAAAGCGTCAATAATGACACCTGGAAAGCCTTCTCCTGGCCAGAAGGTAGGGAAGAGCATAAGGTCGTACCCTGCTAATGTGTCATAATTCTTACTTTCCTGTAAATCAAGAAAGCCGAGGTAAAATGTGTTAGGCAGCCGTTTTATCTCAGTCTCGAAACGTGCTTGGTACCGTGAGTCTATCTTGCCATAGAAATGTACGCAGAAATTATCTCTTAATCCCTTTTCATTCAAAATCTTTATGGCCTCTAAGATTTTTCCACACCCTTTTTCTGGAATGATTCGCGAGAGAAAGATAAAATGCATATGTCCCTTATTGCCGTGTCTTTCAGGTAGAGGTTGCGGTATATCTTTGAAGTTGGGAAGGGAAATGACGCTTGCGAACCCCATTTCTTTGAGGTCTTTTTCCATGTCTTTGGTCTCAACGATGAAGTTCTTGACGATGTGGTATGGTGCTTTTTGAACTTTTCCTTCTTTGAGCCAATGTCCAAGAACTCCGCCAATGACGAAGTAGGAGACTTTCTTATGAGGGAAGAGTATCTTGATGGTTTTAAGGAATATATATGCACTATGGGTGTTTAATGAGATTATCAGGTCATGGTTTCTATATGTGATCAAACAGATTAGCAACTTCAAGAGTACAAAGGGCCTTTTCCTCCAGCGTGCTGTGTCTATATTTATTACATCTGGACACAAACTCCTGAGCCGTTTCAGCAGGAAGTAGTTCTTTGCGGAAACGCCGTTTGTCGTTTTACGTCCAAGAGCACAGTCTCCAATGAACAAGATGTGACAGTTTTTTATCATTCCTTTCTTGCTTTATTAATGGCATTTCGAATCGCATCCAAATACCCATGACCAAACTTGAGGTCGGGTTCCACATAGTTTCCTTCTCCCCATTCATTCCAAGACTTCAGAAAAAGAATTTGATGCTTAGGCTGTTTGTCTTTGATGAGAGATAGAGCAGTATCTATTGTCTTCTCGAATTTCTCAGGAGTGCTGTTCGTAAGAGGATTTGTCTTGATGCCAGCCCGAGGGGTGCGGTCCCATTGTGGCATCAATGTTGGATAGACATTCTCCCATCTATCTTCCTCAACGTAATAGTTCTCCATGGTTTTTTTGTAGTCAGTGCGGTTGTTTATGGGAAAAATGGTATGTTTAGAAAGAAAATAGGCAAGCATTTTCATTCTGCCTTGGCACATGGCTTGCCCTCTTGACAGGCCAGATGATATGACAGCGTCAAGCCCTTGGTCAAGAAGTGCCTGATAGTGTTCTGCTGCTTTGTCGGTAGCCCATAGTGACAATCTGTTCCCACGTATAGAGCGCCCCGTGGCATTTGCAGTATAGCCAACAAGATGCAGCCCAGGCAGGCCGTTCTCAAGAGCCAATCCTCTCCATCGCTGTATGAACCCCCTTAGGTCTGGAATGCTGTTTGGCGCCCAGATGCCAAAAAGAGGTTTCCCGTCTACAGTGATGTATCTTTTGTCTCGAAATGCAGGAAGCAGATGTTTAAAGTGACGAATGTCATCATCGATAGAGTATTCCATTTTCATGATGGTGGAATCTGTTTTCAGGCTGCTCCCTTTTTTCCACGTTTTGTTGGTCCAGTCATGGTTTGCCCAGCACAAGCAAAAAGGGTAGTCTGGCTTACCACTGTTTAGGACTTCATTAAAGGGACGTTCCAAGAGCTGGCGCCCGTTGCCAAACCAATAATGATAATAGCAAAAACCTTCAATACCTGCATCGCGTGCCATCGCTGCTTGCGCTTCACGGACTTCTTGAAGACGGAGGTCGTAAAAGCCCAGGTCTGCGGGGATGCGTGGTTGGTAATGACCACGAAAAAGCGGCTTGGCCTTCGCGACGTTGGTCCATTCTGTAAAACCTTTTCCCCACCATTCGTCATTTTCAGGGATTGGGTAGTATTGTGGTAGATAAAATGCTAATATACGTGGGTTCATTTTTTAGAGAGTATTTCTGCGATTAGGTTATTTAGATCGTTTTGCTGTTTGTTGGTAATTTCTTTGTATCTTTTTTCCATTTCAGTCTTATTGATATCACGATTGCCAATTACTACCTTAATGGCCCGATAGAGATCTGCGGGATAAAGAGGAGAGAAGTATATGCCAGCGTTACCTAAAATCTCCGGAATGCTTGTCACGTTGGATGCAATGATGGGGGTTCCATATTTCATGGCTTCAATAGGCGGGTAGCCAAATCCCTCAAATAGTGACGGGAACAGTAGGGCATACGCATGTTGATATGCCTTTTCCAGGTCATTTTCATTCAGGAATGCGATGTCTATATGGTGGTCGTTGACTGATTGCCCATAGTTTAGTGTCACAAGGTATAAGTCGTTGTACTCTGTCTGCAGCCGGCTAAATGCTTTCATAACGACTTGTGCATTTTTGTAAATTCTGTTAGCGGCTATTAGCAGCAGGTATTTCTTCTGGCTTTCTATGATGTCGTTAAGTTGTTCGTTCTCTATGTCAGGGCAACCCAACACCTCTTTTTTGGGCGAATAACATACATCTATGGGTTTGTTGATTTCTGGGAAGTAATAATAAAGAGCCTCCCGTGAGTAGTTGGATACCGTGTATGCCCGTGTCAGAGGCGAGTTGAATAAGGGGATGATGTTCTTATAAATACGTTTGAGTCGTCGCCTGTTCCTTCCTGATAGAGTATTGATAATTCGTTTGCAATAGTTCCATTTATGGATGGAGAGGGGACCCCACAGTGAAAGGTCTATTTTGTTCTCATAACTCTCCACATTGAAAATGTCATGTATAAACATGATGGTCTTGCATGAGATGTCCTTTAAATCGTATGGAGCATAGAATTGCCCGATGGCGATAAAAAACACATCAATCTGTTTCTCTACGATGATGTCGGCCATGCGTCTTGTAGAGATATCAATGAGTGTGATGTTGTTTTGTTTGGAGAAGTCATGATAATCATACTGTTTTCCAACGGGATACCTCTTGTCATAAGCTGCGAACAGAATCGGCTTCTCTTCTGTTCTGGACAGTAGGCTCTTGTAAACGGAATGCGTAAAAGTGGCAGCACCACCTATTCCGCCATTTCCTATATCTTGCAAGGGAATAAAATCAAGAAGTATGTTCATTTTTTGCTGAGTATTTATTTTGAGTTAACAGGGTCTTCTTCTCCACGTTGAGGGAGGTCGTCACTATGGGCCGTGCAGTATAGTGGGATGACACGCCAGTACCAGAGCATAAACCCATCTACTATAAATATGAGAAGCGCCAAGACTGCGGCGGAAATCATTGCCCGCTTGTTTCGGGCACCTTGTAGGAATGTTCCATAGAAGATAAATAGCAAAACAACGCCGACCAGTCCATAGTCATAAAAGAACACTTTATAGCCTGAGTCTCCAAAATCGTTGCTTTTATAGCGTCCGAACAGGATGTCGGAGGATCCAAGAAAGTTATTGTATTCTGTTTCAAAGCTCTCAGAGACTCTGTTGTTTCCGACCATTTCTCCATCTGTTATCTCTAACCGCAATAATATTAAATTATGTATCAAGTTGTCTCCACCGTTATAGACAAAGGATAGCCCAATAACCCCTGCAAAGAGGCAAACCGCAAATATGGCTTTCATAAAGATTCGTTTTCCGCTGCTCCACAGGTTCAGGAATGAAACAACTACGAGGTACACATATCCAGCCAAGGAGAACGACAGTAAAAGGCCGCATATCAAAACGATACAATACCATTTCTTCCATTTCCCCCTCTGTGTCTGCAGCAACAATGCTGTGGCGCTGCCTAAATAGCCTGGCTCAAGAAACACGGACTGGAACCGAGGCACGATGGCGAACAATTGGCGGTCATCAATCAAGAAGAAAAAGTAATTGGTAAAAGAGTAGAAATTATCACCGAATGTTAAATCTTGAGATGGCAAAGGAAATCCAATCAGGTACAATAAGAAGAAGGGAATTGATACCGACAATATGAGAGCCAGTGATTTAGCCAATATGGTTGCTAACTTTGGAATGAACTCCTTGCCATAGCGGAAAATGCTGAAAAATATAAAGGCAAAAAACAGACGGGCTATGTAGCCATTCAGATTTATGCCGTTGACTATGACTTGATAATATGCCAGGATCAAAAATGCAAATGTTGGCCTGATAAACTGGCCGTTGGTAAATCTTGTCTTTCCTCCAGAACGGTATATGGCTATGCTCAAGAAAATAAGGATGCTGGAGACCAGTACATATGATGATGACAATCTCCATAAGAACCATGGACTCATGGAGGCATAAAAAGCCAGTAAAACACCTATGTAAAATAGATATTTTGCCAGGCTGTTCTTATCTATGAGATAAAATTTGGCCAGATTTATCCTCATGTAATCATCCAGGTCAATCTTCATACTGTTCATTCTTGGGTCTAAGCGTGTTGTAAATATACTTTCTTTCATGGCTGTCCATGCCAAACAGGAAAAGGGTGAAGGCACCTATTAAGACACAGCATACGGTTGTCATTAAAAATCGGTAAGGAGCATGTATGTATGAAATAGTGAAATAGCTAACAGACAGCTCAGCGACCAACAATGGGATGAGGGGTAAAACTACTTGTTGCAGATAGCGCCCAATGTGCAGTCCTGCTGAGAATTTCATGAAGGGCAGACGAGCTGCGGCAACCATCAGCTCAATTGCCACATACATTAGCATGGTTGTTGTGATATTATGGTGGTACTGCAAGAGAATCCATGCCAAAGGCACAATCATTATTTTGGGCGTGAACATAATCAACGAGTATACTTTAATCTTCCCCGTTGCCTGGTTGGCTGCATGCAGTCCTAATGTTGTCTGGTCTATCAGGAAAGCAAGCATGAGTGTCTGGCAGAAAGTCGCTGTGTGGTGCGGCACGTCTTTCAACCAAAATTCCAATATGGCGGGCATTTCAGCCATAATAGGAATGGACACGATCATCATCAGGGCTGTTGAATATTTGCTTTCTTTGCTTGCCAGTGCCAGCATCTTCCCCCGGTCCTGATTGCCTTCTGCCTTCATGATTTGGGGATTCATGGCATTCAGAATCGACGTCGACACGAATCTGATTGCTCCGTTTACCTGTGAAGCGATACCGAATGCCGCATTGATGGCGGTTCCGAAAAACTTATTCAGGACAATGGCGAGTCCTTGGGTTTGGCACATGCCTGCCACCATTCCGTAAGTTGTCCACCCGGCAAATCCTAACAATTGGCGTGCGCTGTTCCAATCCAGAATACGCATGGACTTTCCTACATGGCTTTCCTCATAGCGGGAAAAGGTATAAATGGCAAATGCTGCAAAATTCAACAATAGCACCATCATCATGCCAGTGGCATAGAACAATAGTCTATCGAGACCGATTATGGTCAGGCTTACGGCAAGCAACCATTTCAGCACCCCGTCTGCAATTTCAACGACCGAGATGTAGACAATGTTTTCTCTTGCAATGAGCAGTGCTTTGAAGGGTGAGGTCAGAATTGTGATGAAGAGCATAAGTGTCATTACAGAATACACCGTACCCGTTTCATCAAGACGGTTTTTTGCAATGTTTAGGAAGTGGTTGATGAAAAAGTCTTTCAGAACGAAAAGTACCGCACACGTCAATATTCCGATGATAAAATGTATTAAAAGACTGTTGGCGAACATGGTTTTTACAAGTCTCATGTCACCTGTCCCATGGTAAAAGGAAAGATGTCTTTGCGTGGTCACTACAAGAGAATTTGTCAGATAGCCAAGCACACCGACGGCGCCGGCAACAACCGAATAGATACCATAGTCGTTGACATTCAAGGCTGCCAGCACAAGTCTAGTCGAATACAAGGACAGGCATATATTGATGATTGATTTACCGTATTGGGCAAATGTGTTGACTATTATTCTCTTGGATGAATCCATCTTGTTTGTGTATTCCTATTCGGTCTGGGACGCCTTGTTGAAAATCTCGTCTTTGATAATATATCCTATGATAAGAAATGTCGCAAGCAAAAGCATTCCCAAGACAAAAACCATTCGTTTTGGGCCTGTCGGCTTGATAGGCACCGTAGCTCCTTTCAATATCGTGAAGGCGGGCGTTGCGTCCTGTATGCGGGCTTTGGCAGCCTTCCATTGTGTATTTAGCATTGAATACGTGTTGTACTGAAGCTGCATCTCGTTTTCCAAATCGTTTTCCTTCGCCTTGAAACTTGCCAGCACAACTTCCTCGTTAGCATCGGCGTAGCGGCCGTATGCTTGTCGTGTGCGCGTGTAGGCCTGCCTTGCCTCTGTCATGAGTTTTCTATAGTACACCTCGTCAAGGTGTGCTTTGTTCGTTCGGTATTTTGTGATGAATGTTTGTAGATGGCTCATAAGAGAGTCTGCCACTGTTTTGCATATCAAGGGATCTTGGTCTCTTACGGAAATACTGATAATCCCATATTTTTTGTCAACATCAATTGTGATTTTGTCTCTAATGGCGTCCATCAGGTCGTTGTCTTTCTTCGAAACGTTGTATGCATCGTATGGGCGGTTTGGGTTGTTTTTTGCCGCAATGTTGTCTGCTGGGCGAGGCAACAGGCTTTTTATCCATTGTGAGAGCTTTTCCCACCATGCATGTTGCTGATTGTTTTTCAGATAGTCATAGTATGTTGTGGAGAGTGTCTTGTCCGCCGTCTGGACTTTCATGTCAAACAGCCCTGCCACGAATCCATTGTCATCTAACAGGTCTGGATAGAGTGCTGGCGAAATCGCATCGGAGGTCTGCATGTTAGATAGGTCGATACCAAATGAGGATGCGATGGAGTTGAATGTGCCTCCAGCGATGGATGATTGTTCCATTTCTGGTGCCAGGCGTATACTTGATGTGTATGTTCTGGGAACGCTTATGATCAATAGCGATGACAGAACAAAAACTATTGGCAGTATGATGAGAAACAGTCTTTTGCGTTGAATGACCTTTCGATAGACCGCCCTTAGGTCTATTATCTCAGGTTGGTCTGGTCCCTTTTTCTTGCTTTCTCCCATAATATCTATATTATTTACTCATATTTGCAATTGTTGCTATCATGGCAGCGATGCTGGTGATGCCACTACCCAGGCTCATGGTTTCTGCAATGCTCATCTTTCGAGATAGCTTGCTGGGAACTACAATTTCGCAACCTGGTTCTATTTTTGCTCCTTGTGAGACCTTGTTCACCATACCGTTCATGTAGATGATATAAGCGTTGCTCTTACGAGCATTTTGGGCAAATCCTCCTGCTGCATTGATATAGTATTTGGCTTTCTTTCCTTTT
>QWCJ01001178.1_pt1 | contig 12349 bp, 12 predicted proteins | sample 1972501 | NCBI WGS metagenome assembly QWCJ01 (sample SAMN09866711, study PRJNA288562) | Human vaginal metagenome isolate term2_vaginal, whole genome shotgun... | isolation source: vagina | host: Homo sapiens | place: USA: California
CCGGAATTGCAGGTGCCGGCGAAGATGGAATCGGCGAACATGTACAAATAGCCGCCTTGTGCCGTACCGTGCCCATTGCACATTTCAGGGCGGATGGTGAAGTGGCCTTCACACCTGCCGAGGTCCAGCGCGGTAATTTTCGCACCAATTTCCGCAGTGGCGCGGTCGTCATCGAACATGGCGCGTACGTGGGTGAACTCGGGGCCTTCGGCGACGCCGGGGGCGAGGATGGGGTGCTCGGTGCTCATGGGAAATCCTCCTTGGGAAGGGTCTTCCGCAGTGCTGCCGAGGGAGCGAAAAGGGGTGTGGTGGCTCACTAGTCTAACGGTGCTCGGGGCTCTCTGCTTGAATGGACTGCGTGAAGAATGAGAAATCCGCTGTCCAGGGCGCGGCCCGTGGCCGCCCCGGCTACTCCCGTGAAGATGTCATTCGTGCAGCCGTTCGTGCTTTTACTGCCCGCGGCTACGACGCCACGTCGATGGATAACGTGGCGAGCGAATTGGGGATTTCCAAGTCTGCGCTGTATCACCACATCTCGTCGAAAGAAGAGATCTTGGAACTGACGGTAGTGCAGGCGCTCAGCCGTTTGGAGGCGGTCGCGGAAGAGATGGCCGCGGCCGATGTGTCGGCGGGGGAGAGGGTCCGCGGGCTATTGCGTGGCTCGATTGAGGTGCTGTGCTCCGACCCGAAGTCTGTCGCGCTCTTGCTCCGTTTGCGTGGAAACTCCGAGGTGGAGCGGAGTGCGTTGGAGCGCCGCCGTACGCTGACGCGTTCCGTGGTTCCGCTGGTGGAGGCTGCTCAGGAGGAGGGGGCTATCCGCTCCGACATTGAGGCTCCGCTGTTGACCCGCATGATTTTCGGAATGATCAACTCCACGTCCGATTGGTATGAGCCGGAGGGGCGGCTTGATGCCGAGGAGCTGGCCAGCACCTTTGAGCGTGTTGTTTTTGGCGGCCTAGCTCCGCAAGCGATGGGCTAGTCGCGATGGGCGAGTAACTGATCGGCTAGTCGGAGGCGAGCGTTTCGCTCCGCCGTTGGGGCTCCATATGGGGGTGGGGGCTTCTTTTGGCTGTGAAACCGCCGTGGCCTGCGATGATGTGTTGCGCATCAAAAACTTAGCCTAATTGTGTTGTCTATCACCACACTGGCCTGTAGTGTACGTCACAAGACTTACCCAACCGAACGGTAAGTAAGTTTCGCACATGTTGTGCGTTGTCCCAGCTAACCAACTTCTTGCAGCACTTTCGATGGAGCTTGAGGGGTGTGGAATTTCCCTCTCCTCGAAATGAAAGGCAAATGACGTGACCGCAACGTTTGACATTTTCTCTGACCACCACGGCCCGCAGATGGGCATTGAGTACGCCTCTCGCGATGAGATCATCGCGCTGCAGACCGCGCGCGCGAAGAACGAGCTTCGCCACGCGTACTACAACGTCCCGCACTACCGCCGCGCGTTTGATGAGAAGGGCGTTCACCCGGATGACTTCAAGGAACTCTCGGACTTTGCGTTGTTCCCGTTCACCGACAAGGAAACCCTTCGTGCGGAGTACCCCTTCGGAATGTTTGCCGTAGGCCAGAACCAAATCTCCCGTATCCACGCTTCTTCCGGCACCACCGGTCGCCCGACCGTCGTGGGATACACCGAGAATGACGTGCGTATTTGGGCCGAGCTCGTCGCCCGCTCGCTGCGGGCAGGCGGCCTGCGCAAGAGCGATAAGGTCCAGATCACCTTCGGCTATGGCCTCTTTACCGGCGGCCTGGGTGCCCACTATGGTGTCGAGGCCCTAGGAGCCACGGCGATTCCGACCTCCGGTGGTCAGACGGAACGCCAGATCCAGATCATGCAGGACTTCCAGCCGGACGCAATCCTGGGTACGCCGTCCTACGTACTCAACCTCCTCGACCGCATGCGCAAGGAGGGCCTAGATCCGCGCGAATCCTCCCTGCGCGCCGGCGTTTTTGGCGCCGAGCCGTGGAGCGAAGGTATGCGTCGCGAGCTCGAGGAGGGCTTCGGTATTACGGCCACCGATATCTACGGCCTCTCCGAGGTGATGGGCCCTGGCGTGGCTCAGGAGTGTGTGGAGACCAAGGACGGTCTGACCGTCTGGGAGGACCACTTCTATCCAGAGATCATCGATCCGGAGACCATGCAGCCGGTTCCGGACGGTGAGTACGGTGAGCTGGTTATCTCCTCCCTGACCAAGGAAGCCTTCCCGATCATCCGCTACCGCACCCATGACATCACCCGCCTGCTCCCAGGCACCGCGCGGTCGATGCGCCGCATCGACCGCATCTCCGCCCGTAACGATGACATGATCATCCTGCGCGGCGTGAACTGCTTCCCGTCGCAGTTCGAGGAGATCATCACCGAGGACCGTCTGCTTCGTCCGCGCTACCAGTGCGTGCTGAGCAAGCGCGGCCGCATGGACCACCTCACCCTAGTGGTTGAGCACTCCTCGGACGCGACCCCCGATCAGATCGACGCTTCTGCCCAGTGGTTAAAGAAACAGATTAAGGAGCGCATCGGCATCAGCGTTGGCGTCGAGATTACTGACCACGTTGATTGCGGTGAGGGCAAGGCCAAGAGGATCGTCGACAACCGCGATCAATAGACCGCTCTCGGTTCTTCGGGCGTGCCCAGCTCACTATTTGTCTCCTTAGTTCACTGGCTTTAACTGTATCCGCCGTGCTTCTGCACCCATAGAGAAAAGACTTCCACTATGTCTGCACCAGTCACCCAACAGCCTGCCCAAGGGCCGGGAATTACCACAGAGCACAAGCGCGTGCTCGCCGGATCGATGGTCGGCACCACCATTGAGTGGTTCGACTTCTTCATCTATGCCCAGGCCGCCGGCCTGATCTTTGCCACCCAGTACTTCGATCCGGTCTCCAATGAAAGCGCTTCGCTCGCGCAGATCATTTCCTGGGCGTCACTGGGTATCTCCTTCCTCTTCCGCCCCCTCGGCGCCATCCTGGCCGGTCACTTGGGTGACAGGCTCGGGCGCAAGCCGGTCCTCGTCGTCACGTTGGTCGGCATGGGCCTGGCCACCATGCTGATGGGCGTGCTGCCCACCTACGCCTCCATTGGCATGGCAGCGCCTATCTTGTTAGTGGTCTTGCGCATCCTTCAGGGCCTCTCCGCCGGCGGCGAATGGGGTGGTGCGGCGATGCTGGCCGTTGAGCACGCCCCGCAGGGCAAGCGCGGACTGTTTGGTGCTTTCCCGCAGGTAGGAGTGCCCCTCGGCATGTTCCTAGCCACCATCTTTATGCTGGTGCTCTCCGCCGTCCTGACCCCGGAGCAGTTCCTCGCATGGGGCTGGCGTATCCCGTTTCTGTCCTCCGTCGTGCTCATTCTTCTGGGCTACCTGATCCGCCGGGCGGTGGAAGAGTCCCCGGCCTTCGCGGAAATGGAGGAGCTGAAGGAAAAGTCCACCGCACCGCTCGCGGTCCTGTTCAAGGGGCACCTGGGAACCGTCATTAAGTGTGCGCTCATCTTTGCCGCCAACAACGCTATTGGTTACTTCGTCATCGCCTACTTCACCGCTTATGGCACGAAGGTGGTGGGTTATACACGCCCTCAGGCCCTCGCGGTAGCCTTGGTTGCGTCGATCGGCTGGTTCATTGGAACGCTGTACTTTGGCCACTTCTCCGACAAGGTTGGGCGCCGCACGACGTTTATTGGCGGCTACGCTGTCTTGGCGCTGTACATCACCCCGGTGTTCTTGGCGGTAGATTCGGGCAACGTCATGCTTTTCGGTGCAGCTGTGTTCCTGCTGGGCGTCATCTTGGGCGCGAGCTACGGCCCGCAATCAGCGATGTACGCGGAGATGTTCCCGGTTAAAGTGCGCCTGTCGGGCGTGTCCATCGGCTATGCCTTCGGTTCCATTATCGGTGGCGCCTTCGCCCCAATGATTGCGGAGATGCTCTACTCCAAGTTCGAGACTTCCATGGCCATCGCTGCTTATGGCATTGTGATTTCTATCGTCTCCCTTATTGGTGTGCTCGCCGTTCCCAAGGGGATTCAGAACCGCGATCTGCACGTCTAGTCGCGTCACATCCTTTTCTGCCCTTTACCCTTCATCGCTCAGCCTCCTTCCGGATTTATCGTTGCGGACAGGTGCTAGGCGTTGAGGGGCAGTAGTGGTTTTGGGGCCCTAGCCATGGGGTTTAGGCAGGGATAAAGATCTAGAAATAAATATTCAAAACGGTACCTATAGGTTGGCAGTTAGGCTATGCTTCTCGCTAATACTCGTCGTACGCGGCCCGTATAAACAATTCCTAGGGTCTCGCCGTGCGCGATATTTGCTCAAGAAGAAAGTTCTCTCATGACCACATCAACCCCGCATAAGACTCGCTCGACACGCGATACTTTTAATACGCGCTTTGTCTTCCTCATGGCCGCCATCGGATCCGCCGTTGGCCTAGGTAATATCTGGCGCTTCCCCTACGTTGCTTATGACAACGGTGGCGGCGCCTTCCTCATCCCGTACATGGTTGCCTTGCTCACCGCCGGTATTCCTATCCTGTGGTTCGACTTGGCCATTGGCCACCGCTTCCGCGGTTCTGCACCGCTGGCATTTCGCCGTATCAGCAGCCGCTGGGAGGGAATCGGCTGGTTCAAGGTCGGCGTGAACTTCTTCATCGCCATCTACTACGCCGCCATCATTGCCTGGGCGGCGCTCTACACCATCAAGTCTGTGAACCAGGCGTGGGGCGAGGATCCATCAACGTACTTTATGAGCGACTTCCTCCAAGCAAACCCGGAGGCAACCTACTCGGGCCACGTCGTCCCCGCCATTCTCGGCGTCATGATCCTCGTGTGGATCGTCTGCATCGCCACGTTGGCCACGAGCATCAACAAGGGCATCGGTAAGCTGACCTCCATTTTCCTGCCGGTCCTGGCCGTCATGTTCATCATTCTGGTGATCCGCGCCTTCTTCCTCGACGGCGCCGCCGAGGGTCTCAACGCCTTCTTCACTCCGGATTGGTCCGTGCTGAGCAACCCATCGGTGTGGATCGCCGCCTATGGGCAGATTTTCTTCTCCCTGTCCATTGGTTTCGGCATCATGATCACCTACGCCTCCTACCTCAAGCCGCGCACCAACCTCACCAATACGGGTCTGGTTACCGCCTTTGCAAACTCCTCCTTCGAGGTTCTCGCCGGCATCGGCGTTTTCGCCACCCTGGGCTACATGGCTGCCCAGCAGGGCGTGGCCGTGGATGAGGTGGTGTCCTCCGGTATCGGCCTGGCCTTCATCGCTTTCCCGACGATCATCAACCTCATGCCGCTCGGCGGACTGTTTGGTGTCCTCTTCTTCGGCTCCCTCTTCCTGGCTGGTGTGACCTCGTTGATTTCTATCATGGAGGTCGTCGTCTCTGCTGTGGCAGATAAGTTCAACGTCTCTCGCCGCGTTTCTGCCATCACCGTTGGCGGCACCATGGCGGTCGTGTCCTGCTTCCTGTTCTCCACCTCCTCGGGCCTGGTCACCCTGGACATCATGGATAAGTTCACCAACAACCTGGGCATCGTCTTCGGCGCCATCTGTGCCCTAGTGGTCGTCGGCTGGGTCACCGCTCGCCGCCGCGAGATCCAGCAGCACCTCAACGCCGTCTCGCACTTCAAGGTCGGTGGCTTCTGGCAGTTCCTGACCTTCATCGCCACCCCGCTGCTGCTCGTTTACTTCTTGGTCAACGAGATCATCACGATTGCCCGCGAGGGCTATGAGGGCTACTCCTCCACCCAGATTGGGCTCTTCGGCTGGGCAGTGCTGGGCGTCATCCTGCTCGCCAGCTTCGTCATGCCGCTGGTGGCCTTCCGCGGCAACAAGTACCTGGACGGAATGGAGACCTCGGACTACGGCGTTCCTGTGGGCGGCCGCCCGGCCGGCACACCGAACCCGCTTGCCACGGGTAAGCCTGCCGCACCGATCACGGACGACAAGTAACGGCTATTAAGAAAGGAGAACGACAATGACTACAAGCGCAATCCTGCTCTTCATTCTCTTCGTCGTCGTCATCTGGGGCGGACTGGTGGTGTCTTCCATCTGGCTGGCCCGCAGCGACGATAACACCACGGGCGAGCTGGGTGATACCCCCGGCACTGACGACGAATCCCTGTCGCACCGCGTACACCACTAAAAGGGAGCGGGCGGCACACCGCTGCCCAGCTTAAATCTGTCCCAGCCTATATCTCGACCACCGTGCGCCCATGTCGGGAGCCCGCGCGGAGCTCTTGAGCGGCGGTGGCAACATCAGCCAGCGGAACCGTTTCGGTAATAGAGTTCAGCATGTCGAGGTCGAGGTGTTCGTCGAGAAGCTGCCAGGCCTCCTCGCGCACCTCGCGGGGCGCGTCGACCGAATTGCCGCCGGCCAGCACGATGCCGCGCAAAATGAACGGCAGCACCGAAGCGGGAAGGTCCGGGCCGGCTGCCATGCCGGTGGCCGCAACCACACCACCCCAACGCACCTGCGCCAGCACATTCGCTAGGACGGTGGAGCCGGCGGTGTCAATGGCGCCGTCGTACAGCGCCTTCTGCAGCGGACGGCCGGTCTCAGACAGCGCTGCGCGGTCGAGCACGTGATCCGCGCCGAGTGAGGTGAGGTAGTCCGACTGGGATTCCACGCGGCCGGTGACGGCGGTGACCTCGTAGCCGGAAGACTTGAGCAGCTGGACCGCGATGGAGCCCACGCCTCCGGTGGCGCCGGTCACCAAGACATGGCCCTGCGTGGTGCCGTGCGTGCGCAGCTGGTTCACGCAGATAGCGGCGGTGTATCCGGCCGTGCCGATGGCGGCGGCATCGTGAGCGCTGAAGCGTTGGGGCACGGGGATGGATTCGCCCAAGCCATCGCCGCAGGAGACGACAAGCTGGCCGGGGTCCAGGCGAGAATCAGAAGTCTCCGACACAGTGCCCACGACATCGATGCCGGGGACGAGGGGATTGATGCGCATGACCCCTTTATCGCCCTCCAAGGCCATGGCGTCCTTGTAATTGAGGGAAGAAAACTGCACATCCACGACCGTGTCGCCTTCCCCGAGCAGGGGCTGTTCTTGGAAGGAATGGGTTACTCCGGAATCCGCGCGGGTGACAATGAGTGTGCTCATGGGCACTATCGTACAGAGGATGTGAAGCAGCGTTTTCTGGCTTTTGCTTCAGCTGGCTTCCAGAGAACATAGTTAGGGTGAAGCGCATGACTGGGATAGAAGCTCAACACCCGCGCAATAGGCTGCGGCCCGCGCCGGATTCATATCCGCACCTGCGTCGTGATTCCTTCCTGGTCACGGCCCTGTCCTTGGTGGTCGTGATGTTGGCGACGGTGGGCAAACCCTTTATGGATATCCCCGGCGTGGTGGATGGTTCCGCACATGCGGTACGCCAGGTTAATACACAGCTCTTTGGTGGTTTTGAGAACGCCTCCGTGTGGTACGGCGCGTGGACCGATCTGATAGGAAACATCGCTCTTTTCATGCCGCTGGGCGCGGCGATCTACGTGGCCGGGCGCGACCGTGCCAGGATTCGCTGGGGCCTGGGCGGGGCGATGCTGATCGGCCTCGTAGTCAGCCTCTGCATTGAAAGCGCCCAGTACATCTTTGCCCTGGGCTTTAGCGATGTCGATGACCTTCTCTACAACACCGTGGGCTCTGTTTTCGGCGCCGTACTCATGGCGCGTATGGGGCGCGAAGAACAGATGAAGATCCTGCGCCGCCTAGGTTTTCTCCTTGCGCTGGCAGCGGTGGTGCTCCTCGCCATGGTGGCGTTGTAGCGCCTAGTGGGTAGAGCGAACGAGCTTGGCGACGTCCCCTGCTACCTGCCGCGCATAGGGTGACACACCAGTAATCGTGGCCGAGCCCGGACCAGTCCACGAGCCATAGCCCACGGGGAAGAAACCTTCCACCGTGGGCTTTCCTTCTGCCAACAGCCCAGGGAACGGGCGTAGCGCTGGGCGGAAGCCGGTGGCCCAGATGAGGTCGCTGAAGCCCTGCTCGGTGAGTTCATTGAGGGAATCGAACATTGGGGTAGTGCCCAACAGCCCGCTATCCCGGGCCTTGAGGACGGGCGGAACCATGACGATATCGCCGAGCTCCGACTCCGATCCGGGATCGGGCTCCCCCTTTGCTAAGGCGAGCATACGCTGCCGGTTGCGGCTAAAGAGCACGCGGCCATCCACGTCATCCGGCATCCACCGCGGCGGATGCGTGGTAAACCACGTGGTGTCCACGCCTTTCAAGGCAAGCTCGGCGGCGATTTGGGCACCCGAGTTGCCTGCGCCCACGACGGCGACGCGCTGGGTTTCTGGCTGCGTTCCGGGGAGAAACGGCGCAGGGCCGGGGTAGTTCGCCGTGTGCCATTGGCGGCCAGCAAATTCACCGGGGTAGAAGGGGATGAACGGCGCGGACCACGTGCCCGTCGCGGCCACGACGGTGCGGGAACGGAATTCACCGTGAGTGGTAAGCAGGCGGAAGCGGGGGTCGTCGTCAAGCACGCGCTCCACCGCCACCCCGTGCCGGACCGGCAGGTCATAGCGCTGCTCATAGCGGGTGAGGTAGTCCACCACATGGGAAGCCGGCGGGAAACCCGGGTAAGAAGGCATGGGCCAGCCGGGCAGCGTGGAGGATTGGGCATCGCTAAAGAGCGTGAGTGAGTCCCACACGTGCTGCCAGGCCCCGCCGGGGGAGGAGTTGGCATCGAGGATGAGGAAATCGAGCTTCTGACGGCGCAGGTAATAGCCGGTGGCCAGGCCGGATTGGCCGCCACCCACGACGATGCAATCGTACGTATGCATTTATTGGATGAGCTTCCGTTCGCGGGCAGCGGAGACGGCCGCCGTGCGGGTTTCTACGCCCAGCTTTTGATAGACGTGAATCAAGTGGGTCTTGACCGTGGCCTCGGAGATGAAGAGCCGTTGGGCAATCTGCTTGTTGGAATCTCCCGTTGACAGCGCCTGCAGGATCTCCAGTTCACGCGCGGACAGCGCGGTCTCCGGCTGCGCCAAGCGCTCCGCCAGAAGGTTGGTGACCTCAGGTGCCAAGGTCCGCTTTCCCGCAGCTGTGTCGAGGACCGCGGTGTGCAGCGTTTCCTCGGGGGCGTCCTTGAGCAGGTAGCCCAATGCGCCCGCCTCCACGGCGGCCAGGATATCCGCCTGTGTGTCATAGGTGGTCAGGATGAGCACCGGTGGCCCATCGAGCTCGCGCACGCGCCGGGTGGCGGCGATGCCATCGACGTCTGGCATCTGAATATCGCAGACAACCACATCGATGTGGGGAACATCAGCATCCGTCAGCTGCTCGACGGTCGAGCCGTCGGAGCCTTCCAACACCACCTCGATGTCGGGGAAGGCGTTAAGAATCGCGCGCAGCCCGGCGCGGACCACGGGGTGATCATCGATGAGCATCACGTTGACCATTGCTGCTGCTTCCTGTTGGGATTCGCACCGCGAGCGCGGTGCCGACGGGTGAAGATTCTACCTGGACGCTGCCGCCGACGCTGCGAACACGCTGCTCCAGGCCGGTCAGCCCGAAGCCACGTGGCCCTTCGATGCCGCGGCCGTCGTCGACCACATCGAGGATGATTCCATCCTCGAAAGAGCCGAGGGTGACCACGGCCTTGTCGGCATCGGCGTGTTTCATGACGTTGGTCAGCCCTTCCCGCGCGGCGCGCAAGATGACGTGGGAAAACTCGGTGGGGACGTCCGCACTGCCAGTGAGCTTGAGCCCGAAGCGGGTGCGTAGCCCCAGGCCCTTAGCTTGGGCTTGGAGCTCATCCACGAGGGAGCGCAGTTCCGCGTCGAGGGAGGAGGCAGGGGCTGCGAGCTCTTTGACGAAGCGCCGAGCCTCGGCCAGATTATCCTGGGCCACCTTTTCAATGAGTGCGAGCTGCTCGGTCACGTCCTGTTGCGCGGACGTGTTCTTGGCGGCGCGGCTGAGCAGGACGATGGAGGACAGCCCCTGTGCCACGGTGTCGTGGATTTCGCGGGAGAGCCGCTCCCGTTCCTCGAGGCGCCCGGCTTGGTGCTCACTGGCGGCCAGCTCCTCCTGGGTCTCACGCAGCTGCTTGGCGACGGCCTCGTGGTGCGCCGCCTCCGCTTGAACCCGGCGGGCGGCGTGGTAGACGGCCACGGCGAAACAGGTGCCAATGAACGGCCCGATGGCCGCGGCCGCGGTCCAGAATTGCGGGTGGATCCACGCGGGGACGAAGGCGGCGACGGCCCACAGCACCACGCTGGCGACGATTCCTGGCCAGAAGGGAAGCGCATGGATAAAGACGAAGACCAGCGGGAACTCGAGCCACATGAAGTCTTGGGCGTGCACCATAAGCCCGATCCACAGCAGGCACAGGGCGGCGAGCCACAGCGTGGTGGGGACGGGGCGGGTGATGGTGCGAGAGCCGAAGATGGCAAACCCCGTGTAGACCACTGCGAGTGCGATGGAGAGGCCGAGGGCGCGGGCGTCGAGACGGCCATCGGCCCATGCGCGCAGCACTCCAAACACGAGGAGAAAACCGAACATGGTGTGCAGTCCCACGGTCCACAGTTTGTTGCTCATCATCACGGCAGTCCAGCTTATCCGCTGGCTGGTCGAGGGCGAATCAACCAACTGGTTGAGTGGAGGTTCAACTGGCTACCCGATTACTTTCAGCGCACGCACACGCAGGATTAATAGTATGTTCCTGGCATTAAGAGAGATAGTCACCGCCCGCGGTCGGTTCTTCCTGATCGGCGGCGTCGTGGCTCTAATTACGTTGTTGCTCGTTATGTTGTCCGGCCTGACCCAAGGCCTGTCCAAGCAGAATACTTCCGCCCTTGAGGCACTCGGGGAGCAGACTCCGAACGTGACCTTTTCGACGGAAGATCCCTCCTTCACCGAGTCGGAGATCTTTGCCGAGGATGTGCCTGCCTCTGGTATTCCGCTGGGTACTTCGCAGACCAAGCTGGAGGGCCACGGCGGCGTGGCGGTCTTCGGCCTGCCCGAAGGTACCCAGATTCCTGGCTCCAGCACCGTGATTCCGGAGGAAGGCATGGTCTTGAGCCAATCCATCGATGAAGAGATGAACGCGCCCTCCCGGGGCACCCTCGGCGGTGTGGATTTGGACGTCACCGCGGTGGTTGAGGATGAGTACTACTCCCACTCCCCGGTGGTGTGGGTCTCTACCGAAACCTGGCAGCAGGTCTCCCATTCTCCTGAGGACATGGTGGGCGTAGCCGTGCTGTCCCCGGAGCCGACCGACACCTCCGTGTCTATGGGCAAGGCCCTGTCCGGTCTTCCGGCTTATAGCTCGGAGCGCGGTTCGCTGCTGACCATGCAAGCCTTCCTCTACGGTATTTCCGCGCTGGTCACTATCGCTTTCCTGAGCATCTGGACCATCCAGCGCACCCGTGACCTGTCCATCCTGCGTGCCCTTGGCGCCAGCGTGAAGTACCTGCTCAAGGATGCCATCGCGCAGGCCGCCATCATCCTGGCGATTGGCGTGGGGGTCGGCGCGCTCGTCGGCTGGCTGCTGGGCCTTGCCGCCCAGGGCGCTGTGCCCTTCGAGGTCTCCGCCATGACCGTCATCGTCCCCGCACTCGGTATCTGGCTGCTCGGCATTGCCGGTGCCTTTCTTGCCACCCGCCGCGTATCCAAAATCAATCCGCTTGACGCCCTAGGAGGCAACGCCTAATGACTACCACTGCTTCTGCCCCTGCACTGTCCCTTCGCGATGTCGTGGTGACCTACCCGGATGGTGAGTCCCGCGTCACGGCGCTGGATAATGTCAGCCTCGACGTCAAGCCGGGCGAGCTCACCGCCGTCATCGGTGAGTCTGGGTCCGGCAAGTCGACCCTGCTTTCCGTAGCCGCCGGCCTCATTGAGCCGGACTCCGGCACCGTGGAGCGAACTGGCTCCCGAGGGCTCATCTTCCAGCAGGCCAACCTGCTAGCCGCCCTGACGGCGCGCGAACAGCTGCTCATCATTGACCACATGGAGGGCCGCAAGCCGCGCCAGGATCGTGCCGATGAGCTGCTCAGCTTCGTGGGCTTGGAGGGCTTTGGCAACCGCCGCATGAACCAGCTTTCTGGCGGCCAGCGCCAGCGCGTCAATATTGCGCGCGCGCTCATGGGCCAGCCTTCCGTCTTGCTGGCAGACGAGCCGACCTCCGCCTTGGATTCCAAGCTTTCGCGCGACATTGCCAAGCTTCTGCGCGGTGTTACCGAGGACTTCGATACCGCAACCCTGTTTATTACCCACGACCGCAGCTTGCTCGACTATGCCGACACCGTGGTCGAAGTCAAGGACGGAAAGCTTTCCGAATACTCCGAGCTAGCAGCCTAGGAACCTCCTCATCTCTCACATGTTCATACAAAGGGGTAAATTAAT
>QWCJ01000562.1_pt1 | contig 12344 bp, 7 predicted proteins | sample 1972501 | NCBI WGS metagenome assembly QWCJ01 (sample SAMN09866711, study PRJNA288562) | Human vaginal metagenome isolate term2_vaginal, whole genome shotgun... | isolation source: vagina | host: Homo sapiens | place: USA: California
GAGTACTTCATCAAGGAGCAGATAAGCGATGATGAGTTTGGCCCTGTGCTCGAGTTTGTCCACTTTGGTCTCACCTCCCAGGATATAAATAATAGCGCACAGCCGCTGGCCCTCAAGGAGGCACTCCATGACCAGTGGCGCCCTCGGATGGATAAGGTGCTGTCTGAGATCAATCAGCGTGCTGAGGCGTGGGCAGACATCCCTATGCTGGCACGCACTCATGGTCAGCCGGCCTCACCTACCACGCTCGGTAAGGAGATGAGAGTCTACGGCTATCGTCTCGAGAGACAGTTGGCGCTACTTGACCTCGTCCCACAGACGATAAAGTTTGGTGGCGCTACGGGCAATATGAATGCTCATCATGTCGCTTTCCCTGAGATCGACTGGCGCAACTTCGCCAATCACTTTGCCCACCACCTCGGTATGGGGCTGGAGGAGTATACGACCCAGATCTCTAATTATGACAACCTTGCGGCGCTCTTGGATGGCCTCAAGCGGATCTCGACGATCCTCATAGACTTCTGCCGTGACATATGGATGTATGTCTCGATGGAGTACTTCAAGCAGAAGATCAAGGAGGGTGAGGTGGGCTCCTCCGCTATGCCTCACAAGGTCAATCCCATTGACTTTGAGAATGCTGAGGGCAATCTCGGTATCGCGGTGGCCTACCTGGAGCATCTGGCACATAAGCTCCCTATCTCCCGCCTGCAGAGGGATCTCACCGACTCCACCGTGATGCGTAATATTGGTATGCCGGTGGCTCATATGATGATCGCTTTCTCCTCCATCCTTAAAGGGCTTGATAAGCTGATCCTCCACGAGGAGACCATACTTGGAGACTTAGACGATGCCCTGCCGGTCGTGGCGGAGGCGCTGCAGACGATACTGCGTAGAGAGGGCTACCCCAAGCCCTACGAGGCGCTGAAGAAGCTTACCCGTACCAATGAGAAACTTACCCGAGAGCATCTGGAGGACTTCATTGACCACCTGGAGGTGCGCCCGGAGGTGAAGGAGGAGATGAAGAGGATCACCCCGCGGAATTACACCGGCGTGTACAGTAAGTGACCATTTCTTCGTACCTTTACGCCGTTAAATATTAGCTATTTACAATACATGCAGCCGTGAGGCTGCGTAACGCTCCCGTGAGGGAGATAGACAAGTCTAAAATGAATAAAGACGACTACATGGACAAGGGGTCTCTCTACGATGATGACCCTGCTGATCGTCCCGAGGGACGCTCCTCGGCAACGGATAGCGACTATACCGGTCGCCCGCGGTCGCAGTACCGCAGCAGACGATCTGACTCTGATGATGACCAATCGGTGGGCATGAGACGCCGCCGTCGCATCCGTGACATGCGTCCCGATGAGGGACCTACCGCTACCACCGACTACAGAAGGGAGAGGGTCGGTGTCTCCGAGAGCTACGACTCCTACAGACGCCGCACCAACTTCTCACGTCAGGATAGGATGCCTGATCGTACCGATCACCGGGATAGCGAGCCTGATACCGACTACAGAGCGAGGTACAAGCAGAGGTTTGAGAGCAATCGCAAGCTCTACGGTCAGTCCCATGCCGATGATCGTGAGTCAGACGAGGGCTCTTTCCACATCTCTACTGATGACCAAGAGGAGAGACGCCCGAGTAGAGGTCGCTCCCCCTACCGGTCCTATGGTGATGACCAGGGACAGCGACGCCCCCAGGGCAGTCGTCCCTATCGTCGTGACCAAGGGGATAGGCCCGCATACGGACAGAGACCTCGCCGGTCTTACAATGATCAGGATGGAGAGCATCGTGGAGGGCGTCGCCCTAATGGAGCAAGGGATAATCGCTCTCGAGGTGGCAGCTCCCCCCGTCAGTTTGGTGGGCGTCAGGGAGGAAATATGGGCAAGCGTAAGCCGGCCCGCCCGACCTACGATCAGCCTGAGATAAGTACGGATGAGCCCATCCGGCTCAATAAGTTTATCGCCAACTCCGGTGTCTGCTCTCGTCGTGAGGCGGATGATCTCATCGCTGCCGGTGCCGTCTTAGTCAATGGCACCCCCGTTACCACTCTTGGTACCAAGGTGACGATCAATGACTGTGTTGAGGTCAATCGTCAGGAGGTGAAGCCGGAGAGCAAGGTCTATGTCCTGCTCAATAAGCCGCGCAACTGCGTCACCACATCAGATGATCCGCAGGAGCGGATGACGGTCGTCAATCTTGTTCGCTCCGCTGCCAAGGAGCGCATCTATCCGGTGGGGCGACTTGACCGTAATACGACCGGCGTACTTCTCCTCACCAACGATGGTGAGCTGGCGGCAAAGCTGGTACACCCATCCTTCGAGAAGAAGAAGATCTACCACGCCTGGCTCGATAAGGAGGTATCTCCCGAGGATATGCAGAAGCTGGCAGATGGGATCGAGCTTGAGGACGGCGAGATGCACGCCGATGCGATCAGCTACGTCACCGATGAGGATCACGCTCAGGTGGGTATAGAGATCCACTCCGGCCGCAACCGCATCGTTCGTCGTCTCTTCGAGGCGCTTGGCTACCGAGTGGTAAAGCTCGACCGGGTTTACTTCGCCGGTCTGACTAAGAAGAATCTCGGTCGTGGCAAGTGGCGCTACCTGACACAGGAAGAGGTGGATAACCTCAAGATGGGAGCATTTGAGTAAGCAGATAAGAAAACCTTATGAAAAGAGTAAAGATAGTCGACCTCGTCAAGGATCCTAAGTACATCGATCAGGAGGTCAATGTCAAGGGGTGGGTCCGCACCAAGAGGGGTAGCAAGTATGTCGCCTTCATCGCCATGAATGACGGCTCCTCGGTGTATAACCTCCAGATCGTTGCCGACAAGAGCAAGATCGATGAGGAGCTGCTCAAGAAGATCACCACCGGTGCCTGTCTCTCTGTAGACGGCAAGCTGGTAGAGAGTCAGGGCAAGGGACAGACAGTAGAGGTACAGGCAGATGCCATCGAGATCTACGGCACGGCAGACCCGGATACGTATCCCTTGCAGAAGAAGGAGCACACCTTTGAGTTCCTGCGGGAGGTGGCTCACCTCCGTCCGAGGACCAATACCTTTGGTGCAGTCTTCCGCATCCGCCACAATATGGCTTATGCGATCCACAAGTACTTCCACGACAAGGGGTTTGTCTACTTCCACACTCCGCTGATCACTGCCTCTGATGCTGAGGGAGCCGGGCAGATGTTCCAGGTGACGACGCTGGATGTAGCCAATCCGCCCCGCACCGAGGAGGGTGACGTAGACTACAGCCAGGACTTCTTCGGTCAGGAGACCAATCTTACCGTCTCCGGTCAGCTGGAGGGCGAGCTTGCGGCCATGGGTCTGGGAGAGATCTACACCTTTGGCCCGACATTCCGCGCAGAGGACTCGAATACCCCTCGCCACCTGGCAGAGTTTTGGATGATTGAGCCGGAGATGGCCTTCTACGACAATACCGACAATATGGACTTGGCGGAGGACTTCGTCAAGTACCTCATCCACTGGGCTCTGACGGAGTGCGCTGACGATGTGCAGTTCCTCAACGACACCTACGATGACACCCTGATCGATCGACTAAAGTTTGTCGATAGTCAGCGCTTTGCCCGCATCACCTACACCGAGGGTGTGGAGGTGCTGGAGCAGGCGATCAAGGATGGGGTGAAATTTGAGTTCCCCGTCTACTGGGGCTGTGACTTAGCGGCCGAGCATGAGCGCTACCTCGTAGAGAAGCATTACAAGAAGCCTGTGATGGTCACCGACTACCCTAAGGAGATCAAGGCTTTCTACATGAAGCAAAACGAGGATGGCAAGACCGTTCGTGGTATGGATGTGCTCTTCCCCCGCATCGGCGAGATCATGGGCGGATCCGAGCGTGAGGCAGACCTCGCCAAGCTGACCAAGCGCTGTGAGGAGGTCGGCATCCCGCTGGAGGCGATGAATTGGTACCTTGATACGCGTCGCTTCGGAGCCTGCCCCCACAGTGGATTCGGTCTGGGCTTTGAGCGCTTGGTGCTCTTCGTCACAGGGATGTCCAATATTAGGGACGTCATCCCCTTCCCCCGCACGCCTAAGAATGCGAACTTCTAATCGCTGATAAGCAAAAACCTCCGAACCGTAAGGCTCGGAGGTTTTTTTATGCTCAGAAAGGAGCTGCTCAGAGAGTCTCTATGATCTCTCTCGCCTCATTGATGATCCGGTCGGAGGTGTAGGAGGGGCTGAGCTTACTCTCATCGAAGAGCGAGAGCGCCTCATCGATCTTGGCGAGTGCCTGCCGGTCTCCTGCGTACTGACTCCTCAGGGCTCTGATCTTGTCAAAAGCCTGGACTCCCCTCCGCAGTCGCTCAAAGCGGATTGAGGAGCGTGCACCCGGATAGACTAAGTAGGTGTCACCGGCAGCCCAATTGCTGTATCGGCTGTCGAGGAGAGGCTGCTCCACCCAGCTATTGTATGCCCAGCGGAGGTAGCCGTCCAGCCCCTCGCGTGCGGCATACCATCCATACCACTCTCCGTCGGCAGCGGCACTGAAGGTAAAGGTATTGGGTCGCGGCTCAGCACAGCAGGTGTAGAATGTGGTGATCTTCCCCTCGCTACGCCGCTTCGCCTTGAGCTCCTCGGAGTACTTGGCTGCCAGCCCCACGCAGTAGTAGTCGAGGTGGTCTGACAGCTCCTCGTGCAGTGCCCCGGCCATATGCACCTTTAGCTCCGGATCCGCCTCCTGGATCAGGCGGAAGCACTCCTCCATCACCTCGGGAGACCGCTCATCCATGGCTATGTAGGTCCGGTCGATCCACCCCTTTGCCCGCAGGTGCTGCGCAAAGGAGCGAAGCATCGCAGACCAGAGCTCCGTGTAGGACTCGCTTCCCGGCTCAGCCTGGAGGAACTTGTACTCCCCGCTCGCATCATCAAAGTAGCGGAAGGAGAGCTCCCACGGGACCATGGAGAAACAGGTGATCGCCCTGTCGATCCCGAGATCCATCATAAAGCTGACCCACTTGTCGAAGTGGGTGTAGTCGAAGTGCCACTTGCCGTCCCTCCCGAGCGTCCAGTCGATCATGGAGTCAAAGGGGTCGTGCGTCTGACCATTCCAGGGCTTGTACATGATCGACGCGGTGATCGCCTTGCCCCCTGCGTCTCGGTACATCTCCATATAGGGGCGCATGATGCTGAAGTGCTCCTCAGACCAAGGAGTCACCCCGTAGTACCTCGCTATGGCGTAGGGATTTTGCCACAGATCGAGGAAGAAGTCACTCCTCTCGGGCAGTGCTCTCTCGTCCACCACCACCGACAGGGGCAGGGTCGCCAGTGTCTGCTCACCATTGCGTACCGTGACTGTTGCCCTGTAGCTTCCCGCTCTCGCATCCCTCGGGATCTCTATTGAGAACCAGATAGGGCGTGTCGTGCAGGGCGCGAGATCCAGTGAGCGGGCAAGGTGGTCGATCCCGTCAGCTACCAGTGTGGAGTCGAAGAGGGAGTGATCCGGTCGCTCACCACAGCCCCCGAGACCATCCTTATTGAGCTCATCGGTCAGCACGTAGCGGACAAAGCCGGTACCCGACTTGTCCTGAGGAGAAGAGATGACAGCGCCATCGCTGCTCCTCAGATCGGAGATCTCATAGGTGAGTTTGGCAAGCTCGACTGGGCTACTTACTACCGCCTGGGCGTAGACACGCTCGCCTCGCCATCCGCTCAGCCGAAGCTCTTTACTCGTCAGCCCCTCGGCCGGTCGCTCCTTGGGGTACCGGATGTCAATGCTTCCCCAGCCGACGGCCGGGACGCTAAGCGACTGCCAGAGGGACCGGTCTGTCGGTGTGGGATTGGGCAGCTCTTGATAGCTCTCTATGGGGTACTGTCCGTAAGCGGTGGTCAGGGTCAGCAGTCCCGCCAGGAGAGTAGTTATTCTCTTTCTCATCGTTGCTTGGTTTGTGGATTGGTTTTTACTCAGAGACAAAGTTCGCTAATTTGTTCCTAATGGGTACTGCTACTCTCCTCACGCCTGTCGTCCGGGGCAGTCTCTTGTAGGGGAGACTCCAGTCCCGTAGGGTTGGAACTGTAGTGCCGTAGGGATGAAACTGTAGTGCCGTAGGGATGAAACTGCAGTGCCGTAGGGATGAAACTCCAGTCCCGTAGGGCTGGAACTGCAGTCCCGGTAGGCTGGGACTCCAGTCCCGTAGGGCTGGGACTCCGGTCCGGCCTCAATCGATCTGAAGCCAGTCGGAAATTAGGTAACTTTGTAGCTGATATACATTAGACCCTTACATGAAACATATACGAAACTTCTGCATCATTGCTCACATCGATCACGGTAAGAGTACGCTTGCCGATCGTCTGCTGGACTACACCAATACGGTCGCCAATCGCTCTGAGGATCAGGTGCTGGACAATATGGATCTGGAGCGTGAGCGTGGCATCACGATCAAGAGCCACGCCATACAGATGCGGTATGAGTATCAGGGCGAGGAGTATATACTCAATCTCATCGACACTCCCGGACACGTCGACTTCTCGTATGAGGTGTCGCGCTCCATTGCTGCCTGTGAGGGGGCGCTCCTCGTGGTTGATGCCTCGCAGGGGGTGCAGGCACAGACGATCTCCAATCTCTATATGGCGATCGAGCATGACCTGACGATCATCCCGGTGCTCAATAAGATTGACCTCGATAGTGCCAATGTCGACCTCGCCGGGGACGAGGTGATCGAGCTCCTGGGCTGTGACCGGGAGGATATCCTCCTTGCCAGTGGGCGCTCGGGTATAGGGGTCAAGGAGATCCTTGACACCATTGTGGAGAAGGTCCCTGCTCCTGTGGGCGATCCGGACGCTCCGCTGCAGGCGCTCATCTTCGACTCCGTATTCAATGCCTACCGCGGGATCATCGCTTACTATAAGGTGGTGAACGGATCGGTCCACTCCGGTGAGCGGGTGAAATTTATGCAGACCAATACCGAGTACGACGCCGATGAGGTAGGTACTCTGGAGCTGGATATGGTGCCTAAGCAGGAGGTGAAGTGTGGAGACGTTGGCTACATCATCTCAGGAATCAAGGACTCGGGGGAGGTAAAGGTGGGCGACACCATCACATCGGTGGAGAGTCCCGCTCAAGCTCCGATCAAGGGCTTTGAGGAGGTGAAGCCGATGGTCTTTGCCGGCGTCTATCCGGTCGCCCCTGAGGACTATGAAAACCTCAGGACCTCGCTCGATAAGCTGAGACTCAACGATGCCTCGCTGACCTTCTCCCCCGAGAGCTCTGCAGCCCTCGGCTTTGGCTTCCGCTGTGGCTTCCTCGGCCTGCTTCACATGGAGATCGTCCAAGAGCGCCTCGACCGAGAGTACAATATGTCCGTCATCACGACGGTCCCCAACGTCTCCTATATGGTCTACACCCGTAAGGGGGACGTGATGGAGGTGCATAACCCCTCCGGCCTCCCCGATGCCGCTGAGATCGACCATATCGAGGAGCCATACATCCGCGCGTCAATCATCACGACGATGGACTATATCGGTCCGATCATCGAGCTCTGTCTCGCTAAGCGGGGGATCCTCATCAAGCAAAACTACCTCTATGGTAACCGAATGGAGCTGCTTTTCGATATGCCACTCGGGGAGATCGTGATCGACTTCTACGACCGACTCAAGAGCGTCTCCAGCGGGTATGCCTCCTTTGACTACCACGTCACCGACCTCCGCACCTCAGACCTCGTGCGGGTGGACATTCTCCTTAATGGCGAGCCGGTCGATGCCCTCAGTATGCTGACCTTCCGAGGTAACGCCCAGACGATGGGGCGGAAGTTTTGTGAGAAACTGAAGACGCTGATCCCTCGGCAGCAATTTGACATCGCCGTGCAGGCTGCCATCGGAGCCAAGGTGGTCGCCCGAGAGACGATCAAGGCACTCCGTAAGGATGTAACTGCCAAGTGCTATGGTGGTGACGTGAGCCGCAAGCGTAAACTCCTCGAGAAGCAGAAGGAGGGAAAGAAGCGGATGAAGCGCATCGGTAAGGTGGAGGTGCCTCAGAAGGCCTTCCTTACTGTGCTTAAGCTGGACGAGGACTGAGTGAAACGGAAGATATAATTATGTCAGATCAAGATACAACAGCCACTCCATCGGCACCGGTCCCGCCCCAAGGGGAGACGACACCGCATGACTCGCCCTTCGTGAGAGAGGGACTCTCGCGCATCCTCGCCAGTCGTGTGCCGCCGCACAACCTTGAGCTGGAGCGTACCGTACTTGGCGCTCTGATCCTTGAGCGGTCGGCTTTTGCCCAGATTGATGAGGTCTTGGTGAAGGACTGCTTTTACGATCCCAAGAATGCGATGATCTTCGAGGCTATCCAGCAGCTGACTCTGGAGGACAGCCCGGTGGACACGCAGACGGTGGTGGAGAAGCTGAAGCTCAATGGCACGCTTCGCTCTGTCGGGGGGATGGGCTATATCGCGACGCTCGCCTCAATCGTCAATAGCACTGCCGACCTACCATACCATGCGCGCATCCTTTACGATAAGATGGTGCAGCGCAACCTTATCTCCTTCGGTAACCGAGTGATCCAAAACTCCTTTGACGAGGAGATCGAGGTAGGAGACCTCTTGCAGGACTCTGAGCAGGAGCTCTTCAATATTTCTCAGGGTATCAATAGCAACGAGATGAAGACCATCAAGGAGCTTTTGCCCAATACCCTGCAGGAGATCCGCAATGCCGCCGAGAGGAAGGATGGTATGAGCGGCGTGAATACCGGCTTCCGGGACTTGGATGAGATCACCTTTGGCTGGCAGCCTACGGACCTGGTGATCCTTGCCGCCCGTCCGGCGATGGGGAAGACCGCTTTTGCCCTCTCGATGGCGCTCAATATGGCCTTGGACTACAAGGTGCCTGTCGCATTCTTCTCCCTCGAGATGGGAGAGGATCAGCTGACCAAGCGACTTATCTCGATGCACACCTCTATCCCCAATGAGGACATCAAGAGAGGGACCCTCACGGATGAGCAGATGCATACGCTCTTCTATGGTCTGGGACCAATGGAGGAGGCGCCTATCATTATCGACGATACGGCTAGTATTTCTATCTTTGACCTGCGGTCGCGAGTTCGTCGCTTAGTGCGCAAGCATCAGGTGCGGGTGGTCTTTATTGACTACCTGCAGCTGATGACGGCCAGCGGACTGAAGACAAATGCCAATCGCGAGCAGGAGGTGAGTACTATCTCCCGATCGCTAAAGCAACTCGCCAAGGAGCTCGGGATCACTATCATTGCCCTCTCGCAGCTCAATCGTGAGCTGGAGAAGCGAAATAAGGAGGGCCGTCGTCCGCAGCTCTCGGACCTTCGTGAGTCGGGGGCCATCGAGCAGGATGCAGATATGGTCATCTTCATCCACCGCCCGGAGTACTATGGCATACTCACTGATGAGAACAATCGTGACATGAGAGGCTTGGCACAGGTCATCATCGCCAAGCACCGTAATGGCCGGGTGGGGGATGTCTACCTACGCTTTGAGGGTGATCTCATCCGCTTCTCCTCTGCGCTGGATAGCAATATCAATGACGACTACCAGTCGACCTTCTCCTCGAGTCTCAATGGTCCGTCCGTTGATGACCCGCTCTCGGGAGGTGGTTTCCCCGATGATCAGGGAGGGTTTACGATGTAATGACTGATTGGAAATGGGTAATAATACTAAGATTCAAGATTTTTTAATCGAAAACATAGATTACGATATGAGTATGATGAAAGAATTCAAGGAGTTTGCCATGCGTGGTAACGTCCTTGATATGGCTGTCGGTGTCATCGTCGGCGGAGCCTTCGGTAAGATCGTTTCCTCCTTTGTGGATGACGTGCTGATGCCTCCCCTCGGGATGCTCCTTGGGAGAGTGAATTTCTCTGACCTCAAGCTTGTCCTCAGTCCCGCCACTATGGGTACTGATGGCGAGATCCTGAAGCCGGAGTCAGCTATTATGTATGGACAATTCATCCAGACGGTGGTAGACTTCTTGATCATCGCTTGGGCGATCTTCCTGATGGTCAAGACGGTCAATAGCTTCAAGCGCAAGGAGGCTGAGAAGCCTGCTGAGCCGGCTCCTACACCGGAGGATATCCAGCTGCTCCGTGAGATCCGTGATGAGCTGAAGAAGAAGTAATCTCGCTCTCTGCTCAGACTAATGCAAAAGAGACTGCGTGCTATAAGCACACAGCCTCTTTGCTAAATATAGAGGATTGATCTACGGATCAGCTATCAGAGGGCACTCTTGACAGCCTCTACCCAGCGGTCGATACGCTCGTCGGTGAGGTCATCCTGATTGTCCTCGTCCAGGCAGCAGCCTACCAGCTTGCCACCCTCCTCGGCACGGCTGGCCTCGTACTCGTAGCCATCCTTGCTGATCGCACCTACAAAGGTGCAGCCGCTGTTGCTGAGCTCTTCCTTGAGGATACCCACAGCATCGCAGAAGGTATCTCCGTAGCCCTCGCTGTCGCCGCATCCGAAGAGGGCAACCTTCTTGCCGGAGAGATCCTGGTCAGCGATGTCTCCGATGAGGTCGGACCAGTCGTCCTGCAGCTCACCGTCATCCCAGGTGCTGCTTCCGAAGATCAGCAGGTCGTAGTTGGCTACGTCCTCTGCATCGAAGTCAGAAGCGTCACGTACGTCATCAGCAGCGACACCAAACTTCTCGGCGATGCGGTCAGCGATGTCTTTGGTGGTTCCGGTAGAGGAACCGTAAACAATGATAGTTTTCATATAAGGTGATTATAACTAGTAGTAATACACTCGGACAAATATAGAAAGTAGTTTTGACATAGCCAATCCTCTGACCCGAGTATTTAGCCCAATCTACAATCTGGCTCTTATTCTGAGAAGTCAAGTAGGACGACCTGATAAGGCTCTATAGTCAGGTCAAATGCTTTCTTAAGGGGTAGGCTGATTTCCTCCTCCGTGCGTACGTAGCTGTAGTAGCGTGACAAGTCGGCCGTAGTGGTCGGGGGCTCCGGAGTGAAGCGCACCATGGTCACTCTCTTGACACTTTGCCGCTTCCCTGTGACCCTTACCCTGTAGGTAAGTGGGTGGCGGGTGAGATTGACCCCGCGGAGGTAGTAGTGCTTTCGCTCCTTGTCAGAGGTAAGGGAGAGACAGATGTCATCGTGGTCATCTATCTCGTGTACCGCATCTCCTCTGGTCCGCTGGAATTGCGACACAAAGTCGTACAGTAAGGTCGGGTGATAGTGCGCCCCTCGTACCAGTATGAGAGGATGATCAGATGGATCGGTTGAGAGCAGCGGTGCGATACCGACTCCCTCAAGCAGAGGGGTGTGCCTCTCCGAGTCTATCAGGAAAGCTGCTCGCTGTGCCAGGGGTGGTAGAAAAACGGCAAGCGACTCCGGATCAGCGAAGGTGGCTTCGCCGATCATCATCTGTTGCCGCTTGGTCTGTAGCTTCCTATTCGCCTCCGGAATGAGATTGATCAAGTGTGGGTCCTTGATCGCCGTGAGTGCCAAGTCAAACGCGTAGTCGCTATAGTGGGTGGTGGAGTCAACGAGTGGTCCGGCTGAGACCAAGTTATCCTGGCCGATGCTCGCCGCAAAGAGCTTGAAGCGACGCTTGTACTCCTCTGAAGTGAGCCCATAGCCGATCTGAACTAAGAGCTTAGGATTCATTGCCAAGCGCGAGAGATACTTTGTTCTCTCGCCTATCTCGGCGACATCCTCGTATCGCGGTGTGGCAGATGGATCAGTGATCCCGGCATTAGCGATGACCATAGGACGGGCACTGAGCAGCTCTGATACCTTGATGAGCTTAGAGATCCCAAAGTCCCCGGTGTACTCTGTTCCTCCCAAGGTCCAGATCGAGAGAGTATCCTGACGACCATAGTGGGGAGTGGGGTAGCTCCCTGGGTAATAGCCATTCGCAGTCCTGCCGCCGGGAAACCTCACGAAGTCGGGATCAAGCCCTCTCAGAAGTTTCATAAGCGCATTTGGCAGCGGGACCTTCGGATCGGACTGTGGCTCTTTCCGCGTGAGCCATAGTTCATCGAGGGACACATAGCCCCTCGGCTGGGTGTAGCCCATACCCTCATCCGTGCGCCGGATGGGTCGAGACTCTATCATCAAGTAGGCGGAGTCCGTCGCAGTGGTGATCTTCAGCTCCACATCCTGACGGCTCCAGTAGACATCACCCCGTATGGAGGCCTCAGTGGAGACTTTCTTGGGGGATAGGGTGTCCCTCACTATGGAGACTCTTGCCTCCGCCAAGTCGCTGCTGACATAACAGCTAAGACTATACCGCTCACCCTCCTTTACCTCCAGCGGGAAGAGTGTGCTTATGATCCTGCATGGGACAGAGTCGGTGTCCTTGGGGCGAAAGGTCAGGTAGTGAGAGGACTCCTT
>QWCJ01000563.1_pt1 | contig 12340 bp, 14 predicted proteins | sample 1972501 | NCBI WGS metagenome assembly QWCJ01 (sample SAMN09866711, study PRJNA288562) | Human vaginal metagenome isolate term2_vaginal, whole genome shotgun... | isolation source: vagina | host: Homo sapiens | place: USA: California
GACAACCAGCTGCGTGGCCGTTCCGCACGTCAGGGCGACCCGGGCGAGACCCGCTTCTACCTGTCCATGCGCGACGACCTGATGGTGCGCTTCGTCGGCCAGACGATGGAGGCGATGATGACTCGCCTGAACATCCCGGACGACGAGGCTATCGACTCGAAGATGGTCACCAACGCCATCAAGGGCGCACAGTCCCAGGTGGAGTCCGCCAACTTCGAGATGCGCAAGAACGTGCTCAAGTACGACGAAGTCATGAACGAGCAGCGCAAGGTGATCTACGGCGAGCGCCGCCAGATCCTCGAGGGTGAGGATGTGGAAAAGCAGATCCGCAACATGCTGAAGGACACCATCGAGGCATACGTCGACGGCGCGACCGCCGAGGGCTATGTCGAGGACTGGGATCTGGATACCCTGTGGAACGCCCTGGATTCCCTCTACGGCCCGACCTTTACCCACGAGGAACTGGTGGAAGGCGACGATTACGGCCGCCCGGGCGAGCTGAGCTCTTCTCAGCTGCTGGAGGCGCTGCTCGACGACGCGAACCGCGAGTACGACGAGCTGGAGGAGAAGGTCACGGAGATCGCCGGCGAGGAGCAGATGCGCGGCATGGAGCGCGCGGCTTTGCTGAACGTCGTGGATCAGAAGTGGCGCGAGCACCTCTACGAGATGGACTACCTGAAGGAAGGCATCGGCCTGCGTGCGATGGCGCAGCGCGATCCCCTGGTGGAGTACCAGCGCGAGGGCGGCGACATGTTCAACCGCATGAAGGACGGCATCAAGGAAGAGACCGTCCGCCAGCTGTTCCTGGTGCGTAACCAGCTGAAGCAGGCCGGCCAGGTGCACGTCGAGGACCCGGCGGCCGGTAACGAGGGCGTGGCCGTGGACCGCGCCACGCAGACCACCATGGGTGGTTAAGAACTAGATCAAGCTGAGGCTATCGATCGCCCAGACCTTGACCCCGCGCCGCGCGGAGCTGTGCAGTTGATGCAGCTCTGCGCGGCGCTTCTGCGTGTGCTGCGACATGCTGCCCGCAATTGCCCGCACTCGCTCGCCCATCTGCACAGACGCGCAGAAGCGAACACAATCGCCCGCGCTGGGCTGGATGTGCAGGCTTATTATTGACGCCCCCTTCTCCACCCGCCCGCTCGTCGGCTCCGGCCGCACGTGCCGGCGGACGCGCAGTTGCTCTAGCACCCGCTCGCCGAAGGGCGCGCGGCGCAAATGATCGATCGGACGGCGCCCCTCCAAAGCCTCCAGCCACATTTTTACGATCTGCGCGATGCGTTGGGGCGGTGGGGTGTTGGCGTCACGAAAAGAATCCGTGACCTCCTCCTCAGTGACCTGCACCGCGACGGCCGGGGTGGGTGGGCGCAGGAACACGAAGTCCGGAAGTGGGCGCGTGGAAGTTGAAGTGGTCACGAAAGAAAATCCCCCTGTTGTTCATGCCATTGATGCCGTACGGCGCGTTCCCCCGAAGGCGCCATACGGGCATAACTATAGCGAAGTGCGCGCCCTGCGGGGCGCCGGAGGGCGAAAAGATGGCAGAATGTAGGGCATGCGTGGACTAGTAGTTGATTATTGCGGAGTGTTGGACGGCGCCGAGGAAGACCGCAGGCGGTGGCGCAAGCTCCTGTCGGCAGCGCGAGCGGAGGGCATTGCCACGGCGATTCTTTCCAACGATCCGGGCGGGGCGGGCGCGGCCCCCATCCGTACGTGGTTGGAGGGCGGCTACGTGGATGCCGTGGTGCTGTCCGGCGAGGTGGGCGCGGAGAAGCCCTCGGAGGAGATCTTCCGCATCACCGCCGACCGCCTGGACCTGCCGCAGCAGGATCTGGTGCTGGTGGACGACAACATCCTGAACATCCGCGGCGCCGTGGATGCCGGCCTGATTGGCATTTACTACCAGCAGTTCGACCGCGCGGTGGTGGAGATTACCGGCGTGTTCGAGCTGGAGGGGGAGTTCTAAACCATGCTGGTGTACATTCCCGCGACTTTTGACATGCTGGGCACACTCGCGGAGCAGGGGGAGCACCCGGTGCGCTCCGCGGTGGGATTTGCGCTAACGCCGGCGGTGCGGGAGTTCTACACCGGCGGCGACGAGGAGGAGCTGGCGTACACGGCCTTCCTGGACGCCGCGCGGGCCTCGCTGCGCCTGCTGAGCGCGGGTGGGGAGGAGCGCTTCCCGCACCGGCGAGTGGTGATCAGCGCGGAGATCGACGACTCGGCGGTTACTTTGGCGCCGGCCGACGGCGAGTCCGTGGTGCGGCTGGACCCGGCCGTTGTGAAGGTGCAGCAGTTGTTGGCGATCCATGTTGATGACGCCGACGCGGAGGCCGCCACGGCGAAGGCGATCGAGTGCATCGACGCAGCTGACCTGGGGGATGAGGACGCGGAGTTCGCGCTGGGGGACTGCGAAGACAACCTGATGAGCTGGTACGACGCGAAGGAGCTGCCGTTCCTGGTGGATTTGATGTAGCGGCTTAGCTACATTTCCCACTCGTTGTTGCTGCGCAGGGCCTCCAGCAGGCGGCGGATCGCTGTGACGCGCCGGGCGGACGCGCCGGTGAGGGTATCCAGGGCGCACTCCGGGTCGGCGGGCGGACCCATGTGGGTGCAGCCGCGCGGGCAGTCTTCGGTGACCTCGCGGAGGTCCTCGAAAACTTGTACGACGGTATCTGGGTTGACGTGTGCGAGCCCCAGGCTGCGGATGCCAGGGGTGTCGATGATCCAGCCGCCCGCGGGCAATTGGAGCGCGACGGACTGGGTGGAGGTGTGGCGGCCCTTGCCCACCCCGCTGACCTCTCCGGTGGCGCGTTCCGCGTCGGGGATGAGGCGGTTAAACAGGGTGGATTTGCCCACCCCGGAGTGGCCGACGAGTGCGCTGACCTTGCCCGTGATGTGCTCGGCGAGTTCGTCCAGGGAGTCGCTGACGCCGGTGGTGAGAACCTCCACGTCGAGGTCACGGAACTCGGCAGCGAAGGCGCTGGGGTCGGCTAGGTCGGACTTGGTGAGGCAGACCAGCGGGGTGAGGCCGCCGACGAAGGCGGCGATGAGGGCGCGCTCCACGAAGCCGGTGCGCGGCGGCGGATCGGCCACGGCGCTGACGATCAGCAGATAGTCCGCGTTGGCCACGACGATCCGCTCGAAAGAGTCTGTATCGTCCGCGGTGCGGCGCAGGATGGACGTGCGGTCTTCGAGCCGCACGATGCGTGCCAGGGTGTCCTTCTTGCCGGAGGTATCGCCGACCACGCTGACGTGGTCGCCGACGACCACATTGGTGCGCCCCATCTCGCGGGCACGCATGCAGGTGACGAGGGTGCCGTCTTCGTCCAGCACCACGCCCCAGCGGCCGCGGTCCTTGGAGACGACCATGCCCCGCTTGGCGTTCTTATGGCTCGGCCGATCCTTCGTCCGCGGGCGGGAACCCTTGCCGGGGCGGACGCGGACATCGGATTCATCCCAGTGATGGGCGTTGCTGTGCCTCCGCCCCATCTAGCGTTCCTGGCCCAGCAGCTGCGCCCAGCGGCGGCGGAAGCCGGGGAGGGTCTTGGCGGTGGTGTCCACGTCCGAGACCTCGATGCCCTCGACGCGCAGGCCCAGGATCGCTCCGGCGGTGGCCATGCGGTGATCGGCGTAGGACTCCCAGCGGCCGCCCTCCAGGGCAGCCGGGTGGATGATCAGCCCGTCGGCGGTCTGCTCGACGTTGCCGCCGAGGGCGTTGATGTTATCCGCCAGCGCCTGCAGACGGTCGGTCTCGTGCCCGCGCAGGTGCGCGATTCCGTAGAGGTGGCTGGGGCTATCTCCCAGGGCCGCCAGGGCGGCGACGGTGGGGGTGAGCTCCCCAATATCGTGCATGTCCCAGGTGATCCCGTTGACGCGGCCGGTGCTGGAGACAACTAGATCGCCGTGGTGGACGTCCAGCTCCGCCTCCGCACCCATGTCCAGCAGGATCTGGCGGAACTGGTCGCCCGGCTGGTTGGTGGTGGCGGGCCAGTTCTGGATGCGCACGGTGCCGCCGGTGAGCACGCCCGCAGCCATGAACGGGGTGGCGTTCGACAGGTCCGGCTCCACGTGCCACTGGCGGCCGCTGATCGGGCCGGGGTGGACGGTCCACCGGTTGAAGGAGGTTTCCACGTTCACCCCGGCCTCGCGCAGCATCTGCACCGTCATCTCTACGTGGGGCTGGCTGGGGAGGGAGTTGCCCTCGTGGATAACGGTGACGCCCTCGGTGAAGCGGGCACCGGCCAGCAGCAGGCCGCTGACGAACTGGGAGGACTCGGAGGCATCGATGGTGATCTCCCCGCCCTGGATCTCCCCGGAACCCTCCACGAAAAAGGGCAGCCCCTCCCGGTTGCACTCGGTGCTTGTCTTCACGGTGGCGCCGAGGGCACGCAGGGAGTCCAACGTGGTGGACATCGGGCGGCGGCGGGCCTCCACGTCACCGTCGAAGGCAACCGTGCCGGTGGCCAGGGCAGCGATCGGCGGGACGAAGCGCATCACGGTACCGGCCAGTCCGCAATCCACCTGGCCACCGTGCAGCTTCTCCGCCGGGGTGACGTACATCTGGTCGTTCTTCAACAGGATCTGGGTTCCCATGGAACGCAGAGCCGACATCATCAGCTCCGTATCGCGGCTCACCAGCCCGCCGGTGATAGTGGAGGGCGCATCCGCCAGCGCGGCGAGGATCAGCGCACGGTTTGTGATGGATTTCGAGCCGGGGATAGCCACGGTGGCCTGTACGGGCTCGGTGGCGACCGGAGCCGGCCAGAGTTGTTCAGACATACCTGCAGACATACCCACATTGTCTCACTTTTTCGCTGGAAAAGAAGTGTGGGGTGGGCATAATGGGCGAGTATGTGTGGCCGATACGTTTTGTTCAGCTCCTTAGAAGAGCTTTCGGGTGACCTGCAACGACGGCTGGGAGCCTCGCGCATACCCCGCGCCGGGGCCGGGGAGTGGCCCGCCAACTACAACGTGGCGCCCACCACCGAGGTGCCCATCGTGCGGGAGTTTCGAAGCGAGGCCGCGATCGGCCCCGCACGCTGGGGCTATCCGCCGAAGACGGTGTTTAACGCGCGGGGAGAGACCGCATTCTCCAAGCCCCTGTTCGCCGGCTCCCTGCCATGCGCCTTCCCGATGGACGGCTGGTACGAGTGGACGGTCGGGGAGGATGGCAAGAAGCAACCCTGGTTCACCACCGCCACCGACGGCCACCCCCTATACGCCGCCGGGCTGTGCAAGGCCGTGGAAGGCAAGCTCTACGGCACCATCATTACCGTCGCGGCCCTGCCGGAACTCGAATGGTTGCACAGCCGCATGCCCAGGATCCTGGTGGGCGACGAGCTAGAAACTTGGCTGAAGGGCGCAGGGGCGGAGCTGGTGGCGTCACCAAACAAGGGAACAGAAGTACACAGCAGGAAGGCGGACAGGAAGGTCGGCACCGTGGCGAACAACTTCCCGGAACTGGTGGGAATGAACCGGCGATAGAATTGCGTTGGAAGAAAGGTGAGAGGTGAGCGAATGAAACGCAGCGATGACACTGCAGACGAGCTGCTGCAAAGATTCGAGGCTGACGCGCTGCCCCTGCTGGATCAGCTCTACGGTGCGGCGGTGCGGATGACGCGCAACCCGGCCGACGCGCAGGATCTGGTGCAGGATGCGTATATGAAGGCCTACCAGGCGTTTGGTTCCTTCAAGGAAGGTACGAACCTAAAGGCGTGGATGTACCGAATCCTGACGAACACGTACATCAACAGCTACCGCAAGGCGCAGCGACGCCCGACGGAATCCAGCGCGGAGGAAATGACTGACTGGCAGTTGGCCGAGACTGCTAAGCATGACTCCGTGGGGCTCGAATCCGCCGAGGTGGAGGCGCTAAAGAACATCCCGGATAAGCGCATCCAGGATGCCCTGATGAGCCTGGGCGAGGACTACCGCATGGTCGTGTACTACGCGGATGTTGAGGGGCTGGCATACAAGGAGATTGCCGAGATCATGGACACTCCCATCGGCACCGTGATGTCGCGGCTGCACCGCGGGCGCAAGCAGCTGCGCAGCAAGCTGAAGGACGTGGCGGCGGAGCACGGGATTGTGACGGAGGCGGCACGAAACAAGACGGTGCAGAACAAGCTGACGGAAGCGAAGGGATAAGAGCACATGTGCAAAGACAATTCGCGAAAGACGGACTGCGACGACCTGCTGGATGCCCTGTACGAGGTGGCTGATGGTGACGCCGACTGGGAGAGCCGCGAACGTTTGCGCGCTCACGCCGACGCTTGCCCGGAGTGCCTGCGGCAGCTGGGACTCGAGCAGCAGGTGCGCGACCTGCTGCGGAGCTGTTGTAGCCAGCCCGCCCCGGTGGAGCTGCGGGCACGGATCTGCACGCAGTTGCGGGTGATTAGCTACCGGGTGGAGGAGTAGCGAGCTAATGTACTAGATAGCCTTCGTAGCCTTAGGAGAGAACAATGGAAGCTGCTGAGATCGCGGAATGGACGTTCATTGAGGAAGTTCCGATTCCGGGGGATGTCATGACGCTGCTCGTGCCCGGTGAGCAGGCGGTCGTGGCATTTAAGACTTTCAGGGATAGCGCAATTTTCACCACGAAGCGCCTTATTATGCGTGACGCCCAGGGGTTGAGGGGTAAGAAGGTGGAGGTCTATTCTCTGCCGTATTCGTCGATCAGCATGTGGTCTACGGAAAATGCGGGAACGTTCGATGTCAATGCTGAGATTGAACTCTGGACGCGGGCTGGAAAGATCAAGGTGAAGATCGGACGTGACCTTGATGTTCGGCGTATCGATTCGTTGATTGCGCATAGCGTATTGGGCGCGCTATAGCTGGCACAGCAAAAGGCCGGCGGGCACCGTTTTCTGCGGTGCTCCTGCCGGCCTTTTTGAGTTACGGCTTAAGAGTTTGGACGCTTGCCGTGGTTAGCCTTCTTCTTGCGACGATCCTTGCGCTTGCGGCCACGCTTGCTCATTGTGCAGCTCCTTGGTGTTTAAGGGGACAGTTTCAACCTGTTCAGCTTAGCGGGGGCGCGTAGCTGGACAAAATAGCTGAATAAAAAGCTGGGGTTTAAACGGTGATGCGCTTGCGGGTACGAGTGCGGCCGCGGTTGGTGCGACGCTTCAGCGCGCGACGCTCGTCCTCGGCCATGCCACCCCACACGCCGGCATCCTGACCGGACTCGATGGCCCAGTTCAGGCACTGGGAAGCGACGGGGCAGCGGTTGCAGACCAGCTTGGCCTTGGCGATCTGAGCCAGGGCGGGGCCGGAGTTTCCAACGGGGAAGAACAGCTCTGGGTCTTCTTCACGGCAAACGGCTTTGTGGCGCCAATCCATTATTGTGTTTCCCTTCTATTTTTTCAGACAAAGGATGTCCGAAGGTGCGTCGTTTCGGTTCTTTGCAGTCGGTGTGGGCACTTTGGCCGGTGATCGAAGTTGGGCTCGACGAATTGACCTAGAGAATCTCTAGGTAAATTCAGGCAAAAGTGGTGGTGGCGAAGTGGCGTGCAGACCTGTGTGTAGAGGGGGTCGCGGCGGCTTCTCGCCTTGCGATTAAGACCTTGTTGGTTTGTTGTTAACCTTTTGGTCTCTTATCGGTTACTTGGATGATTTTGGCACGTTATTGCCAGTTTGGCTAGAGCTTTTTCTCAAATTGTGACGAACATCACAAGAAAATGATTTGGTATGCCAGGGGAAAGCGGTTAATGGGCAGTTTTACCCAGCGTCAGCATCCCCCAGCGCCACGACGGACTCACCGCGCTTTTCCACCAGCACCTCACCCGCCAGCTTGAGCGTCACCTGCCCGGTGTAGCCCTTGCGATCCACTGGGATCGTGCGCAGGACTTTGCCGTTATCCCAGTCCACCACTGCAATCCCCTTAGCGGTGGGAACCAGCAGCCGCCCGCCCATAGGAGCGGCAGGGCCGATTGCGCCATTAACTTGGAACGCAGGCTCCATGGTTGACGGGGTGAAGGTAACCACTCGGGTGCCATCAAACCAGCTCATCAGGTGCGCCGAATCCGCGGTCTGGGCGCGGAACAGCGTGCCATCCCGCTGCTGCGGATCCAGTAGCGGGGCGGGGTCGGCGGGGAACTGCTGGAAGTCGCCTTCCTTATCCAGCACCTGGAAGCGCGACCCTTCGTTATCGTTCTCGTCCTTCGCACGGGTGCCGTTGCCGGGAGCGTAGATCACCGCCCGGTCTAGCCCCACGCCCACCAGCTCGCTGTCCGCTGGGACCTCGTACTCGTGGTATTTCTCCGGGGCATCCGAGTCTTCCGGGTTCGTCTTAAGCAGCCGGATCAGCTTCTTCTCGCTATTGGGGCAGGTCTGCGCCGTAACTAGCAGATCCCTGCGCGTCAGTGCGGAGGTAAAGGTGCACTCGGTGTATGCCTGCTTGTTCGGCTTGACTGCCGTCAGCTTGTCGCCGACCTCCACGCGCCGCACTGCGTCCGAGCGCAGCAGTTCCGTGCGCGTGGGGGAGAGCATCCCGATGTTGTCCCGGCTCTGGAACAACTCCACGTGGTCGGCGGCCAGCATGTCGCGGGTGTGGCGGTATTCGCCGGTCCCGCTATCCAGCGCCACTACCTGTCCGCATCCCTTGGGGCCCTGCAAGAAGAGATTCGCCTTGCCCCAGTTCGCCGCCACGGCGCACAGGTCGTGGGGTGCCTTATAGTGCCAGACCTCGGTGCCGTCGTCGCCCCGCACCATCGTGGCCTTGTTGCCGGAGGTTAGAACGACCCCACCCTGATCCACCACCAGGCCGGCGGAGTCCGTCCTCGCTTCCCACAGCTCGCGCAGATGCTCTGGAATCTGCCGGTCGCCCTTGGCGGAGTCGGAGGATGCAAGGGTCTTGTCCTCGGCCTCGATCGGGTGATCAGCGACCCGGTGGTCCACCTCGCGGGCGTCGGAATCCAGCCACGTGATCCCGCCGAGGGCAAGCAGCCCGCAAGCCAACGCGGCTGCGACGATGTGGTCGCCGCGACGGGCGTGCTCGGGGGAGGGGATGCGCCGGCTCATGGGCGCGGCCTCCTGCGGGACTTCTTCACCTTCAGAGCTGCACCTTTCACGCCGCGCGGTGCCCCCACCCGGTCGCCAACATCGTCGGGAAGGTTGAACTCAGCCAGAAATTCCGCGCTGGAAGAGAACCATTGTGGTGGGTCCTGCAAGTCCAGCCCCAGGGCGTCGCTGATGGCGTTCCACCGCGCGACCTCGTCCCAGCCGATGAGGCTCACCGCCGTGCCCGTGTTGCCCGCGCGCCCCGTACGGCCGATGCGGTGAACATAGGTCCGCTCGTCGTCCGGCACCTGGTAATTGATCACGTGCGTGACATCCTCGATGTCGATACCGCGCGCCGCCACGTCGGTGGCCACCATCACGTCCACCTCGTTGCGGCGGAACTCGTCCAGGGATTCTTCGCGGTCTTTTTGCCGCATGTCCCCGTGTACTGCGCCCACGCGGAAGCCCAGCTTGGCAAGCTCCTCGGCCACGCCCGCTGCCTGCCGCTTCGTACGGGCAAAAACGATGCTGCGGTCCCTCCCGGGGGACTGCAGAATACGGGCGAGTGCGGAGAGCCTATCGAGCTTGTGGGACTGGAACACCACCTGCTTCGTCGACTCGTGGGTTGCCTCCGTCGCCGCACTATCCGCCTGGATCAGCACCGGGTGCCGCATAAACGTCCTAGTCAGCGCCGCAATCGGTCCCGGAATGGTGGCGGAAAACAGCATCGTCTGTCGCTGCGGGCTGGTCTGCGTGATGATGTCGCGCACATCGTCCAGGAACCCCTGATCCAGCATCTCGTCCGCCTCGTCCAGCACGACGATCTCGACCGTCTGCAGCTGCAAATACCCCTGTTTCGCCAGGTCCAGCAGCCGTCCCGGAGTGCCGACGACCACGTCCACGCCGCGCTCCAGGGCTGCCGTCTGCGCGTCGAAGCCCACGCCGCCGTACACCGCCTGTACCTGCAGGGCACGGGTCTTGCTCTTCTTTCTTTGGGACGCCCCCTCGGCCCCCACCGGCACACGCAAGTTGCGGGCGGCCAGGGTCAGGTCGTCGGTGACTTGCAGGCACAACTCTCGGGTAGGCACCACGATCAAGGCGCGCGGGGTGCCGTCCGGGGCGGTGACGGTGGCGTCATCAAAAACCCGATCGAGAACAGGAATGCCGAAACCCAAAGTCTTGCCCATACCCGTGCGTGCCTGGCCGATAACGTCGGAGCCCTTCAGCGCGATGGGCAGGGTGTATTCCTGGATGGCGAAGGCGCGCGTAATGTTGGCCGTGGCCAGAGCCTCCGTGATTTCCGCGGCCACGCCGAGCGAGCTGAAGGTTGGGCGGGAGGCAGAGGATCCAGAAGACGCAGAGGGCATCAGCACCTGCAGCACCTGCCTTCCTTGCTCGACCTGATAGCTATGATGGTCACAATACTGCACGTGAGTATAGAACGAACATGAAGGAAGGGTTTCCCATGCAGATCAAGGTCGGATTCGTACACAACGCCCGCGAGCTGGCTATCGCCATCGACACGAAGAGCGAGCAGGCCAAGTCCCAGGACGAGTACGTGGCAGAGATCGAGAACTTCCTGCGTTCCGGCGAGAATGAGACGCTGACCATTGAAGGCGCCAAGGGGGCGCGCTACGTGCTGGTACGTGGACAGATCGCTTACGTAGAGGTCGGCGCAGAGGCCAAGAACTCTGTCGGTTTCGTAAGCTAAGCAGGCAGCGACTAGCTGTATGAGTAGCGGCAGTAACGTGGAGCGCCACCCCATCCCGCCGGCGCGGAAGTCCGCGCCGGAAGCGTCGGGCGCAGATATGAGGCAGCCCGAGCGCGGGCGGTTTAGCTTCCGTGGCGTAGTACTGATTACTGTCGCATTTGTGCTGGTGACCCTGCTGGTCATGTACAGCATTCTGCATGGTCTGGGCGACGAGGAAGACACGCAAGCCACCGGTGAGGTCGCGGTTACCAGCAGCGACGACGGCGGCTCTTCTAACGGCAGCGAAATCGGTGATTATGGGGACCTGAAGTTCGGTTCCCTGCCCCCGGGCGGCAAGTACACGAAGAAGGGCAGCGGGAAGTTCCGCACCGCCGGCGAGCCCGGCAAGACCTTTGGCAAGGGGAAGAAGAAGTTCACCTACGTCGTGGAGGTCGAGACGACGCTGAAGTCCTCGGCCTACGGCGGTGACGACGCTTTTGCCGCGATGGTGGACGCCACCCTGGCCAACCCGAAGTCGTGGGTGGGCGATCCGCAGTACTCCTTCCAGCACGTGGACGAAAAGAAGCTGCCGAAGGGGAAGAAGCCGGATATGCGGATTCAGCTGACCTCGCCGGAGACCACCGCTGCGACCTGTGGCGATAGCTATGGCATTGAGACCAGCTGCAACTTCCCGGGCGAGGGGCGGGTGGTGCTCAACGAGGCGCGCTGGGTGCGCGGCGCCATCCCGTTCGAGGGGGATCTGGGCGCGTACCGGCAGTACATGATTAACCACGAGGTCGGCCACGGCATCGGGCACAAAGCCCACGTGCCGTGTTCCAAGGATGGCGCACTGGCGCCGATCATGATGCAACAAACCATCAGCCTGAACAACGCCGAGATCTATAAAATCAACCCAGACAAGGCCTTCAAGGACAACCCGAACACCTGCAAGGCAAACCCGTGGGTGTTCCCGTTTGGGTACAAGAACAGCAAATAAGCGAGCACATGATCAACGAAGATTCTCACAGCGATTTCAACTCCCCGCCGCCGGCGCACATCCTGGCCAGCTTCCAGGTGCCCTCGGCGCACCCGGTGCTGCTGGAGCGGGCGCGCATCGCGGACGTCGCCAAGCAGGCCCACCCGATCCGCGAGGATGGCCCAGCCAAGCTCACCCTGTGGGAGATCCTCGCCACCGCCTTTGCCGCGCGCGGACACTCCCTGTCGGAGGCGACGTGGGATGCCTACCGCCACCAAGGCGAGCCGTGGATCTTGCGCATCACGTGGAAGACTGGGCTGTCCGCCAACGAGGCGGAGTGGACCTTTAAGCAGACCATGTCCTCCCCAGCCACGGTGGAGGCACGCAACTCTGTAGCCGCAGACCTCACCGACCCGGACTTCGTGCAGTCGGTGCGGTCGCTGACCTCCGTGGGCCGCGGCGAGCGCTACGACGAAGCCATCGACGGGCGGGAGTACGCTGAGGGCCGCGAGGTCAACGAAGCCGCACGCGCCGGCACCCCTGGCGTGACGGAGCTGTCCTCCTACACCGGCGGCGATGACGCCGCTAACGAGTCAGACACCGGTGCATACGCCGAGCCTTCCGTTCTTCCCTCCCCGCACGGTGGGGAGCACCCCGCCGAGAGTGCAGCCGAT
>QWCJ01000972.1_pt1 | contig 12309 bp, 10 predicted proteins | sample 1972501 | NCBI WGS metagenome assembly QWCJ01 (sample SAMN09866711, study PRJNA288562) | Human vaginal metagenome isolate term2_vaginal, whole genome shotgun... | isolation source: vagina | host: Homo sapiens | place: USA: California
TGAGGTGTAATTGTACCTGGTTTAGCAATAACTTGACCACGTTCGATGTCTGATCTTTCAACACCACGTAGCAATGCACCAACGTTATCACCTGCAACAGCTGAGTCTAACAATTTACGGAACATTTCTAGACCTGTAATTGTTGTTGTACGGCTGCTTTCTACTAAACCAACTATTTCAGCTTGGTCACCAACGTTGATTTGACCACGTTCGATACGACCTGTAGCAACAGTACCACGACCTGAGATTGTGAATACGTCTTCTACTGGTAGTAAGAATGGTTTGTCTGTTGGTCTTTCTGGTGTAGGAATGAATTCATCTACAGCGTCCATTAATTCTCTAATTGGAGCATATTCTGGAGCATCAGGATCTGTGCTTTCGCTCTCTAGAACTGCTAATGATGAACCCTTAATAACTGGGCAATCATCACCTTCAAATTCATATTCATCTAATAGTTCACGAACTTCCATTTCAACTAAGTCTAGTAATTCTGGATCGTCAACTTGGTCTACTTTGTTCAAGTAAACTACAACTTTAGGAACACCAACCTGACGTGCTAGCAAGATGTGCTCACGTGTTTGTGGCATAACACCATCAGCTGCTGAAACAACTAGGATAGCACCGTCCATTTGTGCTGCACCTGTGATCATGTTTTTAACATAGTCAGCGTGTCCTGGGCAGTCAACGTGTGCGTAGTGACGATTTTCTGTTTCATACTCAACGTGTGATGTATTGATTGTAATACCACGCTCTCTCTCTTCTGGAGCTTTATCGATATTATCGTATGATGAATACTCAGCATCACCTAAAAGTGCTAAAACTTTAGTAATAGCTGCTGTTGTTGTTGTTTTACCGTGGTCAACGTGACCTAAAGTACCAATGTTTACGTGTGGCTTGGTTCTTTCAAAATGTTTCTTAGCCATTATTTTCCTCCTTGTGGATACCCCTTCAGGGGCTATAGTTTCTTAATTTAGGTTGACACCTTGCTAATATTTTACACTAAATAGGATAAAGTGCAAGATGCCAACTTATATTTTATATTATTACATAAAAGTTCTTTATTTATACTTTTATATTAGTTCTTTGATGTAATTTCTTCCTGAATGTTCTTAGGTACAGGTTCAAAGTGTGATGGTTGCATTGTAAATGTACCACGACCTTGAGTACTTGATCTAAGTGTTGTGGCGTAACCGAACATTTCTGATAGTGGAACTTTTGCATCAATCTTTTGAGCGTTACCTTGTGCTTCCATACCAGCAATTGTACCACGTCTTGAGCTTAGATCACCCATAACGTCTCCTAAGTAATCTTCTGGAGTAATTACGTCTACTTGCATGATTGGCTCTAACAATACTGGTGATGCTTTACGCATAGCTTCTTTGAAAGCCATAGAACCAGCGATTTGGAAGGCCATTTCAGAAGAGTCAACTTCGTGGCTGGAACCGTCGATCAAGTCAACCTTAACACCAACAACTTTATATCCAGCTAAAATACCGCTTTCCATAGCTTCTTGGATACCTTTATTTGTAGGTTCAACGAACTCTTTAGGAACTGAACCACCAACAGTTTTGTTGTTGAATTCATATTCAGTTTCAGCGTTAGGGTCTAGAGGTTCTACGTTAATTACAACGTGACCATATTGACCACGACCACCAGACTGACGTACGAATTTCCCTTCTGCTGTAGCAGCTGCTGTGATTGTTTCCTTGTAAGCAACTTGTGGATTACCTACGTTAGCCTCAACCTTGAACTCTCTCAATAGACGGTCAACGATGATATCCAAGTGTAGTTCACCCATACCTGAAATAATTGTTTGACCTGTATCTTCGTCTGTGTGAGTTCTGAAGGTTGGATCTTCTTCTGCAAGTTTTTGTAATGCAATAAGCATTTTATCTTGTGATGCTTTTGTTTTTGGCTCGATAGCAACACTAATAACTGGATCTGGGAATTCCATTGATTCCAAGATAATTGGTGCATCAGCATCACAAAGTGTGTCACCTGTTGATGTATCTTTCAAACCAACTGCTGCTGCAATATCACCTGAGTATACTTCTGCTACTTCTTCACGGTGGTTTGCATGCATCAATAGGATACGACCAACTCTTTCACGTTTACCCTTACTTGTGTTTTGTACATATGTACCGGATTGTAGAACACCTGAGTACATACGGAAGAAACATAACTTACCTACAAATGGGTCTGTAATAACTTTAAATGCTAAAGCTGCAACTGGACCTTCATCATCTGATGGTCTTGTTTCTTCTTCACCAGTATCTGGGTTTGTTCCTTTAATTGCTGGAATATCCAATGGTGATGGTAAGTAAGCTACAACTGCGTCTAATAGCAATTGAACACCCTTATTCTTGTATGAAGAACCACAAACAACTGGAATAATATCCAAGTTAATTGTTGCTTTACGCAAAGCTTCTACTAGGTCTTCTACAGGAATTTCTTCTTCCATTAAGAATCTTTCTAATAGTTCTTCATCTGTTTCACAGATTGCTTCAACCATTTTTGCACGATATTCGTTTGCTTGCTCTAGGTATTCTGCTGGAATTTCTGTTGATGAGTAAGTTTTACCTGTTGCATCATCTTTGTAAATTTCAGCTTCCATGATCATCAAGTCAATGATACCTTCGAAGCTATCTTCTGCACCGATTGGCAATTGGATAGGTACTGCATTAGCACCTAATCTCTTAGTAATTGTTTCAACTGATTGCAAGAAGTCAGCACCTGTAACGTCCATCTTGTTGATGTAAACGATACGAGGAACTCCGTAGTTATCAGCTTGACGCCAAACTGTTTCAGTTTGAGGCTCAACACCACTCTTAGCATCTAGAACTGTAACTGCACCGTCAAGAACTCTCAATGAACGCTCAACTTCAACTGTGAAGTCAACGTGTCCTGGAGTATCGATTATATTAATACGGTGATTTTTCCATGCAGCTGTTGTAGCAGCTGAGGTAATTGTAATACCACGCTCTTGCTCTTGCTCCATGTAGTCCATGGTTGCACCACCATCGTGGGTTTCACCAATTTTGTGAATCTTACCAGTATAGTAAAGGATACGTTCAGTTGTTGTTGTTTTACCAGCATCAATGTGAGCCATAATACCGATATTTCTAGTATCTTGTAATGAATAATCTCTTGGCATGCGTCTCTCCTTTTATACTACTACCATCTGTAGTGGGCAAATGCACGGTTAGATTCAGCAGCTTTATGCATCTCTTCTTTACGACGATAAGAACTACCTGTTTCATTCATTGCATCGATTAACTCATTAGCTAAACGTTCTTTCATTGTACGTTCGCTTCTCTTTCTTGAGAAACCAACGATCCAACGCAATGCTAAAGTCTGTCTTCTCTCTGGACGAACTTCAACTGGTACTTGATAGTTTGCACCACCGACTCTACGTGCTTTAACTTCTAGTAAAGGCATTACATTTTCCAATGCCTTTTCGAACACTTCCAATCCACTTAGTTCTGTTTTTTCTTCGATAATATCGAATGCTCCATAAACTATGGATTGTGCAACTCCCTTTTTACCATCTAGCATAACAACGTTAATAAGTTTGCTTACTTTCTTGTCGTTATATAATGGATCAGGGAGAATATCTCTTTTTGGGACATGACCTTTTCTTGGCACTTTCGCTTCCCTCCTTTATATGATAAAACTAGGAATTTAATCCTGTATCATTAGGTACTCAATACTTGTCTTCAAGTTCTGTCAGCGCCTTGCCATTTAAAATCTAATTAAATTAATTATTGGCAAGATGTACTGAGCAATTTCAACCTAATCTATTTTTTAACTTTTGCTTCTTTTGGTTTCTTAGTACCGTACTTAGATCTACCTTGTTTTCTATCGTTAACACCAGCAGTATCTAATGCACCTCTAACGATATGGTAACGTACACCTGGCAAGTCTTTAACACGACCACCTCTGATTAATACAACAGAGTGCTCTTGTAGGTTATGGCCGATTCCTGGAATATAAGCAGTAACTTCCATACCTGAGTTTAGACGAACACGAGCGACTTTACGCATAGCTGAGTTAGGTTTCTTAGGAGTTGTAGTTTTAACTACTGTACATACACCACGTTTTTGTGGGCTAATTACCTTGCTTGGCTTCTTATGAATTGTGTTCATATTGTAATGCAAAGCTGGTGATTTAGATTTCTCCTTCTTAGTCTGGCGACCTTTTCTAATCAACTGATTGGTTGTTGGCATCAATACACCTCCTTCTTTCTTATTTAAGTTTATTAAACACAATAAACCCATTTGTGCATTTTCGCACCGAGAAATTATACCATCAAGTCAATGATTTGGCAAAAATAATTTCACAACGATGAATAATACACCATAAATGGGTTTAATGTTGAAACTTTTTACATTATTTGAAACTTTTTGAATTTTTCATAGATAAATTCAAATATTCAAAGATAGTTTAGTTAAATTACTTCTCTCTTGGTTTTAGATAACGTTGTCCACCCATATATTTAGTTAATACAGCTGGAATTAAAACTGAACCGTCTTCTTGTTGGTATTGTTCCAATATTGCTGGGAACAATCTTGATGTAGCTAGTCCTGAACCATTTAATGTATGTAGATATTTAATCTTGTTATCACTTTCTGATCTATATCTCATATTACCTCTTCTAGCTTGGTAATCTTTGGCGTTGGATACAGAACTTACTTCCTTGTACTCATTCATACTTGGAATCCAAACTTCAATATCCCAGGTCTTAGCCATTGATGCACTACAGTCACCTGCAGCTAAGCTACTGACTCTGAAGTGTAGACCCAAATCACTTACTAATTTACTTGCCTTTTCTACTAATTCTTCAAATGCTTTCTCTGAGTCTTCTGGTTTTGTGAACTGGAACATTTCAATCTTATTGAATTGGTGACCTCTGATCATACCTCTCTCACTAGATCCGTATGTACCAGCTTCTTTTCTATAACATGGAGAATATGCGAAATATTTTCTTGGCAAATCTGATTCGGTTAAAATTTCATCTCTGAACAAGTTAACTACTGCTGTTTCTGCTGTTGGTAGTAAAAATTGTTTATTTTCTTCTTGTACATTCTCATCAGAATCAAGCCAGAATACATCTTCCTTAAATTTAGGAAATTGTCCTGCTGTGAATCCTGAAGCTGAATTTAGAATATGTGGGACTAATAGCATTTTATATTCATCAGCTACATGAGCATCTATAAAGTAGTTTAATAAGGCCCATTCTAAACGTGCACCATCACCTTCATAAAGCCAGAAACCAGTACCTGATAATTTAGCACCACGCTCATAATCAATTAGACCTAAGTTTTCTTCTAGTTCGATATGACTCTTAGGTTCGAAATCAAATTTAGGTTGTTCACCAAACATTTTTTCAACTTGATTATTCTCTTTGCCACCTGCTCTTACTTCTTCTGCAGGCATATTTGGTAAACCTATTAAAAACTCTTCCTGCTTGAGATTTAGTTCTGATACTAGATCGTCCTTTTCTTTAATTTCATCAGAAAGCTCTTTAAGCTCTGCTAAAACATGGTCAGCATTCTCACCATTTCTCTTCAACTGACCTACCTCTGCTGAAGCCTTATTTCTCTTAGCTTTTAGAGCTTCTACTTCAGTCATAGCTTCACGTCTTTTGACATCGATTTCTAATAATTCTTTGAAATCTACTTCTAAACCTCTTTTTGCCAAAGCTTTTTGTACATATTCAGGATTTTCTCTAATTAATTGAATATCTAACATATTATTCCTCCTAATAAGCTCATCTACTTATATTGTTAAATTATATCATCAAGCTATTTAATCCGCATTTGATTTAAGATAATCATTTATCCACTTTTCTAACTTAGCCAAACGGTGATACATGCCACTTTTTGAAATGCTTGGTTCCATTTCTGCTGCTAAATCACTTAAAGAATATCCTGGAAACTTAAGTCTTAAATTTGCAACCTCTTTTAAGTCTTCAGGTAGCATTTGATAGGCACCAATGTCGTTCAATTTTTTCAAGGCAAGTATTTGTCTAGCCGTTGAATCTGCAACCCGCTGCAAGTTAGCATTATCAAAATTCACTATCCTGTTTACATCTTCATTAACTTTTTTCTTAACTCTTATATTTTCAAAATCTAGTAAGGATCTATGAGCTCCAATTAATCCAAGAAACTCTGCTATATCGTCTCCTGTGCGTAAATATAAAAAGAAAGCATTACTTCCACTAGAGACTTCTATATTTTCATCTACTAGTAGTTCATGAAGAAAATTCTTTACTGATAATCTTTTGAGTGCTAGCTCTAATTGATAACTTTGTTCAGGGCAAGCCATTGATCCATTCATTAGAAAAGCTGAGCGTAATATATCAATTCTCTCTTCTTGATTAAAATCAGCAATATCTCTATTTATTTGACCTCTTACCCAGTTAAAATCCAATTCTGTCTCCAAAAGATCAAAAACAGCTTCTACTGCAACTTTACTTGAAAACTCGAAACTACTCTGGGTCTTCTTCTCTTCCAATATATAATCAACATCGAGAACGTCATCTATATAACTCTTAATTAGTTCAATATAATTTGTGTTATAACATTTGAAAATTATTTTATGAGAGCGAAAGCTAGCAGAGCTGGCTAAAGAAAAAGCTAAATGTAAGCTTTTATCATTTAAATTAACTTGCTCAACTGCACAAAGTTCTTTTTTTACTTTTTGTGAAAAACTTTCACTTCTGCTCATTTATTACCATTCTCCAATGATTCTAACTTCAGTTTCTAGATCAACCCCATGATCCTTTTTTACAGTCTCTTGAACGTGTTTAATAACGGCTAATACATCAGTCGCTTTTGCATTGTCAACATTTACAATAAAACCTGCATGTTTCTCAGAGACTTCAGCCCCTCCAACTCTAAAACCTTTAAGACCACTATCCATAATTAGCTTCCCTGCGAAATAACCTTCTGGTCTCTTAAACACGGAGCCACAACTTGGATATTCTAGCGGTTGAGAGGCGTTTCTACGATTAGTAAGGTCTGCCACCATAGAGTTAATTAAATCTTGCTCACCTTTATTTACTTTAAAAATAGAAGCTAAAATAATTCCATGTTCTTTGTGGAAAATACTCTCTCTATAAGCAAACTCCTGTTCATCTCCACTAGCTACTTTTAGTTCTAGTTCTGGAGAAAGATAATAAGTTTGCACACAAGTATCTGCTGTCATACGGCCATAGGCTCCTGCATTCATATAGACTCCACCACCAACAGATCCTGGAATCCCGCAGCTATACTCTAAACCGGTCATTGAATTATTTGAAGCAAATTTAGATAATTCTTTCAATGGCGCCCCTGCTTCACTATAAATATAAACATCTTCATCAGAATCTTCTATTTCCAACAAATCAGCAGATTCAATTAGATTTTCTTGAGCAGAAATCAAACCATCAAAATCCGGACTAGGCAAGGCTCTTAAAAAACCAATTCTGCTAAAATTTTCTGCAAAAGCTATAACTAAACCTCTTATTCCTTTATCAGAAATCAATAAGTTTGAGCCTAAACCTATAACAGTTACATCAACAGCAAATTCTTTTGCCCATTTTAAAACATCTTTTAAATTCTCTAAATCATCCACAAGATAAAAATAGTCAGCTGGACCACCTACTTTATAGGTGCAATGTTGACTCATCTCTTCATTAAGACGAATGTTAATACCCTTATCTATCAAAGAATTAACAGCTGTTTTTGGATCATTATTAGTATTTTCATTATTAAAAACAATCTTCTCTTCTATATTGTCCATGATATCTCCAAACTAAAAGTCTCTTTATCACTAAAGAGACTGTCTAAATTCTATTCGTTTTTGCCAAATAGTCTTTCGGTAAGTGCCTGTGCAGCATTATACCCCATACGTCTTTGTCTAAAGTTAATCGCTGCAACTTCAACTATAATAGCCAAGTTCCTACCTGGTCTAACTGGAATGGTGATTGAAGGGATTTGGATACCTAAAATATCGGTCGTTTCCTCAGAAATTCCCAATCTTTCATAAGATTTTCTTCCAAGGCCTCTTATCTCAATTAAGTGACGTATAATTTCTGGTGCACGACCTAATAAAGTAGTATCTGAAACTCTTCTAACTTCAACTAAATCATCAGCAATAAGTCTATGTCCTCTATTAACCAATTCCATAGCGGTTTCTGACTTACCAACACCACTTTCACCAATAATTAACATACCTTCACCATAAATCTCAACTAAAACACCATGCAAAGTAGTTTCAGGAGCTAATTCAACGTTTAGGTATTTAACTAATGAACTCATAAAAACAGAGGTTACTTCTGGGGTTCTGAGTAAAGGTACTGAATATCTATTAGAACATTCATACATTTCTGGGAAAGCTTGATGGTGTCTTGAAATTACCAAACATGGAATCCCCGTTGACATAAGAGCATCGAGTTTTTGCATTCTAGATTCTGCGGATTCAGCTGCTAGATAAGCCATCTCCATGTTACCCAATAACTGAATACGATCAGATCCAAAGTGCTCATATGAACCTGATAATTGCAAACCAGGTCTAGTAACATCCGCTACTGTTATCAGTATATCTTCAGTGTTTCCAAAGGATGTTAATTCTTCTAAATTAAATTCATCTATTATATCTCTTAATGTTACAGAAGCCATATCTACTCCTTACCCTTGCTATCAGAATTCCCAGTTCCAACCTTGCTTACTAATAGTTGGAAGATCTTCAGTATTTCCACCTAATTTCTTGATAGCAACATAAAAATCTGCATAAAGCTCTTCTGGCATTTCATCATAGTGCTCTTCTATATATGACCTTAACAAAGGAATAGCCCTTGCTGAGCCTAAATCTCCTAAATTCATAACCACTAAAGTTTTATCTTTAACTTCTTTGAATACTTTTCTAAGAGTCTTATATGCTTCGTCTTTATAGTAATCATGTCTTTTGCCTATTTTTGTGATCGCTAGTATTAAAGTATCTGCTACAGAGTTAAGTTCTTTATTGGCTTTCGCTTCAGTAGATTCTAACTCATTTAATAACGCTTCTTTTATCAGATCAAAACTGTGCTCAGAACATCTCTCAAAATATTCAACAACATCATCTTGCAATCTTTCGTCTAGATTTTTGCTATCCAATAGCCAATTCAAAATATCTTTGGAGTATTTAGGATCGTTCCAATCTGCCAAAATATTTAGTAGTCTAGCAGTACCATATCTTATGGCTATTTCTTCATCTACACTAGAAAAGCTCTTAGCTTCTATTGATGTTTCTAACAACTCTTGTAAGACTCTATCTCTAACATCTGTATCTAATTCCTTTAAACGTTGAATCAGCTGTTCAGGCAAGTCAAAATCTGATTTTTTTACAAATGCAAAAGTAAAATCCAACAAATCATCGCTAGATAATCCGCTTAAATAAGTTGCCAAATCTTCATCATTTAGTAACTCATGCTTCTCACTATGCCAGTTTTCAAAAGCTTTCGCATACAGTTTAAACATCTTCTCAGCTAATGCTTGCATATCAGTTTCTTGACTAGCTTCTGATTCTAATATTTCATCATAACGTTGTTCTAAACTAGAGTTAGTCAAGTTCGCATATTTACTACCCAATTTAGCTGCATTTGAATTATTAAAATCTGTAGAAATGTTTACATCTATTTTTTCATTATTTTTGTTATTTTCTTTTTGCATTTAAAAATCACATACCTTATTTATATTTTACAACTAATTATCGTCATCAGCACCAGTATAGTTAAAAGTAAAAAAGCTACATGCATTAATTACCGCTGATATTATCAATAATGTTCCATATATATTTACATATTCTAAACTCGCTTCGGCAGGCAAAGTTAACGCATAAATTCCAAAACCAATAAATATTGCTGCAAATATTAAAGAAAACCACCAGCTTTGAAATGACTTTTTAACTTGAACAAAGGCAATTTGAATCTGATATCCTGCCATAGCCATAAATATAGTCGCATTGAATATTCCGAGAAGCGACCATATTAATTCAATATTTTTAAGCAAGAAAACTGCAGCAGCTATAGTTAACGCCGCAAGAACAAATTGGTGCTCATATATTTTTCTAGTCTCATTTGCAAAGAAAAACTGTAGGATCGCAGCAACTGCGAAAGCAAATAATATTATAGCTATAACAATTGCTATAATATTTAAGCTGGATTTTGGGTTGATTAACAGCAGCACCCCTAGAACTAAAGATACTGCTGCCAAAACACCTAATCGCAATTTGTAATGCTGTTTTACAGATTCTACACTTGTATCCATGATTTTCTCCTCAGAAATTATTTCAGTAATTCCTCAAGATATTCAATATTTGGTTCAATTACAATTTGCCCTGCTGTTGCTACTAATTCTCTATTTGGGAACTCAGCAGTTCTAGTAACAACTATATGTTGCTTCAAGTTATCCTTTAATTGTTTTGCTCTCTCAATCTTATCACTTGCAGCTACTTTCTCTTTTTCAGCTTCTGCTTCGCCCTCTGACATTAAAGCTTTAACATAATCAATATAAACTTCTAGGTATAATTCTGCTATTTGTGCTTTGTCTTTTAAGCTAGCGTTATATGCTTTTAATTCTTCTAGAAGTTGGGAGTTTTTACTCTTATTATTAAATCCATCTACTGCATTAATAATATTTACATATGCATCGTGCAAATCATTGGCAGCTGCTAATACTTTTTCTTGAACTCTTGAGTCTACAGCTTCTTTAAAAGCTTCTACTTTCTCATTCAACTCAACTGATTCTTCAGCACTATATTTCGCACCATTTCTTATGTTAGACATATGCTTAGCAATTTCATGCAATTCATCTGCTGCATCTGGCTCAATATATTTAAATGAATCTGCCCATGACTTATCAGCATCAAAAGCATTTGGATTCCATGCAAAATCTAAGGTAGCAAACAGTGCAACTTTAGAAGCTTCAGCTTCATCCATAGGGTTTGTCAAGACGCCAATCATATCACTTACGCCTTGCTCATAGACTTCACCTTTTCCAAGGAAAACTCTACGCCATTCATCACGGTCAATATCATTAACTGGCCAGTTCATCCAGAATAATGGATCACGTCGAACTCTTCCTTCACGATCAACTTTTTCTGTCTTCCATCTATCTATAGCTTCTCTACTTACAACATTACATGTACTTGTTCCTGTATAGAAAATATGAATATCCAGATCGAAACCATCATCAATAATATTTGCCTCAGTACCATCTCTGAAAGCCCACTCATCCATGTTGTATCCTTGTGGACAGAAGATTAAATCACTAATATCGCCTTTTTCTTTTCGCCATTCATTTAATTTATTCATTACATATACAACTGTTTCATATGGCAAGTCCCCTACGTCATCACCTAATACACCAAATTGGCGCACACCAACTTCATATAGTTGTTCAAATTTATTGATTATTTTAGCTAAGCCTTCATCACGGTTTTCATTGGTAATTGGATTAGAGTCAGGTTTAAATGGCGCTATTGTCCAGGTATAGTGATTGTAATATGCTTCGCCAAACTTGGCCAAATCAGAAATCTCAGCCAATTCAGCTTCTGGATAAAGCTCCCACCACAAATCTCTATGGTATGGGTCGTCTTTTGGTGCGAAAGCATAAATGTTCATTTTAAAAAATGAACCGAGTTCCATGATAGATTTACGTTTAGCATTGGTATATGGAATACCATAATATCCTTCGATCATGCCTCGAAGTTTCATCTCTGAGTAATCTTCAATCTTTAACAACTCCAACTCTGCATCCGCCTGTTTGAAAATGTGATACAAAGTGGTAATTCCATAAAAGACTGAACTCTTTGAGTTTCCTTCAATTTTAATTTCTGATTCCAATATTTCTAAAGTGTAATAGTCAAACTTTTCGCTCAAACTCTCATTTAAAGTTATATTCAATACAAAGTCTGCATCATCTACTAGACTAGTATTTTGCTTAGCCAAAGTTTCTTTTATTCTTGCTAAACTTCCAGCTTCCAATTCAAAATTAGCTTCTAATTTAATCTCTTTTGGTACTGAAATACTTTCATTTCTATACTTAAGACTTTGCGGTAACGGGTAAATCTCATAAATTTTACTCATACAGTCCTCTTTCCTTATATTATCTATTTTTTAAGTTCTCTCTTTACATTTTGCACTAATTCATAAGCTTCTTCAATGACATTTGTATCTATTTCATCAGCAGCAACTAATGGTTTTCTTACTGAACCTAAATTTAATCCTGCTTTAGCTAAAACTGCTTTAATAATTGCATACATATTTGCCTTGCTACTAGTAAT
>QWCJ01000713.1_pt1 | contig 12271 bp, 10 predicted proteins | sample 1972501 | NCBI WGS metagenome assembly QWCJ01 (sample SAMN09866711, study PRJNA288562) | Human vaginal metagenome isolate term2_vaginal, whole genome shotgun... | isolation source: vagina | host: Homo sapiens | place: USA: California
GTAAGCATCCAATATTAGCCGACTTTCACACCAACAAATAACCCTTATACGTCTGGCAGCATATAAGGGTTATTTGTTATTTGAAGTTTGAAGGTAGCATTTTCGTGAGTTCCTCCTCCGTCATATCGGGCAGGGGCTTTGAAAGGATTTCCTTCATCCATTTGTATGGCTCTATGTCTGCTTCCCTGCAACATGCCATGAAGGTATAGAAGATGGCGTTGTTCTCCGCTCCCTCATTGTTACCACAGAACAGGTAGTTCTTTCTTCCAAGCGTGATGGGCCTAATGGCCTGTTCCATAAGGTTGTTGTCTATGTTGAAGCGTCCGTCCTGCACATACCTACCTATGCGTATCCATACGGCGAAGGCATAACGCAGCGCCTTCTCCATAGCTTCGCCTGGGGTGTACTGTTTGTGTACATCCAACATATAGGTCTCCAAATACTTAAGAATGGGGTAAGCTTTAGCCTTTCGTTCTGTCTCCACTTCCTCGGGTGGTGCTTTCTTGTGTTTGAGGTTTTCCTCCAACTCATAAAGCGTGGCTATCGTTTCGATGATATGGGCGGCGTTCTTATCGTCAGTCGCCAGATGTTCGAACTTACGTCTCACATGTGCCATACATCCTAACAGCACGATGCCCTGAACGTTCTCAAACCTGCTGTAGACCTCATACCCATCAGACTGTATGGCACCCTGGTAGCCCTTGAAGAGTTCATTTGCCACAGCGCCCGACCGCGCCCCGTCCTTCCAATGGAAGAACACACCCTGGGAGTGCATGGCGTCACGCACGCCCCACAGGTATCCCTTGCGCGTCTTTCCCTTGCGGTCGGCAACCTGCACGCTGGTCTCGTCAACCTGAAGGTAAGAACTTTGCAGGATCTGTCTTACTTGAAGTTTGTAAAGTGGATAAAGTGCATCGGCGGCATTGTGAACCCAGCTGTTGACGGTTGAGGTGGGGATGTTCACGCCCAGTTCCTTCCATCTTTCACATTGCCTATACTCGGGCTGGTGATAGGCGAACTTGGCGGTGATGATTTCGGCGAGCAGGGAAGCGTCGGCAAAACAATCCACTGCTTGCTTTTTCAAGGGGGCGTTCAGGATGTCGACCTTCGCATCCGTTGGCCGGGCTTCCTTTAGGCGGCAGATGACACGATCTTCTACCCTGACATAAAAGGATGAGGGACGCAGACACAGATGCTCACTTCTGTCATGTCCGATGATAGCCATGCGCTCAGCATCATAATCCTCTGGGTATATCTCCGTCACCTGTCGCTCTATGTTCTCGGGAACATAGGAGGCGTAGGCCGTACCCTTTCTGGAAGGGCGGCTCACACGGCGTGATGACCTGCGTTGTCCGGACTGCTGTTTTATCTCCTTGATGATGGGAAGGGCTTCTACCCGAGCCAGAGAACCCTCTTTGGCCCACTGCTCGTCAAAAAGCGTACCCGTCCAGTCGCTTACACTCTCAGGCAGGCGTTTCTCGCTGCGCCTGCCAAATACCATGCGCTCAAGTTCAAGAATACGACGGGACTTTTGTTCCAGCTCAGCATCCTTAACCTTAAGCTCAGCATCCCTTTGCTCAAGAAGTTTAACAACAGCTTCCCGAGTGAGAGAATGGTAGTCAGATGTCATTGTGCAATAAGGCATATCCATTACATTATCAGTTCTTTATACAATGTAAAGGTGCGAAAAATATCTGACACTGGCAAGAAAATACTAAGATTTGTTGTATCTTTTTCTTCGGTAGCAATTAGGATTTATACCTTCAATATAGAGTACCAGTTCGTCCCAGCGAAGTTCATAAAATCCAGTTCTCGCCCGTATGATTTTAGGACTCAGGCAACCCTGTACCATCTGTTTATGATAGACGACAAAACCACAGCGTTCCCAGTGCAGCAATTTGATTCGGTTACGGGATCGATTGTAGAAAACGTAGACAACACCATCAGAAGGATTGAAGTCATTGCTACGTACCAATTGGGACAGGCGAAGAATACCCTGACGCATATCCACAGGAGTGCAACAAACCCGAAAAACATTTGTTTCGTTGAGTACAAACATAAGTTTTTCGGGCAAAGGTAGTAAAGCAAGAATGCTACACAAAGGCGGCTAATATTGGATGCTTACTCGGAGGAAGGTGCCACAATAGCTTGCACAAATAGCGGAATTGAAAATCGCTCTGTAATTTTTATATCCTTGCTTGCCTTGAGTGCAATATCTGCAACAGTAGCTCCATCTGCATTATACATACCTTTCCAAGGCGTAAAACCAATTGACGGAGTAAGAGTTACCTCATAAGGGCATTGAATATTGTATGAGGCATTGATGTAGGTTGAATAAGCACGGTTGCCCGATTGATTGTCATCTCCCCCTGCAAACATTGTTGACCAACTTAATGTAAGTGGGATTCGTTCGCTAATGGTATAGCTCAATGATGCTTCGAAATGGTGATCATGTTTGTAGTCACCATAGGGTGCGGCAATACCATTCCACCAATAGTCTAATAATGTTATACCAAACCGACCAATGGAATAGTTCAAAATCAAGTCAAACTCCTGTGCACCATCTGACTTAGTTAAACTTTGACTGCCCCATGCCGATAAGGATAGATTGCGGTAGGAAAGCGCCAAAGTAGGTTGTACTGAAAATCCTGAATTCTGATAGGCACCACGCCACACATAATCGCTTACCAGATCTATTTTCCCATTCACTTTGAAATCATGTGCTTGAAGTTTAGGCGACACAATAAGAGTGCTTAGCAGGAATACTGACAATATTTTTTTCATAAGATCCTTACTATTTGGTTATATTATTTAGTGCTACATTAAGCTTCAATACATTTACTTTCTCAGGTCCGAAGAGTCCAAAGAGAGAACCTTGTACTTGCTCATCGACAATCTTCTTGACATCCTCCTCACGCCATCCGCGAGCATGGGCCACACGTTTCACTTGTACGTATGCACATTCGGGCGTGATATCAGGATCGAGTCCAGAACCACTGGCTGTGACCATTTCGGCGGGGACTTCGCTACGCTTCAAGTAGGGGTGATGTACCAAGAATGTATCAATGCGTGCTTCGACTTCAGCTAGATACTCCTCATTCGTCACACCCTTGTTGCTTCCGCACGACGAGGTCGCATCATAGCTATCGCCCGCACACGATGGACGTCCCCAGAAGTATATGTCTTGGGTAAAGAGCTGTCCCACATTGGCAGCTCCAACAGTTTGTCCATTCAGCGTTATCGTTTCTGCATTTCCATCACCCGGAGAAGCGATACGTGCAAAGAGCCATAATACAAATATGTATCCTATACTAAGAACAAGGCAGAATGCGATTGTAATTCGTGCCGACTTGATTAAATTTTTCATTGTTATGATAGTTTTTAGAGATTAAAAGAAAAGACCTACTAGCAGATCGATGAGTTTGATGCCTACAAAGGGGGCGATGACTCCACCTAATCCATAGATAAGCAAGTTGCGACGGAGCAGGGCCGATGCACCTATAGGCTTATACTGTACTCCTCGCAAGGCCAATGGAATCAGGATAGGAATGATAATGGCATTGAAGATGACAGCAGATAGTATCGCACTCTCGGGGCTATGCAGTTGCATAATATTTAGAGCTTGTAACTGAGGAATGGACACCATAAACAAGGCCGGAACGATGGCAAAGTATTTGGCTACATCGTTGGCAATAGAGAAGGTGGTCAGAGTGCCGCGAGTCATGAGCAGCTGCTTACCGATCTCTACAATTTCTATCAGTTTGGTAGGATCGTTGTCGAGATCTACCATATTACCGGCTTCCTTGGCTGCCTGTGTACCGCTATTCATTGCCACACCCACATTGGCTTGTGCCAAGGCAGGAGCATCGTTGGTGCCATCGCCCATCATAGCCACCAGCTTGCCTGCTTGCTGTTCGCGCTTGATATACTCCATCTTATCCTCGGGTTTGGCTTCGGCAATGAAGTCGTCCACGCCGGCTTGCTCGGCAATATATTTGGCGGTGAGCGGATTATCGCCTGTCACCATCACCGTTTTCACTCCCATCTTGCGCAGACGGCTGAAACGCTCTTGAATGCCCGGTTTGATAATATCTTGCAATTCGATAACTCCGGCCACCTCTTTGTTGATGCTGACTACCAACGGAGTGCCACCATTGCTGGTTATCTGATCAATGCGCACCTCAATCTCCGTGGGGAAGGTATTGCCTGCCGCCTCTACGATGTGACGGATAGCTTGATAAGCGCCTTTACGGATTTCGGTACCGTCTTGCAGGTCGATGCCCGAGCATTTGGTTTCGGCCGAGAACTTGATCATGTGTGAACCCTCTATGCAGAGCTGCCGCATGTGGGCTCCTTGTTGGCGGCCCAAGTCGATGATTGATTTTCCTTCAGGGGTATCATCGGACACGGACGAGAGCAGACAGGCTGATACAAAACGTTGCGGATCCATACCTTTCACCGGATAAAACCCGGTAGCTTTGCGGTTGCCGATGGTGATGGTTCCTGTCTTGTCGAGCAAGAGGGTATCGACATCGCCAGCCGTTTCCACTGCCTTACCGCTCTTGGTGATGACATTGGCACGCAAGGCACGGTCCATACCAGCAATGCCTATGGCTGAGAGCAGCCCTCCGATGGTAGTGGGAATGAGACAGACGAAGAGCGAGAGGAAAGCTGCGATGCTAATGGTAGCGCCCGAATAGTCGGCCATAGGCTTTAAGGTGATGCACACGATGATGAACACCAAGGTAAAGGCGGATAGGAGGATGGTCAGCGCTATCTCATTGGGAGTCTTCTGACGCGAGGCCCCTTCGACCAAGGCAATCATCTTGTCGAGGAAACTCTCACCCGGACTGGTGGTGACGCGGGCTACGATGTGGTCGGACAGCACCTTCGTTCCACCTGTTACGGAACTCTTATCACCACCTGCCTCACGAATTACGGGGGCTGATTCACCGGTGATGGCACTCTCGTCGATGGATGCCAAACCTTCGATAATCTCACCATCGGCTGGAATCACATCGCCAGCCTCGCAAGTGAACAGATCGCCTTTACGGAGCATCGAACTACTTACATGCTTTACCTTACCATCTATCAATTGCTTGGCTGGTGTCTCTTCTCGCGTCTTACGCAGGCTATCGGCTTGGGCCTTGCCGCGAGCCTCGGCAATGGCTTCGGCAAAGTTTGCAAACAGCAAGGTGACCAGTAGAATAATGAAAACCAACAAATTGTAGGTAAACGAGTCTTGAGCAGGACTAAAAAGCGAATAGCCGGTGACTAACATCATGAATACTGTGCATACCTCTACGGTGAACATTACCGGATTCTTGATCATCAAGCGAGGATTGAGCTTTACAAAAGATTGCTTGATACTTTCTTTGACTTGGTCTCTCTGAAACAGAGAGGCTGATTTATTATCTTTCATACTTCTTGTTATTGCTAAATGATTAGAGACTAAAATGTTCGGCGATTGTACTCAGTGCTTGTGCAGGGAAGAACGACAAGGCGGCTATGATGAGGATCACGGCAAAGGTCATCACACCGAAGGTAGCGGTATCGGTGCGCAGCGTGCCTGCACTCTCAGGCACATAACGCTTCTCGGCCAACAAACCTGCTATGGCTACTTGTCCGATGATGGGGACGAAACGGCCTAATATCAACACCAATCCACAAGAGAAGTTCCAAAACCAAGTATTATCTCCCAAACCCTCAAAACCAGAACCATTGTTGGCTGCCGAAGAGGTATATTCATAGAGTATCTCACCCAGTCCATGATAGCCAGGATTGTTGAGCCATCCGCCTTCACTCGCTACAAAGTCGGGGGCATAGACAAAGAGATAGGCAGCCAAAGCTGTTCCCACCAAGATAATAAAGGGATGAAGCAGGGCTACGATAGAGGCAATCTTCATCTCACGCGCTTCTACCTTATGCCCTAAGAACTCAGGCGTACGACCCACCATCAATCCGCTGATGAATACGGCCATGATGATGAATGTGAAGTAATTCATCCAGCCTACACCCACGCCTCCAAACCAAGTGTTGATCTGCATATTTAGCATCTCCATCATACCAGAAAGTGGCATGGTAGAGTCGTGCATACCATTGACTGAACCGTTGGAAGTGACAGTGGTCACTACGCTCCACAAACCGGTAGCAGCTGAACCAAAGCGCACTTCCTTGCCTTCCATGGAGCCTCCGTTTTGGGCGATGCCCATAGCATCAATACGCGGGTTGCCACCCATCTCCTGGCTAACATTGATGCCCACACCCATTAAGAAACCCACCAGCATCACACCATAAATCACAGAACCCAAACGCTTACGTTTCAGATAGAAACCAAAAGCGAAAGCCATGGCCATGGGGATAAGCAGGATGGAGATGCACTCTACCATATTGGTCAGGTAAGTGGGGTTCTCAAGGGGATGAGAGGAGTTCACACCAAAGTAGCCACCACCATTGGTACCCAGTTGCTTGATGGGAATAATAGCGGCCGCAGGACCTTGTGAAATCTGCTGAACGGTTCCTTCCAAGGTAGTGACTTCCATCTTGCCATCGAAACCCATAGGTACACCTTCTACAATGAGGATGAAACCTACGATAAGGGAGAGTGGTAGAAGGATGCGGGTGACACTCAGCACTAGGTAGTTCCAGAAGTTGCCAATAGTCTGGGTAGTCTTGGCCGCCAATGCTTTCATGATGCCCGCCATAGCTGCCATACCACAAGCAGCGGTGATAAACTGGAAGAGCATGATGACGAAGAGCTGAGTGAAATAGGTCAAGCCACTCTCGCCGCTATAGTGCTGTAGGTTGCAGTTGACCATGAAACTGATGCAGGTGTTGAACGCCTGATGGGCAGTCTGTCCTAAGTTGCCGTCAGGATTGAGCGGCAGGCTACCTTGAAGTACCAGCAGCACCATGCCCCATACAAACCAGAAGAGGTTCACCGTGAGCAAGGCACGAAGAAACTGTTTCCAGTTCATTTCTTCCCCAGGATTGATTCCACTCAAGCGGAATATCATCCGTTCTACGGGACGCAAGAAGTCGAGCCACGTTTTCTCTCCTTTATAAACTCTCGCTATGTATTTACCCAAGGGATAGCTGAGCCCCACCATGAGTACGATTTGCGCCGCAACGCCTACTAATTCTGTATTCATACCTAAATTGTTTTTTAGTTTAGAACCTTTCCGGCTTCAGAAGTACATACATCATATAGCCGAACAGGAGGATGCCTACGATAAATAAAGCTGTGTACATCATTTTTTGAGTTTTTTAGATTTTCTCGAACCAGTCGATACATTTGTTGAACATCACAAAGCAGCCGATGCCACTGAGCATACAGACTGCAAAACCTACTGAAAATAATTCCGTCATTTCATACTTTTTTAGAGTTAAACTTCTGTTATAAAATTCTACTTCTCTATGGGCAATGCACATGCCAGATGAGACAGACACTCCGTAAGGAGCTCATAACCAACGAGAAATAATTTTATCTCTCGAAATTGAGTTATTTTATCCTTCCCAAAATGGAAAGGTGTATTTTCGGAATAATAAGACCTGTCTGAAGTGGACTTTCAACTATCTGAGACAATCATTTTTTCATTTTGAAAAACGACCCTTCCAAAATGGAAGGGTATAAGCCGGGAAAAGAAAGAAATATACTCAAATATAACACATTACGATGCTGGCATATAATTTGCACGACTTATTAACAATAGTAAAAAGGAATAAACTTCATGAATAAAACAGATACGCATAGTGCCGAATACTTTCTGCAACTCATCAAACGCCAGCGCAGGGGGAAGTTCAAGATCTACATCGGAATGATTGCCGGTGTGGGCAAGAGCTATCGGATGCTGTGCGATGCGCACGAAATGCAGCAGCAGGGAGTGGATGTGCAGATTGGTTATATCGAAACACATGGCCGACCGGGAACGAAGGCTCTAATCGACGGACTGACTGTCATCCCCCGCAAACAGGTTTACTATAAAGGCAAGCTGGTAGAGGAGATGGATGTGGATGCCATCGTGGCCAGACATCCTGAAGTTGTTATAGTAGATGAACTGGCTCACTCCAACATCGATGGAAGTCGAAACGCCAAACGCTGGCAAGATGTGATGAATCTGCTGGATGCAGGTATCAACGTCATCAGTGCGGTCAATATCCAGCACATCGAAAGCCTGAACGAAGAGGTGCACCATATCGTTGGTATTGATGTAGGGGAGCGCATCCCCGACACCGTGTTGCGCGAAGCGGATGAAGTGGTCAATATCGATCTTACCGCCGAGGAACTTCTTGACCGCCTGAAAGCCGGAAAAATATACCGGAAGGAAAATATCCAGCAGGCCTTGGACCACTTCTTCCAAACCGACCATATCCTCCGTCTGCGTGAACTGGCGCTGAAAGAGGTGGCTTTTCGAGTGGAAAAGAAGGTGCTGAGTGAGTCTAGTGCTGAGACTCAACAATCGCCTACCAAACGGGGGCCTCTCTTGGCTTGTATCAGCAGCCATCCCACCTCACCACGACATATCATCCGACGGGTATCGAGGTTGGCCGAACAATACGACTGTAGTTTTCTAGTGCTCTATGTACAAACTCCACATGAAAATACAGATAATATTCCTTTAGCTGACCAACGTCACCTGTTGGATCATTTCAAGCTAGTGGCAGAGTTGGGTGGAAAGGTGGTGGAGCGCACTTCGCCTCATGTGCTGGAAGCCATCATCGATTTATGTCATGAGCAACCTATCTCCACCGTTTGCTTGGGACAGCCTGCTTTCCGAATGCCCAGAATTTTATGGGATATCAAAAAATATCGCACGTTTTTGGACGCTCTGAAGCAACTGAATACTGATTTAATCATATTATCCTGAAAAACAGGGAGCATTAATAGAAGAATAAGCGTGCTTTTGTAGGTACAAAATGAAAGAAGAATATAATTTATGAATCAAAATAAGAAAGTATTGATAGTAGATGATGAACCGAGCCTGCGTAAACTAATGGCACGTCTCATCTCGCTCGAAGGATATACGGTAGTCGAGGCTGACTCATTGACTACTGGTAAGAAGATGTTGCAGAAGGAGGCGCCTGATGTAGTGCTGCTCGACGTATTCCTGCCCGATGGCAATGGGGTGGAAGTAGTGTCCGAATGGAATAAACTGCTACCCGAGGGGAAAATTATCCTCTTGACCGCCCATGGAAACATCCAGGACGGAGTAAGTGCCATCAAAAATGGGGCTTACGATTACTTAGTGAAAGGAGATGACAACATTCGCATCATCCCGATGATTGGCCGTGCGTGCGAGGAAATCGGACTGCGCCGCAAGGTGACTCAACTAGAAAAAATCATCGACAAGGAGTATTCGTTCGACACCATCATCGGGAAGTCCAAACCCTTATTGGGGGCTATTGATATGGCTCGCAAAGTAGCTCCTACCGATACGACCATCTTACTTACGGGGGAAACCGGTACGGGTAAGGAAGTCTTTGCAGGGGCTATACATCAACAGAGTAACCGTCGTGGTGGCTCTTTTGTGGCCGTCAACTGCGGTGCGTTAAGCCCGGAACTGCTCGAAAGCGAGCTCTTTGGTTACAAGGCTGGCGCCTTTACGGGGGCTACAAAGGACAAACGAGGCTTGTTTGACCAAGCCAAAAATGGTACACTCTTTCTCGATGAAATTGGCGAAATGCCCCTATCGCTACAGGTGAAGATGCTGCGTGTGCTAGAAACAGGCGATTACATCCCAGTGGGCGATATGGTAAGCCACCATGCCGATGTGCGTGTGATTGCCGCTACCAACCGTCATCTAAAAGAAGAAATTGCGCAGGGCAACTTCCGCGAAGATTTATACTACCGCCTCTCTATCTTTTCCATCGACTTACCTCCTCTTAGAGAGCGTGGTGAAGATATCCGTCTATTGGCTGAAAACTTCATGCAGGCTTTTGCCCATAAGCAAAACAAGCCGATTGATGGCATGGATGATTCTTTCATCGCATTGATTAGACGATATCCGTGGAAAGGAAATATCCGCGAACTTCGCAATGTGATGGAACGGAGCGTGATTCTTGCCTCAGGAGACAAGCTGACGGCTCAAGATCTTCCCTTGGAGGTGCAATGGAATGAAGGTGAAAGTGGAAGTGGATTGGAATTAGCCACAATCGAAAGACATCACATCATCAAAATGTTAGCTTATACAGGGGGCAACAAGACAGAGGCGGCTCGACTGATGAAGATTGGGCTGACTACTCTCTATCGGAAAATCGAAGACTATGGTCTCAAATAAATCTGAGCGAATATGAAAATCAAGACCAAAATATCCTCTCTCTTTGGTTTGCTGCTGGGCACCATTCTGTTGATGGGTGCCTTTGCTTGCATCACTGTGTATCAGCAGAAAGTGAGCACGGAGCGTATTCTCAAGGACAACTATCACTCGGTGACTTATGCGCAGCAGATGCTGAGTGCCACCAATATCTATTATACAGATAGTGTCAACTCGCTCAAGAACTTTCGAGAAAATCTGGCTCTGCAGAAAAAGAATGTCACGGAGCAAGAAGAACGGATGATGACCGAACGACTCGAATCTCGTTTTAATGCTTTTTTGGCGCAACCTACCACTACCAACATGCTGCAACTACACGAAGCTATCAACACCATTATTCGTCTCAATACAAATGCTATTTATTACAAATCGGAACAGGCCTCAGATAGTGCTAAAACCGCCTTGTTATGGACCATATTGATGGCATTGCTTTGTGCTGGTGTAGCAACATTCATGCAGATTCATTTTCCCAAATCATTATCTTCGCCTATCCAAAAGTTAATAGAAGGCATCACCGAAATTGCCAATGGCCATTATGGCAAGAGATTGGAGTTTGCCGAAGACGCTGAGTTTGCTCCTGTAGCTACTTCCTTCAATCACATGACCGAGCAGCTGGCACTCTATGAAGAGAGCAACATGGCTCGTATTATTGCCGCCAAGCAGTATCTGGAGACCGTGGTACGTGCCATCAATAAGCCAATTTTGGGCTTGAACCAACAGCAAGAGATACTTTTTGCCAATACGGCTCTAAGTAATCTGATCAATCTGCCTGAAGATAAGTTAGTAGGTCAGTCCGCTTTGGCTCTCTCCGTAAACAATGATTTATTGCGCAGGTTGGTGAAAGGAATGCCTGAAAATGGAGGCTCTGAAAAGGAACCTCTCAAGATTTATGCGGATAACAAGGAGAGCTATTTTGAGGTACATTATCTGAAGTTGGCCGACGAATATGGCACCGTGGTGATGCTCAACGATGTGACGAAGTTCAAGGAACTCGACAATGCCAAGACCAACTTCATCTCTGTGATTTCCCATGAATTGAAGACTCCTATATCAGCCATTCTGATGAGTCTGCAATTGCTCGAAGACAAACGCATAGGCACGCTGAGCGACGAGCAGCAGGAACTTGCCAAAAGCATAGGTGACAACAGTGACCGTCTGCTCAAAATCACTGGTGAACTGCTCAAAATGACTCAAGTAGAGAGTGGCTCCTTGCAACTTAGCCCCAAGGTGACCAAACCTATTGAGCTTATTGAATATGCTATCAAGGCTACCCATATGCTGGCCGAGCGATTCGAATGCAATATTGAAGTAGAATATCCTACCGAGAAGATGCCCAAACTTTTTGTGGATTCAGAGAAGATTGCTTGGGTAATCACAAATCTGCTCGGCAATGCCATTCACTATTCACCACAACATGGGCGTATCATAATCGGTGCCCGCCAAACAGAGAATCGCATTGAAATCTATGTACGTGACTTTGGAAAAGGTATTGATCCTCGTTACCATGACACTATCTTCGAACGTTATTTTCGTGTACCAGGCACCAAGGTGCAAGGATCTGGCTTGGGATTGGCCATCTCGAAAGATTTTGTGGAAGCGCATGGAGGAAACATTCGAGTGGAGAGCGAAATCGGAAAGGGAAGTTGCTTTATTGTAACTTTAGATTCGATGTAAGCAAGAAAATTTATCTATCTTCGGATATTTCACCTTATTTTTGACAGCGGCATTTATAGCAATAGTTCGTTAAAATTTGAGGATATGGCTACGCAGCCTTAGGCTGCCAGCCAATGAGTTCTTTGACAATCTTACTAATTAAAGTTCGGTTAGGTCGGCATCGGGACATGTCGAAAATTAATTTTGTATAGTTCGCATTGAACATCAACGACTTAACTTTTGCTATGGAATTGTCCATACCATTGTCTTTCATAAAGACCTTGGCGGCATTCAGTGAGGCGAAC
>QWCJ01000570.1_pt1 | contig 12252 bp, 6 predicted proteins | sample 1972501 | NCBI WGS metagenome assembly QWCJ01 (sample SAMN09866711, study PRJNA288562) | Human vaginal metagenome isolate term2_vaginal, whole genome shotgun... | isolation source: vagina | host: Homo sapiens | place: USA: California
GATCCATGTGCACGACAATCGACGCCGCCGTGAGGTTCAAGCCGGTACCACCCGCCTTGAGCGAGAGCAGCATGACGGGCGCACCATCATCGGCCTGGAATTCCTCCACCATCTGGTCGCGCCGGTTCTTGCTCACCCCGCCGTGGAGGCAGGGAATCTCGCAGCCCAGCTGCTCAGACAGGTAGGGCTGGAGAACGTCACCGAAGGCCTTGTACTGGGTAAAGATCAGTACGCGCTCCGAGGATTCGATGGCCTGGTCGATGATCCGCATGAGTTCTTCCACCTTGCCGGAGCGATGCTTGCCTTTGATGGTGACGGCGCTGCCATCGGCCAGGAAGTGCGCCGGGTGGTTACAAATCTGCTTAATACGGGTCAGCGAAGCCAAGATGAGGCCGCGGCGCGAGATGCCCTCCTTCTTCTTTCCCAGAGCCTGCTCCACGTCATTGACCAGAGCCTTATAGAGGGCAGCCTGCTCATCAGTCATGCGCACGGTGATGATCTGCTCAGACTTCTCCGGCAGGTCATCGATGATATTCGGGTCCGTCTTGAGGCGGCGCAGGATGAACGGGCCGGTGAGCAGGCGCAGGCGCTCCGCCATGACATCGCTTCCTTCGCGCTCGATGGCCTTGGCAAAGTGGTTGCGGAAGAAGGAAGCTGAGCCCAGGATCCCGGGGTTGCAATAGTCCAGGATGGAGCGCATTTCCGACAGCCGGTTCTCAATCGGCGTACCGGTCAGCGCCACGCGGTGCCGCGAGGGGATGGCGCGCACGGCCTTGGAGGAGCGCGTGGAGGCGTTCTTGATCGCTTGGGCTTCATCGAGGACCACGCGGTCCCACTCCACCTTGCTCAAGGTCAGGAAGTCACGGCTGACCGTGCCATAGGAGGTGATGACGATATCGGCGTTCTGCGCCGCTGTGACCAGCTCCTCGCCCTTCAGGCGCCCGGTGCCATGTTGCACCATGACCTTAAAGTCCGGCACGAAGCGCTTGGCTTCCCTAGCCCAGTTGCCCACCACGGAGGTCGGGGCAACCACCAGGGTGGGCTTCCACGCCTCTGCTTCCCTCTCTGTCTCATGGGCGGCCTTTTCTACCGCCAGCAGGGACAACAGCTGCAGCGTCTTGCCCAAACCCATGTCATCTGCCAGCACCGCGCCGATATTGTTGCGGGACATCCAATACAGCCAGTCGACGCCCCGGCGCTGGTACTCGCGCAGCTCGGCATGGACCGTATCGGGGATCTCCACGCGGTCGGGCGCGGTACTATCCATCCCACCGAGCAAAGAGGTGTGCCACTCAGATCCGGTGAACGCTACTGGGTCCTCCGCCATGGATTTCAACGCCATCTCGCGTAGGTCCGCAAGCGTGACCGCTTCCTCTTGCTCGCCCTCGTTGAATTCCTTGCGGCGGCGCTCCACCTCCGCAACGAGCTCTTCCCAGCCAGGCTGTTCCAGCTGGCGGGCCATCTCCGCGGTCGCGGCGAGCTGCTCCAGTTCCTTTAGGGCGCGCTTACGGGCGGTATCGGCCAGTTCGCGCATGTACTGCGAGATCTTGTTGAGGGCCTGTGTATCCGCCATGACCCACTCGCCACGCAGACGAATCAGGCCGGACTTGGAGGAGATGAGCTCGTGCATTTCGGCGTCGGTAAGCTGCGTATCCCCCACCGAAAGCTTCCAGTCATAGCTGAACAGCTTCTCCATACCGATGTGCGCCTTGGTGGCGGCATCAGCAGGATCGCGCACCTCTGTGGTTTCCAGCTTGGCTTTGGTCTCCATGTGGGACCAGGACTTGGGCAGCAGCACGGTAAAGCCGGCTTTGCGCAGGGCGGCGGCGTCGTGGGTGACAAAATCCACGAGCTGTTCCGTGGTCAGGTACACATCCCAGTCCCCCGCATTCCGGCTCGCCGGCGCGGAGTTGTACTTTAGCCGCGGGGCCACATCGAAGGCGTGACGACGGGCTTCGCGCAGCTTCTCGACGCTCCCCCGATCCAACTGGTCTTGGCGCACCGGCATTGGCGAATCGGTACCGGAGCGAACTAGCAGGCGGATGGGCCATGCTGCGTCCTCGACGGCGACATTATCATTTGGTGGCTCCTCCACGAGGAACACCAGCTGCAGATCGACGGAGGTAATGGAATCCTTCCACTCGTTGAGCCCGCGCAACAGCTGGGCCCGCCCCTTCTTCACGGGCGCGGTTTTCAGCAGCGCTTGGGCGAAGTCGTGCCAGGGGGCAGCGCGTGGGGCGTCGATCTGCGGGCGCAGCTGGGTATAGGCAATCCAGTGCGTGAGCTCATCGGCCAAATCATCAGACAGGGCCCGGTTATTAATGGACAGGATGCCGGGTGCGGACGCCAGCATTTCCGCCAACCAGCTGCGCTCGCCCAAACCGGAGGCCAGCTGCCACATCGGATACCACTCGCCGGCTTGGTAGGACAGGCGGATGGTCACGCGGCCGGCGCGGACAAAACGGTAAAGCCCGCGGTAGGCGCGGATGAGCCACAGGAGATCCGGCGCGATGGTCGCACGCTGCTCCACGGAGACCGCTTGGCTATCGGTGTCGATGTATTCCAGCTTGGCCAGTGTTTCCACCGCTTCATCCGGGGCAAACATAGCCATGGGCACCATCAGGGAGACGTCTTTACCCTTCGGCGTACGCAGGGAGACTCGCGCGCGGTTGCGGAAGGTCTTCTTGCTCAGGATGCTATCGACCACATCCGGGAAAGTTCCCTCTGGGACTGCTGAGGGCATGATGATCTTGTGCCCTTCGACCTGTTCGATCCATAGACTCAGGCCGGAGACGGGCAGCCAGAGGCCATGCAGCAGGTAAGAAGCCATAGGGGCCAGTTTAGCAGCACGCCTTCTGGGGGTCAGGGTTGCAGAAAGTTCCCAAATCCAGCCCAAATAAGCAATCGTTACAGTCTCGTTACATAACGACGTAACACCAGTAAGACCGTACATTAAGCTGTGACCAAGGTAACCAAATACTGGTCAACCAGCCAATTTTCAGTTGGGTAGGAGCTTGTGCCTCGTTAGCGTGGTGAGGTCCTATTTTTTAATCTCAATCTCAAGGAGAGATCAGTGCAAGACTCCACTTGGTATGTCGTTGCGATGATCATCTACCTGCTTGCCATGGCCGCTATCGGCTTCTGGAGCTACAAGCAGACGGATGAGTATGACGACTACGTTCTCGCCGGCCGCGGCCTTCACCCGTTCGTAGCCGCCCTGTCCGCCGGCGCTTCCGATATGTCGGGTTGGCTGCTCATGGGCCTGCCGGGCGCTTTGTTCCTGACCGGTATGTCCGAGCTGTGGATGGCCATCGGCCTCCTCATCGGCGCTTGGGCCAACTGGAAGTGGGTCGCGCCGCGCCTGCGCTCCTACTCCGAAATTGCCGGCAACTCTATTACCGTCCCCTCCTTCTTTGAGAACCGCCTGCACGATAAGTCGCGCGTGCTGCGCATCATCGCGGCGGCGATCATTATCTTCTTCTTCACCTTCTACGTCTCTTCCGGCATGGTGGCTGGCGGCCGTTACTTCGAGTCAAGCTTCGGCGGTGACTACATGGTCGGCATGCTCGTCGTGGCTGCCGTGACGGTCTTCTACACTTTCGTCGGTGGCTTCCTTGCGGTGTCCTACACCGATACCGTCCAGGGCCTGCTCATGTTCGCCTCCCTCATCATCGTGCCGATCATGGTGCTCTTCTCCTTGGACAACCCGGGCGAGATCTTCAGCTTCGCTGCTGAGAACCCCTACGCCACCAATGGCGTGATTGAGAACCCCGATTACTTCTCCCTGTTCTCTGGCGTATCCGCCGCCGTCATCATCGGTAACTTGGCTTGGGGCTTGGGTTACTTTGGCCAGCCGCACATCATCGTGCGTTTCATGGCGCTGCGTAAGCCTTCCGATGCCCGCGCGGGTCGCTTCTACGGTGTCAGCTGGATGGGTATCTCCCTGATTGGCGCTATCTTCGTGGCGCTGTCGGGTACCGTGTTCTTCACCCAGACCGGCCACTCCATTACTGACCAGGAAAACTACGAGACCATCTTCCTGGACATGGCTCAGGTCATGTTCCACCCGCTGTTTGCTGGTCTGGTTCTGACCGCCGTTCTCGCAGCCATCATGTCCACGATGTCCTCCCAGATGCTGGTTGTCTCCACCTCCCTCATCGAGGACCTCTACCTCATCTTCGCTAAGAAGAAGCCGCGCCAGGAGGTTCTGATCAACCTCTCCCGTACCGCCGTCGTGGCCATCGCCATCATCGCTGCCGTGCTGGCCATCAACCCGTCGGATTCGATCCTGGGCCTAGTTGGCTTCGCCTGGGCTGGCTTCGGCTCCGCCTTCGGCCCAATCGTCCTGCTGGCGCTGTACTGGAAGCGCCTCAACTCCACCGGCGCTATCGCCGGCATGCTCACCGGTGCGATCGTGGCCATCGGCTGGGGCATGAGCCCGCTGGGCGATACCCTCTACGAGCTGGTTCCGGGCTTCATCTCCGCTCTACTCGTGGCTGTCGGCGTTTCCCTGGCCACCAAGGCCCCGGATGCGAAGGTCACCCAGGAGTTCGAGGAAGCTACCCGCTTGGCCAAGCTCGTTGAGAAGAACGATGACTTGGACTTCGAGGAGGCCGCAGAGAAGGTTCAGAAGTAACCCTCCTCTCTTCCCGATCCTTCTGCGCAAACCCCGCTTCAGCAGTCCAGTTACTGCTGTGGCGGGGTTTCGCCTGTGATTGACTCGGATGGCGCTACAAGGTCGCTACTCAAAAGCCTCTATTCAAAAGGCATTTCTCAAAAGGTGCCTTTGCCTCGAAAACACCGTGTGCGAGCCTCTAAAAGGTGCCTTTGCCCCCAAAGAAACCTTCTGACTAATGCCTTTTGGGAAAAGCCGTATGGCTGCCCCACCTAACCCGTTTCTACAGTCACGTGCTTCCTGCTTATTCGGGAACCGCTCATACACCCCAGCAGTCTAAAAGTGCATGAACCTGCGCGCGGCCTATATCGGTTTCCTCTCTATAGCCACCGTGGCCTACGGCGGCTACCACCTCCTCCCCGGCCCCGACCTGGGTGTGACTACCGTGCCTGCGCGCGTGGAGGCCCCTGGCTATGACCGCGATGACTTCGGCGGCTGGGCTCCCGGAACCCGCGATAATGTCAAAGCCGCGCAGACCACCAACGGCACACTCTATGACCCCTATTCCCGCGCTCCGGCGCCGGCGCGCGTGGAAGTCGACCACGTCTTTCCGCTCTCAGCGGCCTGGGACCTTGGCGCATCAACGTGGCCGCGTGATAAGAAAATGGCCTTCGCCAATGATCCGCTCAACCTCGTCGCTACCGCCCGCAATTTGAACCAAGCCAAGTCCGATTCCTTGCCGGCGGACTGGCTCCCACCGGCTGATCGTTGCGACTATTCGCAGCGGCTTGCCGCTGTGGCCCGCAAGTATCAACTCCCGCTTCCCTCCCGCGACTATGCGGTCATGCGCCACCAGTGCCGATTCGATTTCATCTCACAGCACCGTTAGACTTTCGCTGGGAAAAGCCCCGTACAGAAAGGTAAAGCGCACTCCCCATGACTAGCTTGCTCATTTTCCTCCACGCCTTCGCCGCTATCTTGTTGGTCGGTACCGTATGTATCTCCACCTCCGCCTTCCCAGCACAGCTGGCAAAGGCTGGCGCTGGTGATGCTTCGGCTGCTGGTGCCGCCGGCATCCTCAACAAGATCACCTCGACCTATGGCTATATTTCCGCCATTGTTCCGGTTATTGGCCTGGCCGTTTTCCTTACCGACCTGGATGCCTACAAGTCCCAGGTCCAGTTCCACATTGCCCTTCTGCTCTCCGTCATCGCTTGGGTCATTCTGCTCGTGGTGGTTATCCCGAAGCAGAACAAGGCCATGGCCGCGATTGCTAGCCCGGGCAGCGCCGATGTGGCCAAGCTGAAGAAGCAGCTAGCTATGTTCTCCGGCATCTTCAACCTGCTGTGGGTTGTCTGCGCCATCCTGATGTACGTCTAAACTTTCCGGTTTAGCCCTCAATAGCAAAACCTCCCAAGCCCTCAATGAGAGTTTGGGAGGTTTCTTCTTGTGCAGCATTAAGGCCGCTGCGATGCCTGGCAGAGACTAGTCGCGCCAGCCGCCGCGGCGCCCACCACGATCACGACCGCGTCCACCGCGGTCACGGTCGCGGTATCCGCCGCGCTCACCGCGTCCACCACGGCCACGTCCACCGTAGCCGCCGCGGCCGCGATCATCGTCGAAGTTCCGGCGCGGTGGGCGGCCGGTGTCCTTCTGAATCTTGATGAGCTGTCCGGAAATACGGGTGTCCTTCAGACGATCCAGCACCGCCGGGTCCAGGTTCTTCGGCAGGTCCACCAAGGTGTGGCCCACCGCGATGGTGATGCGGCCGAAGTCCTTGGAGGACAGGCCACCTTCATTGGCCAGCGCGCCCACGATGGCTCCGGGGCGCACGTTCTGGCGCTTGCCGACGTCCAACCGGTACGTCTCAAAGTCCCCGTCCGGTCGGCGCGGGCCGCGGTCACGGTCGCGGCCAGCGCGCTCACGGCCACGGCCACGCCCGTCGCGTTCGAAGCGGTCGCGCTCGCGACGGTCCTTCTTGGATACCGGACGCTCCTTGAGCAGGAAGTCCGTCCCGCCCTGTAACTGCACGGCCAGAGCAGCAGCGATATCATCCATCGCCACGTTCTCAGCCGCGGAGTACTCGCGCACCATGTCACGGAAGAACTCGAACTGCTTGTCCTCCTGCGAAGCGCCGATGGAAGCGAAGAACTTCTCCTTGCGCTTAGCGTTGACCTCATCCGCGGTCGGAAGGTCCATCTCCTCCAAGCGGGCATTGGTCACGCGCTCGATGGAGCGCAGCATGCGGCGCTCACGCGGGGTGACAAACAGGATGGCCTCACCAGTGCGGCCAGCACGGCCGGTACGGCCGATGCGGTGCACGTAGGACTCGGTGTCATTCGGGATGTCGTAGTTGACCACGTGGGTAATGCGGTCCACGTCAAGACCGCGAGCAGCCACGTCGGTAGCCACCAGGATGTCCAGGCGGCCATCCTTGAGCTGATCGACGGTGCGTTCACGCTGCTGCTGGGCAATATCACCATTGATGGCAGCAGCGTTGTAGCCGGCCTCCTTGAGGCTGTCGGCCACGTCCTCGGTCGCGTGCTTGGTGCGGCAGAAGACGATGATGGCATCGTAGTCAATGACCTCGAGGATGCGGGTGAAGGCATCCATCTTGTGGCGGTGCGGGGTCAGCAGGAAGCGCTGCGTGATGTTGTCATTCGTGCGGCGCTCCGACTTCACAGTGACCTCAGCGGGGTTGTTGAGGTACTGCTTGGACAGGCGGCGAATCGAGTTCGGCATGGTGGCCGAAAACAGTGCGACCTGCTTGTCTTCCGGGGTGTCCTCAAGAATGCGCTCGACGTCTTCCTGGAAGCCCATGTTGAGCATCTCGTCCGCCTCGTCGAGGACGAGGAAGCGCAGCTGTGAGATGTCCAGGGAGCCCTTCTCCAGGTGGTCAATGACGCGGCCTGGGGTGCCGACGATGATCTGGGCGCCACGGCGCAGCCCGGAGAGCTGAATGCCATAAGCCTGGCCACCGTAGATAGGCAGAACCTCGATGCGACCCAAGTGGTCAGCGAAGGACTGGAAGGAGTCCGCTACCTGGAGGGCCAGCTCACGAGTGGGTGCCAGGACCAAAGCCTGCGGGTAGCGGGCCTCGGTATCGATCTGGGAGAGAACCGGCAGCGCGAAGGCTGCGGTCTTACCCGTACCCGTCTGGGCGAGGCCGACGACGTCGCGGCCTTCCATGAGGATCGGGATGGTTTCTTCCTGAATTGGGGATGGCCTGGTAAAGCCCACCTTGGACACGGCTTCCTGAACGTCATCGGGAAGGCCGAGGTGTGCAAAACCCTGGGAGTTGTCGTTGGCTGAATTTTCTTCAGCGCCGGTGTCCTCAGGGTTATTCGCAGCCCCGGTGTCCTGATTCGACACCTGCGAAGCGTCCAATGCTTCGCCACCTTGCGAGTTTTCCTGAGATTCCGACTTATTGAATTCTTCCGGCTCGTTGACGCCGCCGGTGGCGTTATCGGTAATGCTCATTGCTCACACCAGAGTACGGTACCAACATCCAATTAGCTATTTCGCCGAAGAATTACCCGAGCTTTTCCACTAGGGGCTACTCTTTCGCAGCGTAACGCGTGGCGCGGTCACCGTGTTTGCCGCGCATGATGACGTGCCCAGACTCGATAAGCTTGCCCAGCGCGTAACGCACCTGGCCGCGGGTGAGCTGCGTACTGTTTACGATGTCCACGAGCGAGAGCTCGCCCTTCCGGCGCAACGCAGCAAGCACAAGTGCGGGGTTTCCGCCGAGCTTGGCGACGAGCCCGTCTTCCACCACACTGCCCTCACTGCCTATGCTCGCAGGCTCCGGAGCAGACAGAGAGGAAGCGTTAGCGCCGTGCGGTGCCGCGTCATGTTCGTCATCGCCTCGCCCCGCCCTCCAGAGGATCACGGTGAAGCGCACACCAGTGTCGATGAGGGCGGGCGGACGCAATCCAGCTTTCCGAAGCGATTCAAAAACCACCCGCATTCCTCCGCCCTGGCCCTCAATGACACGCTCGCCGTCCTCAAGCCGCAGCTTCGTGCTCAATGTGTATAGGCGCGGGTTCACAGCGACGGGTGACAGCATCTTTCCCCTAAGCTCTTCCACGGAGATGCCCCGCAATCCACCGGGGCTGGTCACAATCAGTGCTTGGCGGGTCAGCCGGACAGTGACAAATTTGCCGGCGCCTAAGCTTTCTGGGCCAAGGTCGCGGTGGACCACGGCATTAGCAATGACTTCACGAACAGCCTCCAGCGGTAGTTCTGGAACCTCGCGCAGGTGGCCATCTGTGCCATAGACCAAGTCAGTGCCGATATTCCTGTGCACCCACGCCACGGCTCCATCCACCAGATCCGGCACAGGGCCGTAGAATTCCTCCAGATTCCGGGTACGCGGTCCTTCTTCCCCCGCTGGGTATTGCACGGCCGCAGAAATATGCAGGTCGGGAAAGAATCCCTGCGGAAAGCGCCCCAGAGCGTATAAACCTGCCACACTCAGCTGCCCTTGTGAATCAACCACGCGGAATAGCTCCAGCAGCTCGGCATCGCTCGCGCCCCGCAAACGAGGGGTGGCGCTGCGCAGCTCCGCCACCGCCTCCTTAAGCACCGAAGCATCACAGACTTCTAGGTTTGACCCGGGAACCGGTGCTGAGTCATAGGCAATGGCCTCGCGAGCGTGCAGCTTATCCACCGCGACCATGCGAAGATCATTGGCGCTCATGACGTAGTCACCATCCGCCATTCGCAGGTAAGGCCGACCCCGATAGAGTGCCGGCCGCTGGTGCGGCAGCACGCCTTCGACGTGTCCAAGCACGACAGCTCGCCCTTCGACGTACAGGGTCTGAGTCTCAATGAAGGGCGCGGGTTCCACTAGAGTGCGTGCCTGATCCGCCAGCACGCTTTCGATGGCGCCGGGATCGTCCACGCCGTGCACCGCAAAGTCGGGTTCCGCCACTCCAATAATGACGGTGCCACCGCGCGGCATGTTGGCGAAGGCACACAGAGTAGCCCCGAGGGACTGCGGCATTCCCCCGCGTCCCGACTTCACTTCCACGGTCGTAGTATCCGACTGCAAAAGGCGACAGTGCTCGAGGTAATCCTCGAGCTCATCAACCGTCCACATCATGCCTGCAGAATACCGCAGACTACAAAGTTTTACACTCTAGAGTGCAAGACTTTACGTTCTAGACTTCACGGCCACCCACGAAGGTCTTCCAGGTCATCGGCATGCCCGGGCGATAAGCCAGGTGGATAGCGCTCGGGGCATCGAGGACATGCAGGTCGGCGGCAGCACCGACCACCAGCGAGCCCTTAGCCGGGCGGCCTTGCGCGTCCTTACCTGAGCCAACATCCTGGCGGCGCAGCGCGGTGGCACCGCCCAGCGTGCCGGCGGCGATGGCCTCATCAAGCGTGAGGTGCTGCTGGAGCACAGCCGTGGTCACGCAGAAGTTCATCGAGGAGGTATACGAGGTACCCGGGTTGAGGTTGGAGGCGATGGCGACGGTCGCGCCGGCATCAATAAGCTTCCGGCCCGGCGCCAGCGGCTCGCGGGTGGACAGATCGCAGGCTGGCAGCAGCGTAGCCACCGTATCGGAGGAAGCCAGTGCCTCGACATCGGCATCGCTGAGGTAGTTGACGTGGTCCACCGAGGCAGCGCCCAACTCCACGGCAAGCGTCACGCCTGGGCCCTCGCCGAGCTGGTTGCCGTGCACTCGCACGCCTAAGCCCCGGGCCTTGCCCGCCTCGAGCACGCGGCGCGACTGCCCCTCGTCGAAGGCGCCGCGCTCGCAGAAGACATCGATCCACTGCACGTGCTCGGCCACACCGTCCAGCATCGGGCCGACAACCTCGTCGAGGTAGGTTTCGACCTCTGCTCCCGGCGGCACGAGGTGTGCGCCGAGGAAGGTCACGTCATCGACGTGGCGGGCCGCCACCTTCGCGGCCTCCACCTCGGATTCAGTATTAAGACCGTAGCCGGTCTTCGTCTCCAGGGTCGTCGTACCACCTCGGCGGGCGGCGCCGATGCGCTCCACCAACAGCTTTTCCAGGCGCTCCTCCCCCGCCGAGCGGGTAGCGTCCATGGTCACCGCGATGCCACCGGCCTGGTAGGACTCACCCGCCATGCGGGCTTCGAACTCGGCGGAGCGGTCGCCGTCGAAGATCATGTGCGTATGAGAATCCACCCATCCCGGCAGGACCGCGCGCCCGCCCAGGTCGACTTTCTCATCCGCGGCCGGCGCCTCGGACTCCGGTCCGATCCAGGCGATGGTGCCGTCGGTGTTGGCGATGAGGGAGGCGTCGGCAAGCGTGCCTGCCTCCGACACCGTGCGCAGCTCTGAGATTCCAGTAAACAGGGTGGACATGATCTTCTTTTCCTCTCTTATCTAGTCGCGGGCCTTGAATTCCATCGGGATACGCACGCCGCGTTCGTCGGCAACTTCCTTGGCGCGAGTGTAGCCGGAATCCACGTGGCGGATAACGCCCATGCCCGGGTCGTTGGTCAGCACCGCGCGCAGCTTGGCGGCGGCCAGCTCGGTGCCGTCGGCCACGGTGACCTGACCGGCGTGGATGGAGCGGCCCATGCCCACGCCGCCGCCATGGTGGATGGATACCCAGGTGGCACCGGAGGAGACAGCGGTCATGGCGTTGAGCAGCGGCCAGTCGGCCACGGCATCGGTGCCGTCGAGCATGGCCTCGGTCTCGCGGTACGGGGAGGCCACAGAGCCGGAGTCGAGGTGATCACGGCCGATAACGATCGGAGCCTTGATCTTGCCTTCCTTGACCAGGTCATTGAAGAGCAGGCCAGCCTTGTGGCGCTCGTTGTAGCCCAGCCAGCAAATACGTGCCGGCAGGCCCTCGAACTCCACGTACTCCTCGGCGGCATCAAGCCAGTTGTGCAGGTGCTCGTTGTCCGGGAAGAGCTCCTTGAGCGCTTGGTCGGTGACCTTGATGTCCTCAGGGTCGCCGGAAAGCGCTGCCCAGCGGAAGGGGCCAAGACCCTCGCAGAAGAGCGGGCGGATGTAGGCCGGGACAAAACCTGGGAACTCGAAGGCACGCTGGTAGCCGGCCTTGCGGGCCTCGTCGCGGATGGAGTTGCCGTAGTCGAAGACCTCAGCACCCTCGTCTTGGAATTCCACCATGGCCTGGACCTGGGCTGCCATGGCCTCGCGGGCCTTCTTGGTAAAGGTGGTCGGGTCCGCCTTGGCCTCGTTGTGCCAGTCCTCCACGGTGATTTCGGTGGGCAGGTAGCTCAGCGGGTCATGCGCGGAGGTCTGGTCCGTGACGATGTCCACGGTGAATTCACCCGCGCGCTGGCGGCGCAGCACCTCCGGGAAAACCTCGGCGGCGTTGCCCACGAGACCCACGGACAGCGGCTTCTTGTTTTCCTTGGCGTCGAGCACCAGCTTGAGGGCCTCATCCAGGTCGGTGACAACCTCATCCAGGTAGCGCTTGTGCTGACGACGCTTCAGGCGGGTCTCGTCCACGTCCACGATGAGGCAGGCGCCGCCGTTGAGGGTGACGGACAGCGGCTGTGCGCCACCCATGCCGCCGCAGCCACCGGTCAGCGTCAAAGTGCCGGCGAGCGTGCCGTTGAAACGCTTCTTGGCCACGGCCGCGAAGGTCTCAAAAGTGCCCTGCAGGATGCCCTGGGTAGC
>QWCJ01000738.1_pt1 | contig 12249 bp, 10 predicted proteins | sample 1972501 | NCBI WGS metagenome assembly QWCJ01 (sample SAMN09866711, study PRJNA288562) | Human vaginal metagenome isolate term2_vaginal, whole genome shotgun... | isolation source: vagina | host: Homo sapiens | place: USA: California
CGATTCCCGATACGGAATCTGAGATTCTGTTATCCGGCAATCCGTGGAAGATTGCTTCGGTGGTCCGACTCAAATGAGCCAGTTTTAGAGTGAAATCCGGCTCTAACCGACGTAGGCCAGTACGGTGCCGACATCTACGGTTTCATCCTCGGCGACGACGATTTGGGTGATGGTGCCGGCGATGGGTGAGGGGATTTCGGTGTCGACTTTGTCGGTGGAGACTTCCAGGAGGGGCTCGTCCAGGGCGACGGCGTCGCCGACATTTTTCAGCCACTTTGTGACGGTGCCTTCGGTAACGGATTCGCCCAAGGCCGGCATCTTAATGGGCTGACCCGTTCCTGCAGCCGCCGGTGCAGCAGCCGCGGGCGCAGCCGGAGCCGCCGGAGCCGCGGGCGCAGCCGGAGCCGCGGGAGGAACCGGGGGAGCCGGAGGAGACGGAATAGCTGGGGCAGCGGGTGCCGCCGGGGGAATCGGGGGTACCGGAGGTACCGGGGGAGCTGGAATAGTCGGGGCAGCGGGTGCCACCGGAGGGACCGGGGCTTGCGGCGCTGGCGCTGACCCTTGATTATGCGCGAATGCCTCGGCTACCTCGGCAAACAGTTGGGCGAGGCGAGCCATGTCCAGTGCTCCGCCCGTAGCTGCACCACTCGGCGGGGCAGAAACCGGAGCGGGCGGAACCGGCGGGACCGGCGGTGTCGCAACTGCAGGAGCCGGTGGCGTTGGCACAACGGGAGGAACCGCAGGAGCTGCGGGTGGCACGGGTGGCCGCGGCTGGGCAGGAACAGTGCCCGCGGCATCTAAAACATCTTGCTTGCGGATACGTCCACCCACACCGGTGCCGTGTACTTTACTGAGGTCCACGCCCTTTTCAGCAGCTAACTTCCGCACAATCGGGGTGGCGTACTCCGCTTGATTATCAGCAGGTGTCACTGGGGCAGCGGGCGCGGCCGGAGCTGCGGGAGCAACGGGAGCCGCCGGGGCAGCAGCAGGAGCCGCCGGAGCAGCGGGAGCCGCGGGCGTAACCGGCGCGGCGGGAGCCGAAACGACGTCTACGGTTTCGTCTTCGGCGACGACGATTTGGGTGATGGTGCCGGCTATGGGTGAGGGGATTTCGGTGTCGACTTTGTCGGTGGAGACTTCCAGGAGGGGTTCGTCCAGGGCGACGGCGTCGCCGACGTTCTTTAGCCATTTCGTGACGGTGCCTTCGGTGACGGATTCGCCCAAGGCCGGCATCATAATGGGCTGACCCGTTCCGGGTGCCGCCGGTGCAGCAGCAGCCGGAGCCGCGGGCGCAGCCGGAGCCGCGGGCGCAGCAGGGGCGGCCGGTGCGGCTGGAGAAACCGGGGGAGCCGGAACCTCCTCGGCTTTCGGAGGAATCGGCGGAACTGCCGGATAGGACCACTCGACCTGCGCGCCGCCGCCGCTGCCAGCTGTGACGGTGGAAGGAATTTCGGGATTCGGCAACTCTGGAACCGCCGGTGCCGCCGGAGCCGCCGAGGCGGCACTGACTTCAGAAGCATCCCCGACTTCAGCCAAAATGGTACCCACATCGACCGTTTCGTCCTCTGGAACCAAAATCTTGGTCAGCACGCCCGCAACGGGACTGGGTATCTCCGTGTCGACCTTATCCGTGGAGACTTCCAGGAGGGGTTCGTCCAGGGCGACGGTGTCGCCAACATTTTTCAGCCATTTCGTGACGGTACCTTCGGTCACCGATTCTCCGAGTGCGGGCATTGCAACTGATTGAGCCATGATTTCGTCTTTCTCCTTTGATTGACTTTTCCCGAAGTTTCAGCCGTGTAGCGGTTTGCCAGCCAAAGCCATCGCCGCTTCACCAATCATCTCGTTTTGGGTCGGGTGGGTGTGCATCAAGTAGGCCAAATCATCCGCATCTGCTTCCCAGTTCACAATGAGCTGGCCTTCACCAATCTGTTCCCCGATACGCTGCCCCAAAGCGTGGAAGCCCACAATCGGACCGTCCTTGACCTGGACCAGTTTCACGAAACCAGCCGCTTTCAGCATTTGTGACTTCGCGTTACCCAGCATATTGGACTGCTTCGAGATGACATTGTCCGCGCCGTAGACTTCCTTGGCTTTCGCTTCGGTCAAGCCCACGGAGGCAATTTCCGGTTCGCAGAACGTCACGCGGGGAATGTTGTCGTTGGGCACAACGCGCGGATTCAGCCCCGCGATTTCCTCAGCCACAAAGACCCCCTGCATCGTCGCGCGGTGCGCCAACTGCAGACCAGGCACAATGTCCCCGACTGCATAAATATTCCCCACACCGGTGTGCAGGCGCTCATTAGCTAATACGAAACCGCGATCCATCGGAATGCCCTGTGCCTCGTAACCCATATTTGCCGTGTTCGGGCCTCGCCCAATCGCCACCAACAGGTAATCAGCACGCAGGCTCTGACCGTCTTCGGTGTTTACCGTCACGCCGGAACCGTCCTCAGCGGCATCCCGGAAACGGGTCCCGGTCATGAACTTAATCCCGCGAGCCTTGAACGCCTTTTCCAATCCCTTAGAAATGTCCTCGTCCTCGTTAGGCACCAGGTGCGGCAAAGCCTCAACGATGGTGACGTCTGCCCCGAAAGACTTCCACACGGAGGCAAACTCGACGCCGATGACCCCGCCGCCCAAAATCACTACTGAACCGGGAACATGATCGAGGAACAGAGCGTGCTCGGAACCGATAATGCGTCCGCCCAGGTTCATCCCCAAAGTCTTGGTGACCGAACCGGAGGCCAAAACGATGTTCTTGCCCTTGAGCACCCGGTCACCAGCGGTGACCGTATCGACCCCGCTGAGCACGCCATGGGCGTTGACGAACTCGACCTTGTGACTCTTAATCAACCCGGACAGGCCACGATGCATTTTGTTGATGATGCCGCTCTGGAACTCCAGCACTTTCGCCATATCGACACCGTTGAAGGCAGAGCCGATGCCCCAATCCAGGGACTCATGCACGGTATCGGCGACTTCCGCCGCCCTCAGCAAAGCCTTGGTAGGAATGCAACCGCGGTGCAGACAGGTGCCGCCGACTTTGTCCGCCTCGACCAGGGCGACGCTCATCCCCAGAGAAGTTGCTCGCAAAGCACAAGCGTAACCGCCATTTCCGCCGCCCAAAATCACTACATCGTATTGTTCTTCGCTCAATGTTCAACTCCAGTTCTGTCAAAGGAACAAAATTCTAAGCAAGTTTATTCTTTCACTAAATGATTCCTATGTGCTAATGCAAACAGGGTGAACGAACCGGGCTTAGCGACCCATGTCCGCAATAACCCGCAGCAGGGTGCGCACCCCGTAGCCGGTACCGCCTTTCGGAGTGTATCCCCAGGCAGAACCGGTATTAAAACCCGGGCCGGCAATGTCGATATGCGCCCACGGCGTGTCGCCCACAAACTGTTTCAGGAAAATTCCGGCTACCAGCATCCCGGCCTCGCGTTTCGACGAAGAATTCGCGATGTCAGCAACGTCAGAATGCAGGTGCTCCAACAGGTATTCGGGCAGCGGCGCCGGCCAAGCCGGTTCCCCGACCGCCACGGAGGCATCTCGTATCCAGTCCTTTTGGCACCCCATCACTCCGGCGATGCGGCTACCAAAAGCCACTCTCTGCGCGCCGGTCAGGGTAGCCATATCAATAACCAGGTCGGGATGCTGCGCCACCGCCATAGTCAAACCGTCTGCCAGCACCAACCGCCCTTCTGCATCGGTGTTGGTAATCTCTACAGTCTTCCCGCTTTTCATCGTGATGACGTCATCGACCCGCGACGCGTTACCGCTGACCAGGTTTTCTGCTAAGCACAGCCACGCCGTGACTTTCACCGGCAGCCGCAGTTCCGCCGCCGCTAAGCACACCGCTCCCATGGTGGCCGCGCCGGTCATATCCGATTTCATGGTGAGCATAGAAGTGCTCGGTTTTAGGCTGTAGCCCCCGGAGTCAAAAGTGATGCCCTTGCCGACCAGGGCGACGTGTGCTTTCGCGCCCTCGGGTGCGTAAGTCAACTTCACCAGGCAGGGCTTGCGCTTGGAGCCTTTCCCTACCGCGACGAGTCCGCCGAAGCCCTGATCCTTGAGGTCTCGGTAATTCCACTTTTCAAAGCTCACCGGCAGGTTCTTGCTGGCTTTCTGAAACGCTTTGGCCATGGATTCGGGATACAGCTCAGATGGTGAAGTGTTCACAAGGTCGCGGACTCGCGTGACTGCCTTGACGGTGGTTTGCAGTTGGGCGCGCTCCGTATCGCTGAGAGCATCGTGAGCAGGAATGTACAGAGTTTTCAGGGTTTTGGCGGGTTTGGACTGATATTTTCCAAAACGATAGGCCCCCAGAAGTGCCCCCTCTAAAGTCGCCAGGACTTCCTCCCGGTTCTTCGTGGGGAAGGAAAAAGCGAGTTCTTCACTGGTGACGCTGCGGGTCACGTTGCCGGCCGCCTCGCGGAAGTTTTGGAGTGTTTCGGCAGGAGTTTTCGGGGAGCCGACCCCAGCAAACACGACGAACTCAGCAGAAAAGTCATGCGGGGAGGGGACCCTGTTGACCTCTCCGAGCTTTCCGGTCACCCCGGCGGCGCGGGCAAAATCCCGCAGGGCTGGAAAATTGGGAACCTGCAGTTCGTCGCCATCTGTGGTGGCAGCCAGCACCAGGGGGGTGCGCAGCGCGGGTAAATCTTTAGAAAACACATCAATCTTCGTCATACCTGAAATCCTACGTCCTTTTTCGGGTTGGTTTGGGGTTTTGTTCCCGCGCCGGCGGCTTCGGCTCGGGGGGGCTCGGGTCATCAAAAAGTTTGCGTCGGGAATAATAAATCATGTTCTTTGTAATGGTTCTGGCGTAAAAGAGCGAAATTAACTGGAAATTAACTGTGATTTTTGATGATTTATAAGAACGTTTCAGGTAGGTTTTAAGAGCTGGTCGACATTTTTGACCGGGTCCCGCAGTGTGTTCACTGCCGGGATTGAATAACTAAAGAACCTACATGTGCACGAGAGATTGCACAAGATGGAGGAAACTGTGACTGTCCGTGTTGGCATCAATGGCTTTGGCCGTATTGGTCGTAACTTCTTCCGCGCCGCCCTGAAGCAGGGCGCGGACATCGAGATTGTTGGCGTGAACGACTTGACCGACAACCACACCTTGTCTCACTTGTTGAAATACGATTCGGTGACCGGCCGCCTGGGCAAGGAAGTCACCTATGACGACAAGACCATCACCGTTGACGGCAAGAAATTTGCCGCCATGGCAGAGCGCGACCCTGCCAACCTGCCTTGGGGCAATTTGGGTGCGGATATTGTGATTGAATCCACCGGCTTCTTTACCGATGGCGATGCGGCTCGCGCTCACATCAAGGCTGGTGCAAAGAAAGTCATTATCTCCGCTCCCGCCAAGGGCAACGTGGACGCGACTTTCGTCATGGGCGTAAACCATGAGACTTACGATCCGGCAAAGCACCACGTGGTTTCTAACGCTTCTTGCACCACGAACTGCCTGGCCCCCATGGCCAAGGTCCTGGACGACGAGTTCGGCATCGATTACGGCTTGATGACCACTATTCACGCCTACACCGGTGACCAGCGTATTCACGACGCTCCGCACAAGGATCTGCGCCGCGCCCGCGCTGCGGCCCAAAACATTGTGCCGACTTCCACCGGCGCAGCCCGCGCGGTCGCTCTGGTGCTTCCCCAGTTGAAGGGCAAGCTCGATGGTTACGCCTTGCGCGTGCCGGTCATCACCGGTTCCATCACCGACTTGAGCTTCATCCCGAAGAAGTCCTGCTCTATCGACGACATCAATGCCGCCATGAAGGCTGCCGCCGAGGGCTCCTTGAAGGGCATTTTGGATTACAACGATGATGGCATCGTTTCGACCGACATCGTCACCGATCCGCACTCTTCGATTTACGATGCGCCTTTGACCAAGCAGATTGACAACATGATTAAGTGTGTGTCTTGGTACGACAACGAATGGGGCTACTCCAACCGCGTGGTTGACCTGACCATGTTCATGGGCAAGCAGCTCTAATTCGGGAGTTTTGAGTGAGATAGGACGCCTGCATTTCTGCGTGAATTGCGGGCGTCCTCTCGCATTTTCCGAGTGTATAAGGAAGGGATAAATATGCTGAAAACTATTGATTCCTTGGGGGATTTGAGCGGCAAGCGCGTTTTGGTGCGTTGCGACTTCAATGTGCCCCTCAAGGACGGTGTGATTACTGACGACGGGCGTATCCGTGCGGCGCTGCCCACCTTGCAAAAGTTGCTGGACAGTGGAGCGAAAGTCATCACTATGGCTCACTTGGGGCGTCCTAAAGGCCAGGTCATGCCCGAATTTTCTTTGGCTCCGGTGGCCCAGCGTCTCGCTGAGCTGATTGGGGTCAAGGTTACTCTGGCTCAGGATACGACCGGTGAGGACGCGAAAGCGAAAGCTGCCGCCCTCAACCCCGGCGAGATCCTTATGCTGGAAAACGTCCGGTTCGACCCTCGCGAAACCTCAAAAGACGACGCCGAACGCGCTGCTTTCGCGGCCGAGATGGCGGCGTTGGCAGATTGCTACGTGTCCGATGGCTTCGGGGTAGTGCACCGTAAGCAAACCTCGGTTTATGACGTGGCGAAACTGCTGCCCGCCGCGGCGGGTTTCCTGGTGTTAAAGGAAATTGAGTCCCTGCGCAAGGCCACCGAGAACCCGGAGCGGCCTTACACGGTGGTGCTGGGCGGCTCGAAAGTCTCCGACAAGCTCGGCGTTATCGCGAACCTGTTGACGAAAGCCGACACCCTGCTGATTGGTGGCGGTATGGCGTTTACGTTCCTGGCGGCGCAAGGATACGCGGTAGGCAAGTCTCTGCTGGAATCCGACCAGATTGACACCGTGAAAGGCTACCTGGATCAGGCGAAACAGAATGGTGTTGAACTGGTGCTGCCGGTAGACGTCGTGGTGGCTCCCGAGTTTAAGGCTGATGCTCCGGCGACCGTAGTGGCCGCCGATGCTATCCCCGAGGACCAGATGGGCCTGGATATCGGGCCGAAATCGGGCGAACTCTTTGCTGCGAAGATTGCCGAGTCAAAGACCGTGGCGTGGAACGGCCCGATGGGTGTGTTCGAGTTCCCGGCTTTCGCGAACGGCACCAAAGCGGTAGCAAAGGCATTGCAGGACGGCACGGCCTTTGGCATCGTGGGCGGAGGGGACTCCGCGGCGGCGGTGCGCCAGCTGGGCTTTGATGAGTCCAAGTTCAGCCACATCTCCACCGGTGGCGGAGCATCACTAGAATTGTTGGAGGGCAAGGTTTTGCCCGGTATTGAAGTATTGGAGGCCTAAACATGGCACGTATTCCCCTGATGGCAGGCAACTGGAAGATGAACCTCGACCACCTCGAGGCAATTCAGTTGGTCAATCAGCTGAACCTTGATCTGCAAGATCATCGTCACGACTTTAGCAAGGTGGAGGTGGCGGTTATTCCGCCGTTTACCGACATTCGTTCGGTGCAGACCACCATTGATGGTGACGATATGAAGATTAAGTATGGCGCTCAAGACGTCTCCACCCACGATAACGGTGCCTACACCGGAGAAGTGTCCACCGCGATGCTGACCAAGCTTGGCTGCACCTATGTAGTGGTGGGTCACTCGGAACGCCGCGAATATCACCAGGAAAGCGATGCCGTCGTTAATGAGAAGGCGCGTAAGGTTCTGGCAGCGGGTATGGTACCGATTATCTGCTGCGGCGAGGCTCTCGAGGTCCGCAAGGCCGGAAAGCACGTTGAGCACGTTTTGGCTCAGATTGCAGCGGCTTTTGACGCTATCCCCACCCCGGACGCCGCCAAGTGCGTGGTCGCCTATGAACCCATCTGGGCGATTGGCACGGGCGAGACCGCGACCCCGGAAAACGCCGAGGAAGTTTGCGGGGCTATTCGCACCAAGTTGGCAGAGCTTTACGGTCAGGAAACCGCTGACGGAATCCGCGTCCTCTACGGCGGTTCGGTGAAGTCCGCGAACGTGGCCGAGCTCATGGCTCAACCCAACGTGGACGGCGGCCTGGTCGGCGGCGCTTCTCTGAAGGCTGAAGAATTCGGGAAAATCTGCCGCCTCGGCGAGTAACGCCGCTGGCAGGACACCCTAAACTTTCTCGGGGAGGCTATTGATAATCAGTAGCCTCCCCGAGAAAATTTTTCATACTAACTGACCACAACGCGGGGTGGCATCGCCGAGCAAAAACAAAGTTATATTGAATTTGCGCGCCATCGTGGAAGGAATCTCAATCATGAATGCAAAGGCAGGATTGCTAGCAGCCGTACTGTTTGCGGCCTCATCCGGCGGGACGTTATCCGCTGCCAACGCAACCACGATGGATTTTGAGACAACGCCCCAGGCTCTTCCTTCGGTCCAGGTGGCTAACCAGCAGCGCCTGGACGGAACGGACCGGTACGAAACCGCCGTTAAAATCAGCCGCACAATCTTTCCTGGTTCGGCGCTCACGGCTGTGCTGGTCAGTGGAGAAAATTATCCCGATGGTTTGGTGGCGGGCGTCACCGCGGCACGTTTAGGTGCCCCCTTGTTGATGACCACGCACTCCAGTTTGAACCCATCGACCGCAGCTGAGCTAAAACGACTCAATCCCAAGCAAATCCTGCTGGTAGGAGGTTCAGGGGCGCTCGATACGGGGATGGAAAACACCCTGGGAAAAATCCTGCCTGACACAAGGCTGCTACGAGTTTCCGGAGAGGACCGATACCAGACAGCCGCCGCAGTTTCGCAGCATTTTTGGGGTTCGGAAACTGATTCGGTGATGTTGGTTTCCGGCAGCGATTTCCCCGACGCATTGGTGGCGGGACCGGCTGCGGCACGCCGGGGAGCACCGCTGTTGCTGAGCAATCCCGCGGGTTTCGATGCCACAACCTTGACAGAACTGAGACGCCTGAAACCCCAAACCGTTTACGTCATCGGGAAAAAACTCCCTTCCGGCGCCTCAGCCCAGCTTCGGGCATCTCTACCAGGGGTTTCCCTGGTGCCTGTGGGCGGAACTGACCGTTTCGATACGGCATTTAATGTTTCCCAGCAGTTCTGGGGTCAAGGCTTTTCCGGGGCGTTGGTGACTTCGGCCCAGAACTTCCCGGATGCTCTATCCGGAGCGGTTTTGGCAAAAGCTGCGGGGTTGCCGGTTTTACTCAGCGGACCGACGTGCAACAGTCAGCCGGTAGTCAAGCGCCTTTCGACGTTAGAGACCAAAATCGTCCTCGGAGGTGCCGGTGCCGTGTCGAATGAGGCGACAGGAAAAGTGTGCCCGCCACCGGTGCGGCCCACGGATATAGTCCCTGGACAAAACCACATCTATGCTGCGCAAAGCTACGTTTATCCGGCGGGGCAGGTGCAGGACTGGCTGTTACGCCGCCAAGCCTCGTCGACCTACCCCCAACAAAAAGTCGTGTTCCTGACTTTTGACGATGGCCCCTCCGCCAACACCGCCCAGAACCTGCAGACTTTAGCGAGTCGCGGAGTTCACGCCACTTTTTTTGTGGCGACAAACCAGCTGGGCAGCGCCGCTACTCAACAGATTTTGCGCCAAGAGCTGCTCTTTGGCCATGCGGTGGCGGTGCATACCGCCTCGCATAACTATCAGTATCTTTACCCTCGGCGCGTGTGTTCGCCGGCGAATGTCGGGGCGGATTACGCGCGGGCGGTCGATACTGTGCGTTCGATTTTGGGTCCCCAGTGGGGGACCGGCGCTTTCCGTTATCCGGGAGGACAGATGTCATGGCGCGGCATGGCACCTTGTAACCAGTTGATGGCTTCACGCGCAATGACGTGGATAGATTGGAACGTGGAAATCGGGGACGCATTGAACCGATCGTTGAATGCCAACCAGCTGCTGAATCGGATGCGCTCACAGGTTCCGCGTACCGGAAACGTGGCGGTTGTGCTGATGCACGATTCAGCGCCAAAAAAGGCTACCGTTGCGGCACTGCCCAGTATTATCGACTACTTTGCTGCACAGGGCTACAGTTTTGGCGTTATTGGCTAGCCGCCAAGTGCTGCGGCCTAGCAGGCATTTTATCGCTGATACCCCTAGGAATGCAGGTTCGGCAGGACGAAAACGCCGGTGTTTAGCGCCACGCCCGCCAGTGCCGCCCCGATACAGACAAAAATGACCACGCCTACCAGTAATGTGGCTTTCACGGCGTACCTAAAGTCAAACTTGGGCTTCCAGGTATAGCCGATAGTGTCCATGATGGCGGTGGAAAAGGTCGTGTAGGCGCCCAGGAAACCGGCCTGCAGCACGTCCGCCACCGTGTGCGGGGGCAGCTGGGCTTGCAAGGGCCCTCCCTTGACGACATCGAGCCACGGTGAGGTCGCGACCCAGCCCACCAGGAAACAACCCGTGATATTGACGAAAATAATTCCCCAGCCGCCCCACAAGCGCTTCCCGGTCACGGTTTCACTGGGATATTTGGCACTGCGCTTCTCTCGAAACTTGTCGATGAAGCGCGTGGACAGTTTGTCCACGCCAAAGCGGGCGGCCGCGCCCAGTCCTCCGCCGAGAGCTATGAAAAGGGGAATCATGCCGACCTCCCTGTGTTGTTATCGCTGGTCGATTCTGGTGCTGGGTCAGAAGGCCGGGTGTGGGCATTTTCCAGAGACTCAGTGGGCGGTGCGGTGGAGGCAGCCGCTGTGGACAAGGGCGGCAGGGAGGTCGGGTCGTTAGCATTGGGCAGGGTAAAGTCAGCGGGGGAGTCGCGGTAGATGTCTCCGGAAACGAAAGCCTGCCGGGTCCCCAGCCACAGCGCAAACAACCCCACCGGCAGGGCCACGGCAAACATGGCAATCAGCTCCAGCAAGTGCCCCAGGTAAAACTGTTGATAAACCACAATCTGCCACACCGGACCCCCGTAAGTCCCCAGTCCTCCGCAAAATCCGGTGCCCACCGACAGCTTCAGGGCTTGGGTGCGGTGACGATGCGGATTAGACACCAAACGACCCGTCAAATATGCCAGCACCACCACCGAAATGAGGTTCAAGATCCAGGTGTCAATGTTGACTCCACCGCCCCCGACAATGACTCGGCAAAGACCCTGGCAGTTCCACTACGGGCTACCAAAGACCCGCCCCAGCGTAGCAGCGACCCTAGTGCACCACCGATAAAGACAGCGACGGTGGCGCTGAGAGGGGATAAATCTTTGGGTGTTGCGGTCACGAAATCATCTTAATACCCGGGTCGTGGTATCATTGCAAGGCTGAGTTCGTGAACAGATAAACACAGAGGAAAACATGTTATTTGCTTTCAACATCGTGGCACAGGTGCTTTTGGTTATCACCTCGCTGCTGCTGGTATTGTCCATTTTGATGCACAAGGGCCAAGGCGGCGGCATGTCCGACATGTTCGGCGGCGGCTTGACTTCGGCTATGTCCTCTTCCGGCGTGGGTCAGCGTAACCTGAACATTTTGACCGTGGTGGTGTCTCTGGTGTGGCTTTTTGCCATCGTGCTGTTCGCCTTCACCATGGATAAGCCGGCGGCGCCTGACGCCAAGGCTAATCAGACGCCTACCGCGCCCATTACGGCTCCGGCCAATCCGACCCCGGCTTTGCCGACCAGCCCCGCTCCGGCTCAAAAGTAAGCCGCATTAAATCTTAGAAGTGGAAGCCCCGGAATATTCCGGGGCTTCCTCGTATATTTAGCCGGACTATTGACAGTAACTTTCAGCGTCAGTAAAATGATGTGGAGATTCAAATCCGGTCTGAAACTAGGTAGAATAATGATAAATTACAAATTGGGCATTTTGGCAGCTGTGGCCTCTATCTCTCTATCATTTAGTGCAGTCAACTTTTCTTTTGCACAAGCACAATCTCATGTTGATGAGTTGAACCACTCATCCGTAAAGATGCTGTCTAGTGAAGAGACTGACGCGCAATTACCTCCCGATAGGCGGTGGGGATTGGAGTTTAATCTTTTTACCACCTGGTTGGACGAAAAGCACCCCGGGGAGCAGGCTTATTCTCGAGTCGATGAAGGTAATTTTACGGCAGTAATAGGATTCAAGTCTTCCGTACCGCCTGATGTACAGGAACGGATTGCGGCACTATCCTATCCGATTACTGTCGTAACAAACACGGGCTACTCACAATCAGAGGTGGCTCGGGAAATGGAAAAGAGATACTACGAGATGCGTGAGACTCTGGGGGATCAAGTTTCCCAGACTGCTGCGATAATTGATTTCGAAAATCCCTCAATTGAATTTATAGTCAATCCTAATCATCCTAAGGTATCA
>QWCJ01000870.1_pt1 | contig 12229 bp, 10 predicted proteins | sample 1972501 | NCBI WGS metagenome assembly QWCJ01 (sample SAMN09866711, study PRJNA288562) | Human vaginal metagenome isolate term2_vaginal, whole genome shotgun... | isolation source: vagina | host: Homo sapiens | place: USA: California
CTTGCATAGGAAGCTGGCTAAAGCTTTCTTGCTTCTCCATTAGCACTTCTTGTCTGTGCATTTCGTTTTCGCCTGAGCTTAGGCCCTCAGCATTTAGTCCGAAGACTGCGGATAGCGTGCCAGATACCATAGCCGCGATAAATACAGTGATTAAGAAGACAGCCATAATCCTAGCTGTGCTTTTGCCCATCCCGCTCTCTTGCATAGCAACTGATTTAACGATGCTGATGAAGATTAGTGGGAAGGCCACCATAGTTAGTAGTTTTACATAGGCACTGCCGACTATCGAGATCCAGGATACTGATGTTCCAAGGACTTCCTTGTCTTTAACGATAATTTGTAATAGTGCGCCAAAGATGATGCCGACTGCCAAAGCAATCAAAACTCTTGCGTTAAAGCTCAAGTTTAGCTTCTTTAGGTAGCCAATTGCCCATAGCATTGCTGCAAATATTGCAATGATTAATAATATGAATAATAGAGTCATTTCTTATCCCTCCTTGCCTGAAGCATATCACTTTTGGACTTAAAAGTCAAGAAGCGAGATCACATATTAATGGATTTATGTTTATGGTCTTGCGAAGATAATTAACAAAGATAATATTATTAATTAATAAGTTTTCAAAATCATGAAAAAATGGCAAAAAAACTCTTCACATAAAAAATATTGGTGCTATAATATCAAAAAGGAGATTGATGAAATGAAACTAAAAGAATTTTTACACAAGAAAAACGTACTCGTGTCCTACAAGGTATACCTTATTGACGTGCTTGGTAACATGGCGATGGGCCTATTCGCATCGCTACTTATAGGCACTATACTAAACACAATCGGCACACACACTGGAGCGAAATTTTTATCCGAAGAGCTTTGGCCGCTTTGCAAAGACATGACTGGCCCAGCCATTGCCGCGGCGATAGGGGTCGCACTAAAGGCGCCAAACCTAGTTATGCTCTCATCGCTCGCAGTTGGTTACATAGGCAATGAACTCGGTGGACCAGTTGGCTGCCTTATCGCCTCAGTCGTTGCCATTGAACTCGGCAAACTTATTTCAAAGGAAACAATGATAGACATCATCGCAACACCACTAACTGTAATACTTTCAGGCTTTGCCATCGCAAAATTCGTTGGCCCGTCCATAAACATGATGATGGTGGGGCTAGGCGACGTAATCATTGAAGCGACTAAGCTTAGACCATTCTTCATGGGTATGGTGGTCTCTTTGATAGTCGGCATGGTTTTGACTCTGCCGATATCGTCGGCGGCTCTTTGCATGATGCTTGGGCTAAGTGACCTCGCTGCAGGCGCTGCAACTGCTGGCTGCTGCGCACAAATGGTAGGCTTTGCTGTGATCAGCTACAGGGTGAATAAGGTCGACGGTCTACTTGCTCAAGGACTCGGCACTAGCATGCTACAAATACCAAACATAGTAAAAAACTGGAAGATATGGCTTGCGCCATGCTTAGCAAGTGTTATTACTGGACCGATTGCAACTTGTGTCTTTAAGTTGAAAAACACTCCGCTCGGCGCTGGTATGGGTACGAGCGGATTGGTTGGTATTTTGGAAACGTTTAACGCAATGGAAGGGGAAGATATGATGGTGACTGCACTTGGTGTTGCTCTTACGTACGTAATTTTGCCTGCGGTATTATCATTACTATTCCATAATTTATTCAAAAAATTGAATTGGGTAAATGATAATGACTTATTACTTTCGCGTTAAATTATAATTCTATTCCGATTAGACATTTTTCAAAGCTATACTATAAAAATGTATAGCTTTTTTTATTCATATTGGGTATTAATAACTGTAATAATTAAAATAATATTTTGCTAAGAAAATGTGATGTCTTTGCTATTTAAGCAAAGAGGGCGCATTTGAAGAACCTCGGTCTTTTTGACCGAGAACCTTGGTGCTTCGCACGATAGCAAAAGATGAGGAGGTTTTTTATATGGCATGTACAACAATCTTAGTCGGTAAAAATGCGAGCTACGACGGCTCAACTATAGTCGCAAGAAATGAAGACTCACCTTCAGGTGAATTTTGCGCAAAAAGATTTGCGGTGATGAAGGCAAAGGACCAACCACGCAAATACAAGTCAGTGATTTCAAAGGTTGAGATCGATTTACCAGACGACCCGATGGACTACACTTACTCACCAAGCTCTGACACAAAGGACGGCATCTGGGGCGCTTACGGCGTTAACGCTGCGAACGTTACCATGAACGCGACTGAAACGCTTACTACAAACGAATTAGTTATGGGCGCTGATCCATTGGTAGAGTACCATAAAGATGAGGACGGAACTGAGCACTTTGGCGGCATAGGCGAAGAAGACCTAGTTACCATCACACTTCCATACATCAAGAGCGCGAAGGACGGCGTTAGAAGATTGGGCGCACTTCTTGAAAAATACGGCACTTACGAGATGAATGGTATTGCCTTCCAAGACGAAAATGAAATTTGGTGGCTAGAGACTATTGGCGGCCACAACTGGATGGCAAAGAGGGTTCCAGACGAAGCTTATGTAATTATGCCGAACCAATTAGGCATAGATGAATTTGATTTTGACGACGCTTATGGCGATGAAAATGAATATATGTGCTCAAAATCATTAAAAGATTTGGTTAAAAAAGCGCACCTAGATAAGAGAATGAGCGAAGAAGAGGTATTTAACCCAAGAGACGCCTTTGGTTCACACGACGACTCAGACCACACATATAATACTCCAAGAGCTTGGGTTTTACTACGCTACTTCAATCCAAAAACATTCTTCTGGGATGGCTATGACGCAGATTTCAGACCAACAGACGACAATTTACCATGGGCACTAGTTCCAGAAAAGAAAATTACCATAGAAGAAGTGAAATGGGCACTATCCAACCATTATCAAGGTACGCCTTATGACCCATACGCAAAGCACAAAGACGAGATGAAGGCAGGCATCTTCAGACCAATCGGTATAAATAGAAACAACGTTTTGGGCCTAACACAAGTTAGAGGCTACATGCCAGACGATTTGAAGGCACTTCACTGGTTAGCACTTGGCTCAAACGTCTTTAACGCGATAGTACCATTCTACACAAAGGTTTCTAAAACTCCAGACTACGTTGGAAAGGCTGTTACTAAGCCAAGTACAGACAACTTCTACTGGATAAACAGGATTATAGGTGCGCTTGCCGACGCACACTTCGCTGAAAACGCTTCAAACGTTGAACGTTACCAAGCTAGAATCAATAATAAGATGAACGAATTTATCAATAGATTTGACGAAGAATACGCTAAGGCAAAGGATAAAGAGGCCTTCTTCGAAAAAGCAAACCAAGAAATATCAGACTTTGTAGAGAAGGAAACATTGGATTATTTGGATAAAGTATTATTTACTTCATCATGCTTGATGAAGAATGGTTTCTCACGCAGTGACGCCTAAAATTTCTTTAATAAACAAAAACAAAGCTGTGAGATTATTTTTCTCACAGCTTTCAATTTTGTAAAGTGTATTATTTTGATTAGTTGCAAATCAAATGATAAATACTCATTTCTTATTTTAATAAAAAATTTCTTTATTCACTAACCTTTTTCTATTTACTCTGGATCCTACTATGACCATGGGACTTCGCAGAGCGATTTGATGGATAAGGCGAAGTGGAAATTTTTGACAAGCGGAGTGTATATGTAATACTCGAGCATTGTCAACAAATTGAACGAGCCTTAGGCGCAAATCGAATGCGAACTATTTATTGAAAATGACTTTAAAAGTAGTTCCTTTGCCTACTTCCGAAGTAACATCAATCAATCCACCCATATCCTCAACTATATGCTTAACTATGGATAGACCAAGGCCTGTCGAGTTTGTATTTCTATTTCTTCCCTTGTCGACCATGTAGAAGCGCTCGAATATACGAGGGATTTCATCTTTCTCAAGGCCGATCCCTGTGTCTGAAATTTTGCTTATGATATTGTCCCCGCGTTTTTCTACGGAGATTGTAAGCTTGCCGCCATCTTTATTGTACTTGATAGCGTTTGAGATTAGGTTTCTATAAAGCTCCGAAAGCATGCCAAGTGGTACGTTTTTCTTAAGTCCTTCTTCAATGTGGCTTTCGACTGTTAAATTTTTCGCGTCGATTTTGCCCTTATATAGCTTTAAGATATTCTCTATAGTCTCTTTAATCGAAACTTCTTCTTCGCTCTTTAGCTGTGGTCTTTCGTCTAGCTTCGATATCATGATGATGTTATCGATCAAGCGTAGCATTTGACCTGCTTCGTCAAAGATGATGCCGGAGAATTTTTTGATGTCCTCTTCCTTAACCATGCCGTTCTTAATTAGCTCAGCGTAGCCAGATATCGATGTGAGTGGGCTCTTTAGCTCGTGTGAAACGTTCGCGGAGAATTCGCGTCTAAGCTTTTCGGCCTTTTTCTCGTCGTTTACGTCAAGAACTAGCATGATGATGCCTGTTAGGGCATTGCCATTCTCAATTGGGGAAAGATATATCTTTAGGTTGTCTTCGTCGACCATAATCTCAAAGCTCGATGACTTGTGCGTTTGAATTAAATCATTTAGTCTAGTCGATACCTCTTGGCTCCTTGTTAGTCTCACGACGTCCATCCCTGTATAATCAGTTTGCATATTTGACTTAAATAGCTTCTTCGACGCGTCGTTGAGCTGAACGACTTTTAGATCGGTATCTATAAGCACCAAGCCTTCGTTCATGTTTCTAAGTATCTCATTTACTGTTGATTCCTTAGTTTCAAGGCTTTCTATATAGCCTTTGATGTCTTTATTTTTTCTCTCTATAGTCCTTATGAATGGACTTAATTCGTCGTATACATCTATCTTAGCTGTATTGAAATCGTCTCTGTGTAAGTGCTCTGCAGCGTAATCGATAGGCAATAGCAGTTTGTCTACGAGTTTTTTGTTTATTAGTAAAAGCACTAGAATAAGTAGGATTGACATAAGTAGTATAAGTGGAACTACTTTCATAAATGAGCCAAGTATTGATTCTGTTTGCTTTGATAGCCTTATTACGTTACCGTCCGCCATGAGAGAAGCGTAGTAGTATGTGTCTTTATTAAGTGTATTTGATAGTCTCACGTCTTTGCCGATGTCGCCACTTAAGGCTTCTTTAATCTCTTTTCTATCAGCATGGTTCTCCATAGTAGATGGGTCAGAGAAGTTATCGTAGATGACTGCACCACTTGGATCTACTACAGTTGCGCGGATATTGTTATTAAAGGTGCCGATCTTTTCTAATGTCTCTACGTCCATTTGCGAAGCGAGTTTCAATTCGTCTTGCAGGTCTCTAAGCTCGTTTGCGCTTGTATTTTTGTATGTTATAAGTACTGTTAGCGAGACGGATATTAGTATAGTTAGAAAAAAGCAAATGGCGTAGGTGATGTTTAGTTTTTTCTTCACTTTTCGTCACCAACCTTATAGCCAAGGCTTCTGATAGTCTTGATAACGCCTTGATACGGCTCAATCTTGGACCTGATCGAAGCGATGTGAACGTCAACGGTTCTTGTCTCTCCTTCAAAATCGTAGCCCCAGATCTTCTCTATAATCCTGTCTCTTGTTAGGACGATGTTTGGGTTCGATAGTAAAAAGTATAAGAGCTCAAACTCTTTATAAGTAAGGGAGATGGGCTCGCCATCAACAGTTGCGGTTCTTTTGTCGTAGTCGAGTCTGATGCCGGCGTAATCAAGTACGTCGCCAGCGTTCACTTTGCTGCGTCTAAGAAGGGCTCTGACCCTTGCCAAGAGCTCAAGCACGCTAAATGGCTTTGTGATGTAGTCATCGGCGCCTCTATCGAGCCCTGTAATCTTGTCAAACTCAGTAGTCTTAGCTGTTAGCATAATTACGGGGATGTTCTTTAGTGCGGCATCCCTTTTCATTTGATCAAGTATTTCAAGTCCGCTTGTACCAGGCAGCATGATGTCGAGCATAACTAGCGTTGGCACTTCTTTTTTTACTCTTGCGAAGAACTCATCAGCATTCTCAAAGCCTTCAGCCTTGTAATTTTCATTGTGCAGTGCATATAGAACTAAGTCCCTAATGCTCCTGTCGTCTTCAACTATATATATCATAGCTCCTCCTACTCATAGTGCTTAGAAGTGATTGAAAATACGCTCCAGTCCGCGATAGATTCTGCGTTGTCGCCGATTCTTTCGAAGTACTTCGCAATTTGTATTATGTCTATAAGCCTTAGAGCGTCATCTTTTTTATCGCCAATCTTCTCTACGACCTCACTCATTATGTGGCTGAATAAAGCGTCAATCTTGTCGTCGGAGGCGATGACCTTGTAGCTCTCTTCCAAATCGCCAGTTATAAAGGCGTCAATCCCGCTCTTTAACATCTTCTTAGTCGATAGGCACATATCCAAAATCTCTTCAGTGAAGTCCTCGCCGATACTTACAAAATTAAGTAGGCCAGCGACTTCAATCACGTGTCCGCCAATCTTTTCAACGTTTCTGATGATGTTTAAAGTAGACGAAACAAACCTTAAATCCTTCGCAACCGGTTGCTGTGTTGACATGATCTTAAGGCAAAGAGTCTCGATGTTTCTGTTATACTCGCGAATTTCGTCCTCTTTACTCTCAATCTCGTGAAGCTGATCTTTGATATCAGCATCCTCCGCAGCCGTCTCTATAGTTACCTTCATGTCCATCAGCATCTTTTCAACGATAGCACTATATAAAATGATTTCATTCTTTAAATTTTCTAATTCATTAATGTATCTTGTTCTTACCATGATTATACCCCTTTTTTAACCGAATCTACCAGTGATATAGTCTTCAGTCTTTTTATTTTTTGGATTTTGGAAAATGGCGCTCGTTTGATCCGATTCAATGATTTCGCCTTCAAAGAAGAAGGAGCAGTAGTCCGATATACGAGCCGCTTGTTGCATGTTGTGAGTCACGATGACGATGGTGTAGCGGTCCTTAAGTGATTCGCATAATTCTTCGATCTTCGATGTCGATATTGGGTCAAGAGCCGATGTTGGTTCGTCCATCAACAAAACTTCTGGTTCAACAGCTAGCGCCCTTGCTATGCAAAGCCTTTGTTGCTGTCCACCTGATATTTGAAGCGCGTTTCTCTTTAGTTTATCTTTTACTTCATCCCAAAGAGCCGCACCTTGTAGTGACCTTTCTACTATGATGTCAAGGTCCTTTTTCTTCTTGATTCCGTGAACACGAGGTCCATAAGCAATGTTATCGTAGATAGACATGCTAAAGGGGTTTGGCTGCTGAAAAACCATGCCGACCCTCTTACGAAGCTCGTTTACATCAACTTTTGGAGCGTAGATGTCCTCGCCATCCAAAGTGATTTCGCCAGTGATTTTTACTCCATCGACAAGATCATTCATTCTATTTAAACTCTTTAATAGCGTTGACTTACCACAGCCAGATGGGCCAATGAAAGCCGTGATTTTGTTCTCCGGCATATCCATAGACACATTCTTTAGCGCCTGAAAATCACCATAAAAGAGGTCAACATTTTTAACTTCAATTTTATTCATTATTTCATAACCTTTCTTGATAATTTCGTTGAAAGCATATTGATAATTACAACCACAATCAGTAAAACAAAGGCAGTTGCAAAGCTTGCTTCAACGTGGAAGCCCTCGTCACTTAGTACGTACATGTGTAGGGCAAGCGTTCTTCCTGATTCGTTAAGCGCCTTTGGCATGGCAGTCGCAGTACCTAGAGTGTAGATAAATGCAGCAGTTTCGCCGACGATTCTACCTATTGAAAGTATGATACCTGCCAAAATTCCGTTCATAGCTGGAGGTAAAACTACTTTGAATATCGTCGATAGCTTTCCTGCGCCTAGACCAAAAGATGCCTTTCTAAACGAGTCAGGCACAGCTAGTATCGCTTCTTCCGACGTTCTTATAATGATGGGCAAAACCATGATGATGGCGGTTAAGACGCACGCCATGATCGAGTATTGCATCTGAAGCTCATATACAAAGAAGATCATACCAAATAGACCGTAGATGATAGACGGGATACCAGCTAGTGACTCAGTACCAAGCCTAATAATCTTTACGATTTTCGAGCCCTTCTTCGAGTATTCACTTAAGTAGATGGCACTCGCAACACCTATAGGCACAGCAACGAGTAAAGTGAGTATAACGATTACAAGCGTTACAATTAAGCTTGGCAGCATCGATACGTTCTCAGTTGTGTACTTAGGCGCGAATAATGATAGTTTTAGGTTTGGTATACCATTGACCGAAATGTAAAGGATTATGAAGACAAGTGTAGCCAAAGTGAAGTAGGCAGCGACTTTGATCAGTATTTTCAAAAATTTACTCATAATTCTTTTCACTTCCTTTAATAAAGTAGAATATAGTGTTAATTATCAAAATGAAGATGAATAGGACCATGGCAGTCGCGACAAGTCCTTGTCTGTGCTTTGGTGTAGCGTATGCCATCTCTATAACTATATTTGTTGTAAGTGTTCTAACCCCTTGAGTAATGGAGCCAGGGATTCTAGGCTGATTACCCGCAATTAAGTAAACAGCCATAGTTTCACCGATCGCTCTACCGATGCCTAAGATGAAAGAGGAGATGATCCCGCTCTTTGCGGCAGGTACAACGACTTTAAATATACTTATTTCCTTACTTGCGCCGAGTGCTACTGAACCTTGGTAGAAGGCTTTTGGGACGGCTCTTAATGATGACTCACATATGGAGATTATAGTTGGAAGTATCATTATTCCTAAAAGTAGGGATGCCGTTATTATATTCATTTTCTAGGAGCCCATACTTTGCCAAATAAAAATGCTTTTAGTCCGTACTCTTTTACAAAGGGAATGCCCTCGGAAAAAATGAAGTAGCATATAAGTAAAAGAGCAAAGACAGATATTAGAGAGATGACAAAGAAGAAATACTTCATGAAATTCTCTTTAAAATTTTTATTCATAATTACTCCTTATAAAATTATGGAGGGCTCAAATCTGGCCCTCCTCAAGAAATTTTCTTTTAGTCTAAATTATTTAATATCTCCCCAAGTTTTTGTTTCACCTACGAAGATGGCTTTGATTTGATCAAGACTTAAATCGTCTATAGCGTTGTCGTTGTTAACTATAACAGCGATACCGTCTTTAGCGATAACCACGTTAGTTAATTCAGCCTTTTCTTCATCAGATAAGTCTCTTGAAGCCATACCTAAATCAGCTGCACCTTCGATAGCTGCTTGGATACCAGCAGATGATCCAGTTGATTGGATTTCGATCTTAACGTCTGGATACATTTCCATGTATTTTTCAGCGAACTTTTCCATAAGTGGAGTAACAGAAGTTGATCCACCAACTACAAGCTTACCAGATTGAGAGTTTTGTTTGTATTCAGCAGCTGCAGTGTCAACTTGAACGTATTTGTTTTCAAGAACCATATCTTGACCTTCCTTAGACATCATAAAGTCAATGAAGTCTTTCTTAAGTCCGTCAATTTCTCCTTTGTAAACAATGTTGAATGGTCTTGCAATCTTATAAGAACCGTCTAAAACGTTTTCAGCGCTAGCTTCTACGCCTTCAACTTTAACAGCCTTAACGCTATCGTTTAAAGAACCTAAAGAGATGTAGCCGATGGCGTTCTTGTCACCGTTAACAGTCATTAGAACAGCGTTAGTAGATTTTTGAACAACAGCGTCAACAGTAGTTCTGTCAACCTTAGTGTCTCCGTCCTTTTCTTCGATACCAGTGATTTCGATGAAAGCTCCTCTAGTACCAGAACCGTCTTCTCTTGAGATTACAGTGATAGGTTCGTTAGAAGCTTCAGGTGCTTGTTCTTCAGTTTTTTCTTCAGTCTTTTCTTCTGTTTTTGTTTCAGTAGCTGTTTCAGCTGGCTTTTCTTCGTCCTTAGAGCAAGCTACTAGAGAGAATGCTAATACAAGTACTAGCAATAATGAAATTAATTTTTTTGTCATTTTTAAATAACACTCCTTTAAATTATTTTTACAAGTTGATTATAGAGTTATATTATTAAGAAATAGTTTAGCAATTGTAAAGTTTATGTAAAGTTTATAAAATATGCAGATTTTTTTACTTTTTTTAGGGAAATGGCATTGTATTTGTAAAATATACTTTACAAATAGATTTCGCAAAAAGCCTTTCTCGTGAAAAACGTTTTTTAATAATATTAGCTCGCCTATATAAAAGAAAAGTTTTTGCGAAACTTTTCTTGCGATAAAAAATACTTACGTATTTTATATCTAAAAAGAAGACTTTTTTGCAAAAGCATTATTGTGATTTAAAAACTTAGGCATTATATATATATAAGAAGAGAAGTGTAAGTAAAAGAAAAAAGCATTCGCCCGTCATATACCATCCGCCCGTCATTACTCAAGCAAAATTAATCGAAGGGGCAAGGCCATGCGCGTGGCGAGGGCTATTACTCATAAAATATTTTCCAAGTTCTTGTAATTTCATCTCAAATAAGGTATAATAAAGGGTGAAGTAATTTAAAGAAGGTGAAAAGATGGGATTATTCTCAAAAATATTTGGCTCTACTTCGGATAGGGCTATTAAAAAGAACAAATCACAAGTTGAAGAGGTTATGGCTTTGGAGGATTCTTACTCGAAGCTATCGGACGAGGAATTAAAGGATAATACTAATAAATTAAAGGAAAGACTTAAGGGCGGTGAAACGCTTGATGACATTTTGCCGGAGGCGTTTGCGACTGTTAGGGAAGCTTCGAAGAGGGTTCTAGGCATGACGCCATACAGGGTGCAAGTCGAGGGCGGCATCATTTTGCATCAAGGCCGCATCGCTGAGATGAAAACTGGTGAAGGTAAGACTTTGGTTGAGACTATGCCGGCTTACTTAAATGCACTTGAGGGCAAGGGTGTACACATCGTTACTGTAAACGACTACCTTGCTAAGCGTGACAGGGACTGGATGGGCAAGGTTTTTGAGTACCTTGGTCTATCTGTTGGCTGTATTCTTCACGATATGTCTAAGGAAGATAGGAAAATAGCTTACGCATCTGACATAACTTATGGTACTAACAACGAATTCGGTTTCGACTACTTAAGGGACAACATGGTCATCTACAAGGAAAATATGGTGCAAAGGGACTTAAACTACGCGATTGTCGACGAAGTGGACTCTATTTTAATAGATGAGGCGAGAACACCATTAATAATATCTGGTCAAGGTGACAAATCTACTGATCTTTACGAGCTTGCGAAGACTTTTGTATCACGTCTATCGGTTAGGGTGCAAGACCCTGACGAGCACGTGGATCCTCTTGACAGGTTTGTTAAGCAAGAGGAGGAAGAGGAAGAGACTAAGGACTACGTTGTCAACGAAAAGGACCGTTCTGTGCTATTAACAGAGCTTGGTACTAAGAAGGCGGAGGAATTTTTCAAGGTGGAAAACCTCTCTGACATTGAGAATATGGAGATCATTCACCATATTAATCAAGCGATGAAGGCAAGGAGCCTTATGAAGAAGGACAAGGACTATGTTGTGAAAGATGGCGAGATCATCATCGTTGACGAGTTTACTGGCCGTTTGATGTTTGGTAGACGCTACTCGGATGGTCTACATCAAGCGATTGAGGCGAAGGAAGGTCTTGAGGTTAGAAGTGAGTCCAAGACTTTAGCGACTATTACTTTCCAAAACTACTTTAGAATGTACAAGAAACTTTCGGGTATGACTGGTACTGCAAAGACTGAAGAGGAGGAATTCCAAGACATCTACCACATGGACGTTATTGAGATACCGACTAACAAGCCTGTTATCAGACAAGATAATCCTGACGAGATTTATAGGACTGAGGCTGAGAAATTTGGCGCTGTTATTGATGATATCAAGGCTAGACACGCTACAGGTCAACCGGTTCTAGTCGGAACTATATCTATAGAAAAGTCGGAAGAACTATCGAAACTACTTAAAAAGACTGGCATCAAACATGAGGTCTTAAACGCGAAGTTCCACGACAAAGAAGCGGAGATAGTTGCTCAAGCGGGCCGTTTGGGTCAAGTTACGATAGCGACTAACATGGCGGGCCGTGGTACCGACATCATCTTAGGCGGTAACCCTGAGTTTATGGCCAAGCAAGCGATGAGGAGAAAGGGTCTATCTGAAGAAGAGATGGCGCAAGTTGACTCGCACGAAGACACTAAGGACAGTGAAATACTAAAGAATAGAAAAGAATACGACGAATACGTTGAACAATATAAGAAGGAACTTCAAGAGGAAAAGGCTAAGGTTATTGATGC
>QWCJ01000573.1_pt1 | contig 12205 bp, 13 predicted proteins | sample 1972501 | NCBI WGS metagenome assembly QWCJ01 (sample SAMN09866711, study PRJNA288562) | Human vaginal metagenome isolate term2_vaginal, whole genome shotgun... | isolation source: vagina | host: Homo sapiens | place: USA: California
CACGCTGATGCTCACTCAGCGAACTTCGTGCTCTCAATGAAAACTACTCCCCACTAGTCGGTAACTGATTTCTCAGTCCAACTAATGGGGAGCAGTTCATCGTTGCGCTGGTGGGGCGTTTTTGTTTTTCCTATTGACGCCCACATTTCGGCAAGTTCTTAGTCCAGGTAGATAGAGCCGGGGCAGTAGCAGGGCAGTGGCGTTTAATTTGTAGTCCGCTATGGGTGGTACAGTATCGTAAGCATTTGTCCTGTCTGCTAACCTGTACAGGTTGCAATTAGTGTCGCCTCTATGCGGGCGTATCTTGAAGTGCAGGTGCGCTGGCCAGTAGATCCCGCACGAAGGTAAGAAACTACACAGGAGGCAAAGTTTGTCCGCCCTCACCTCGGCGTTCAAGAACGCTGATCTTCGCAAGAAGATCTTGTTCACGCTTGCGATGATCATCCTCTATCGCATCGGCGCTCAGATCCCCACCCCAGGCGTGGATTACGGCTCGATCCAGTCGCAGATCTCCGATCTAACCGACAGCTCGGCCATGTACTCGCTGATCAACCTGTTCTCAGGTGGCGCGCTGCTGCAGCTTTCGGTGTTTGCCGTCGGCATCATGCCGTACATTACGGCCTCCATTATCGTGCAGCTGCTGACAGTGGTGATCCCCAAGTTCGAGCAGCTGAAAAAGGAAGGCCAGTCCGGCCAGGCGAAGATGACGGAGTACACCCGTTACCTGACCGTGGCTTTGGCGCTGCTGCAGTCTGCGGGCATCGTGGCACTGGCGGATCGCCGCCAGCTGCTGGGCCAGGGCGTACAGGTCCTGAAGGATGGTACCGGCGTGTTCGGCCTGGTAGTCATGGTGCTGGTCATGACCTCCGGTGCAGTGCTGCTGATGTGGATGGGTGAGCTGATCACCGACCGCGGTATCGGCAACGGCATGTCGCTGCTGATCTTCGCGGGCATTGCCACCTCTCTGCCGGCGCAGGGCGCCTCCATCCTCTCCGGCTCCGGCGGCTTCGTCTTCGCAGCGGTGCTGGTTGGTGTGCTGATCCTGGTCGTCGGCGTGGTCTTCATCGAGCAGGGCCAGCGCCGCATCCCGGTCCAGTACGCAAAGCGTATGATCGGTCGCCGTCAGTACGGCGAGACCTCCACCTACCTGCCGCTGAAGGTCAACCAGGCCGGCGTTATCCCAGTGATCTTCGCCTCCTCGCTGCTGACCGTCCCGATCCTGATCACTCAGATCATCCAGTCCGGCAACCCGGAGGGCGCGGGCCAGGAGAACTGGTGGAACCAGAATGTCATGACCGTGCTGACGGACCCGGCTGCCTGGCAGTACATCCTGCTGTATGTGGCACTGATCATCTTCTTCTCCTTCTTCTACGTTTCCGTCCAGTACGATCCCTACGATCAGGCGGATAACATGAAGAAGTACGGTGGCTTCATTCCGGGCATCCGCCCGGGCCGCCCGACCGCGGAGTATCTTGGATATGTGATGAACCGTCTGCTGATCGTCGGTTCCATCTACCTGGCGCTCATCGCCGTTCTGCCTAACATCCTCATCAACATGGGTGTGCAGACGACGCAGGCCGCAGGCCAGGGCCAGATGCCGTTCGGTGGTACCGCCATCCTGATTCTGGTATCCGTTGCCCTGACCACGATCAAGCAACTCGAATCGCAAGTTATGCAGTCTAACTACGAAGGATTCCTCAAATGAGACTAGTTCTGCTCGGCCCTCCCGGCGCTGGCAAGGGTACCCAAGCATCACTGCTGTCCGATGCACTGAAGATCCCGCACATCTCCACCGGCGATCTGTTCCGCGCCAATATCTCCCAGGGCACCGAACTGGGCAAGCAGGCGCAGGAGTACATGGACGCTGGCAAGCTGGTCCCGACCTCCGTCACCGCCGACATGGTTCGCGACCGCCTGAACCAGGACGATGCCGCCGACGGATTCCTGCTGGACGGCTTCCCCCGCACCATCGAGCAGGCAGAGCTGCTGGAGAAGATGCTGCAGGAGGACGGCCACTCCCTGGACGCAGTCATCAACTACGTAGTCTCCGAGGACGTTGTTGTTGATCGCATGCTGGCCCGCGGCCGCAACGATGACAACGAGGACACCATCCGCACCCGCCTGGAGGTCTACCGTGAGGAGACCGCCCCGCTGATCGACCACTACAAGGACGTTCTGCTGAATATCGACGCAGAGGGCACCGTGGAGGACATCTCCTGCACCACGCTGAACGCGCTGGACAAGTAAACACCCTGCGCAAGAATCGCTGATCCCGCCAGCCGGCCCCACACGGTCCGACCTGGCGGGATTTGTGGTTATTCGCCCCGCGAGGGGGGCGTCACTAAGAAAAAACGAGTAAGCAAAGAGAACAGAAGCGAAACCACATGGGCTTTAGGCGAAAGAATAAGAAGATCGCGGCGAAAACCGCCGAGCAGCTGGATGCGATGCAGGCCGCCGGGGAGATCGTCGGGCTGGCGCTGCAGGAGGTTAAGAAGGCTGCGGCGCCGGGAAAGACCACGCTCGACTTGGACCGCGTGGCCGAGCAGGTCATCCGCGACCACGGCGCCACCCCGACTTTCAAGGGCTACGGCGGCTTCCCGGGTTCTATTTGTGCGAGCCCGAACGACATGATCGTCCACGGCATCCCGTCCGCAGATGTGGTGCTGAAGGAAGGCGATCTGATCTCCATCGACTGCGGCGCAACGCTCGACGGATGGGTGGGGGACTCCGCCTGGACCTTCGGCATCGGCGAGATCGCAGACGAGCACGACCGCCTAAACCACGCGACCGAATGGGTCCTGTACGAAGGTCTGAAGGCGATGGTGCCCGGCAATCGGCTGACGGACGTGTCCTGGGCGTTGGAGAAGGCGACCGAAGCCGCCGCACGGAAGTTCGACGTGGAGCTGTGGATCGTCGATGGGTACGGCGGCCACGGCATCGGCCGCACCATGCATGAGGATCCGTACCTGGCCAACGAGGGCCGCGGTGGGCGAGGCCCGGAGATCCAGGAGGGCTCTGTGCTGGCCATCGAGCCGATGCTGGCGCTGGGCACGGCGGATTCCTACGTGCTGGACGACGAGTGGTCGGTGCTGACCGATGACGGCAGTTTCTCCTCGCACTGGGAGCACACCGTCGCCGCGACCGCCGACGGCCCGCGGATCCTTACGCCGCGCAAGTAGCTCCTTCTTTCTTGGTGACGCCCCCTGCCGCCTGCCCCGGCTGGCGCGGTGTCGGGGGCGCAGCAGTGTTGGGGATGGCAGGGGAGCGTAGTTGGGGAGAGCCGTAGTAGGGAAGACGGCAGTGGTGAGGGGCAGCAGGGGCGGGGTTGATGGGCGAACGGCGATTATTGGGGGACCAAGTATTGCGAGTAGGCTAAACATAATCGTTTCTTGAGTACCTACAAGTATGTGCAAAGGGAAAGCGCCAGCATGAATGGATCCCGATTCTTTAATTCGCTGATATTCAAGATCATCGTCGCGATCGTCCTGGGTATCGTCTGCAGCCTCTTCTTCCCGGAATGGGCCGGCCGCGTATTTGCGACCTTCAATGGGCTGTTCAGTAACTTCCTGGGATTCTTCGTCCCGGTTCTGATCTTCGCTCTGATCGCCCCGGCTATCGCCAGCCTGGGGCGCGGGGCAGGTAAGTGGCTGGGCGTGACCGCCGGCATCGCCTACGTCTCCACCATCATTTCCGGCCTGATCGCCTACGGCGTGGCGGAAGGGCTTTACCCCTCGCTGCTGGGCAATGAGTCGATGATCGAGGCCAAGGATATTGACGAAGGCGCGCTGGCGCCGTTCTTCTCCGTAGAGATGGACCCACCGCTGGGCGTGATGTCCGCGCTGCTGCTGGCATTTACCGTAGGTATCGCTATGGCCTCGATGCGCACCGAAGTTTTGTACAAGGGTGCTGAGGAGCTGCGCGAGGTGACCATGAAGGTCATCCAGAGCTTCATCATCCCGCTGCTGCCGTTCTACATCTTCGGCGTGTTCCTGACCATGGGGATGAACGGCAACCTGAAGCTCACGCTGACGCAGTTCTCTAAGGTACTGATCCTCGCCGTACTGATGACATGGGCCATCTTGGCGCTGCAATACCTGCTGGCCGGACTCTTCGCGCAGCGCAACCCGTTCACGGCGCTGAAGAACATGCTGCCCGCCTACTTCACCGCCCTGGGTACTTCCTCTTCTGCCGCAACCATTCCGGTGACCCTGGAGTGCACTCGCAAGAACGGGGTATCCCAGTCTGTCGCCGACTTCGTGGTGCCGCTGTGTGCAACGGTGCACCTATCCGGTTCCATGCAGAAGATCGCTCTGTTTGCGTTCTCCATTGTCTACATGACGGGCGTGGACATGACCGCAGGCATGGCCCTGGGCTTCATCTTCTTGCTGGGCGTGATGATGATCGCAGCTCCAGGTGTGCCGGGTGGTGCGATTATGGCGGCCGTGGGTCTGCTGCAGTCCCAGCTGGGCTTCGACGATGGCCAGGTGGCACTGATGATTGCCGCTTACATCGCCATCGACTCTTTCGGTACCGCATGTAACGTCACCGGTGACGGCGCGATTGCGCTGACCGTGAACCGCCTGGCGAAGGGCGAACTGCGCCGCGAGGAGCAGCCCGCCTAGAGGTGTAGTCCCGGGCCGCCGTCAAGGTGCGGCCGCTAGAAAAGAAAAGCGCTCGTGTTAGCTCCCGAAGGGACTGGCGCGAGCGTTTTGGCATCCGTGCAGGTCGCGTGTATTGTAAGCAGTTGGTGCATGAGGCTTCCGCATCGGTAAGTGCCCTAGGTGGCTGCCATGTGGGAGATCTTGAGACTGCACCGTATGTAGCAAAACATCACCCATACCAGCCATCTGAGCTGGGGAAACGTTGGAGGATATGGCAAAAGAAGGCGCCATCGAGGTTGAGGGTCGCATCGTCGAGCCCCTGCCAAATGCGATGTTCCGTGTCGAACTGGACAACGGCCACAAGGTTTTGGCCCACATTTCCGGCAAGATGCGCCAGCACTACATCCGTATTCTCCCCGAGGATCGGGTTGTCGTGGAGCTGTCTCCTTACGACCTGACCCGTGGGCGTATCGTTTACCGCTACAAGTAAATCGTTAAGCCTCCATACATCCAATCTAGGTAGCCCCGCCGAGGCGGCAGCTACCTGGTCACTACCTCTGGCCGCGGCGGCCGGAGCCCTCCTTCCAACACCCCAATAGTTGGGGTGTTGGTTTCGCACGTTCAAGGCACCTAGTGCCCGAACAGTCTCTTCCGTGACTGTTGGCGAAATACTCGAAGGATCAAAAGGGACGAGTGTGGAGAAAACCGTCGCTAAACCGGAAGGAAAATGCCCTATGGCACGCCTTGCTGGTGTTGACCTGCCACGCGAGAAGCGCATGGAGGTCGCACTGACCTACATCTTCGGAATCGGCCCCGCCCGTTCCAAGGAGCTGCTGGAAAAGACCGGCATCTCCCCTGATCTTCGCTCCAAGGATCTGACCGACGAGCAGCTGTCCGCTCTGCGTGACGTTATCGAGAACACCTGGAAGGTGGAGGGTGACCTCCGCCGCGAGATCCAGGCCGATATTCGCCGCAAGATCGAGATTGGTTCCTACCAGGGCCTGCGCCACCGTCGTGGCCTGCCGGTCCGCGGTCAGCGCACCAAGACCAATGCTCGTACCCGTAAGGGCCCCAAGAAGACGATCGCAGGAAAGAAGAAGTAACCTATGCCTCCGAAGACTCGTTCCGGCGCGCGCCGTACTGGCCGTCGCGTCGTAAAGAAGAATGTGGCCAATGGCCACGCATACATCAAGTCCACCTTCAACAACACCATCGTGTCCATCACGGACCCGAAGGGCGCTGTGATTTCCTGGGCTTCCTCGGGCCACGTCGGCTTCAAGGGCTCCCGTAAGTCCACCCCCTTCGCCGCTCAGATGGCTGCCGAGTCCGCTGCCCGCAAGGCAATGGACCACGGCATGAAGAAGGTTGACGTTTTCGTGAAGGGTCCGGGCTCCGGCCGCGAGACCGCTATCCGTTCCCTGTCCACCGCGGGCCTCGAGGTTGGCACCATCGCCGACGTCACCCCGCAGCCGCACAACGGCTGCCGCCCGCCGAAGCGTCGTCGCGTCTAAAGAGAAGAAAGGATTAGGGATCAAAAATGGCTCGTTATACCGGCCCCGTAACCCGTAAGTCCCGTCGCCTCCGCGTCGACCTCGTCGGCGGCGACAACTCCTTCGAGCGTCGCCCCTACCCTCCGGGGCAGGCTGGCCGTGCTCGCATCAAGGAGTCCGAGTACCTCCTGCAGCTGCAGGAGAAGCAGAAGGCGAAGTACACCTACGGCGTTCTGGAGAAGCAGTTCCGCCGTTACTACGCAGAGGCCAACCGTCGCCCGGGCAAGACCGGTGACAACCTGGTCATCCTGCTGGAGTCTCGCCTGGACAACGTTGTCTACCGCGCAGGTCTGGCACGCACCCGCCGCCAGGCTCGCCAGCTGGTTTCCCACGGTCACTTCACCGTGAACGGCAAGAAGGTCAACGTTCCTTCCTTCAAGGTCTCCCAGTACGACATCATCGACGTGCGTGAGAAGTCCCGCTCGATGCTGTGGTTCGAAGAGGCTCAGGAAGCCCTGGTCGATACGGTCGTTCCTGCTTGGCTGCAGGTCGTACCGTCCACTCTGCGCATCCTCGTGCACCAGCTGCCCGAGCGCGCTCAGATCGACATTCCGCTGCAGGAACAGCTGATCGTCGAGCTCTACTCGAAGTAAAACTGACGAACCTATTCGTTAGAATTACTTCGGATAGAACACCAAACGCGGTTTTCTACCGTCCGCACCGTCTACCAAACCTGGTGGCGGTAGTCCCCCTAACGGCGTCATATAGCGGTCGCCGAAAAAGGAGAAGCTTAAACAATGCTCATTTCACAGCGCCCCGCGCTCACGGAAGAGTTCATCGACGATTCCCGCTCCCGGTTCGTCATCGAGCCGCTGGAGCCGGGCTTCGGCTACACGCTGGGTAACTCCCTGCGCCGGACTCTGCTGTCGTCCATCCCGGGCGCGGCAGTGACCTCCCTGCGCATCGAGGGTGTGCTCCACGAGTTCACTACCATCCCGGGCGTGAAGGAAGATGTTTCCGACATCATCCTGAACATCAAGTCTCTGGTTCTGTCCAGTGACTCCGACGAGCCCGTCTCGATGTTCATCCGCAAGGAAGGCCCGGGCGAGGTTACCGGCGCCGACGTTGAGGTTCCGGCTGGCGTGGAGGTTCACAACCAGGACCTGCACATCGCCACCCTGAACGAGCAGGGCAAGCTGGAAATCGAGATGACTGTCGAGCGTGGCCGCGGCTACGTTCCGGCTGCTGCAGCTTCTTCTGAGATCGGACGCATCCCGGTCGACCAGATCTACTCCCCGGTTCTGAAGGTCAGCTACAAGGTCGAGGCAACCCGTGTGGAACAGCGCACGGACTTCGACAAGCTGATTCTGGACGTGGAGACGAAGAACTCCATCACCGCCCGCGATGCCATGGCATCCGCAGGCAAGACCCTGGTGGAGCTGTTCGGTCTGGCCCAGGAGCTGAACCACGAAGCAGAGGGCATCGAGATCGGCCCGTCGCCGCAGGAAAGCGAGCACATCGCTGCCTACAGCATGCCGATCGAGGACCTGAACTTCTCCGTCCGCTCCTACAACTGCCTGAAGCGTGAAGAGATTCACACCGTCGGCGAGCTGGCTGCACGCACGGAGTCCGACCTGCTGGACATCCGTAACTTCGGCCAGAAGTCCATCAACGAGGTCAAGGTCAAGCTGGCTGGCTTGGGTCTGGGCCTGAAGGACGCTCCGGAGGGCTTCGATATCACCGATATCGAGGGCTACGACGCAGAGACCGGCGAGTTCATCGACACCGAGGGCGAGGACATCGCGGAATAACCCGGTGGTTAACCGCACGCGCTCACTGATTTAAAGATCCACACGAGGAGAACTAATGCCTACCCCAAAGAAGGGCGCCCGCCTGGGCGGTTCTGCTTCCCACCAGAAGAAGATCCTGTCCAACCTCGCTGCTCAGCTGTTTGAGCACGGCGCCATCAAGACCACGGACGCAAAGGCGAAGCTGCTGCGCCCCTACGTCGAGAAGATCATCACCAAGGCCAAGCGCGGCACCCTGGCGGATCGCCGCAACGTGCTGAAGCTCATCCCGAACAAGGAAGTTGTTGCTTACCTGTTCAACGAGCTGGCTCCGAAGTTCGAAGGCCGTCCGGGTGGCTACACCCGCATCATCAAGCTGGAGAACCGCAAGGGCGACAACGCTCCGATCTCCCAGATCTCCCTGGTGACGGAGCCGCTGGCCTCCACCGAGGCAGAGCGCGCTAACCGCGTTGCTGCTTCCAAGGCCAAGAAGGCTGAGGCCGAGGCTGCTGAGGCTAAGGCTGAAGAGGCTGAGGAGGCTCCGGAGGTTGAGGCTGACACCGCAACCGACAAGGCCGCTGAGGCTGAGGCTGCCGAGGCTGCCGAGGACAAGTAAGTCCGGCGCTCTCGCCTAGCTTTGAGGCGGGTCACGGTTACCCATTCGGGTAGCTCGTGGCCCGCCTTTTTTGTTGCCTATTGGTTGCTTATTTATTGACGCCCCCCGCCTCCGCCGGCCCCGATGTCACCGAACAGGCAAGGGTGCGCCTGCTGGCCTGTGCGGGGTGGGGTTTGTGGGTTTGTGGTGGGTTTGGGTGCCGAATGTCGTTAGATCGGGAATGCGTTAATGCGAACGATTTGCAGTTCTGCAAAAGTGCAGTTCAGAGAGTTTTCGTTTTGCCGGCACTTTACTTTCGTCGCACGTATTCCCGTTCTAACGACATTGGCCGGAGTTGGACCGCGCGTATTCCCGTTCTAGCGACATTGGCCGGTTCGCCTAGTCCATCTCGAGCTCCGGCTCTTCCGCTCGAGCTTGCTCAAAGACCTCCTTCGCCGCCGAGAGGTTAATCAGACCGATGACCACGCCGACCACAATGTCCGGCCACGCGCTGGCCCAGAAGATCATCACCACACCGGCGCCGAGGATCAGAGCATTAGCCGCCGCATCATTCCGCGCGGCCAGCCAAGCACCCTGCACCAACGCACTATCCGCCCCGCGCAGCCGCAGCAAAAGCACTGCGCAGACGAGGTTAATCACCAGCGCTCCGATGGCCGTCACGCTCAGAGTCACGGGCTCCGGGGGAGTGCCCGTCACCACCTTCCACGCGGCCGTGCCGAACGCCGCGAAAGCCGGAATCAGAATCAACCCTGCCAGGGCATAGCTGGCCTTCCGCCGGCTGGCCACCGACCACCCCAGGGCGGTGAGAACCAGAACGTTGATGAGGGTGTCTTCGAGGAAGTCTGCGGCGTCAGCAAAAAGAGCGGCGGAGCCGATGACCAGCGCGATCGTCACCTCAACGACGAAGCCAAGTCCGTTAAGAGCAGCGACCCACGCGACTAGGCGGCGGGCGCGCGAGTCGAGGGTGGAGGCGGAGAATTCGTTGTCTTGCACGCAGGCTAGACTAAGGCGCGCACAGTGCCCATGGCGAATGCAGCAGTTCAGCGGCAGCTAGCCGAGTTAGCCGAACGTCCATCTGAAGGAGGCGCCCCGCCCATGCCCGAAACGTCGCAGGCCGAGCAGCCTCAGCAGCTTGCGCAGCCCGACCAAGCTAGCCGGATCAACCAAGCTATCCAGCCCGACCAGGCCGGAGAGCTGGTGCGTGTGCGCCTGGACGTGGCCTACGACGGCACGGATTTTCACGGCTGGGCGACCCAGTCCGGGGGCTTGCGCACGGTCGCGGGAGTGCTGCAGGAGAAGTTGTCACTGGTCACGCGCCATCCCATTGAGCTGGTCGTTGCCGGGCGCACCGACGCGGGCGTGCATGCCAGCGGCCAGGTCTGCCACGCGGACATCCCTGCGGACGCCTTCGAGCAGCGCTCGCTGACTCGCCCGGAGGATCTGGTGCGGCGCCTGTCGCGCATGTTGCCGGCGGACGTGCGGTTGCACGGGGCAAGTGTTGCTCCGCAGGGTTTTGACGCCCGCTTCTCCGCGCTGCGCCGGCACTACATTTATCGCGTGACGACTCATCCGGCCGGCCCCGTGCCGGTGCGGGCGCGGGATACGGCAGCGTGGCGCCACCCGATTGATTTGGAGAAGACTCAGGCGGCCTCCGATGCGCTGATCGGTTTGAACGACTTCGCGGCGTTTTGCAAAGCTCGCGAGGGTGCCACGACAGTTCGCGAGCTGCAGGAGTTCCGCTGGGTGGACGTCTCCACGGAGGCGGAACCGCAGACTTACGAGGCGCACGTGACGGCGGATGCTTTCTGCTGGTCGATGGTGCGATCCCTGGTGGGGGCGGCCCTGACGGTCGGATCGGGCAAGCGACCGGAGGATTTCACTCCGGGGCTGTTGAAGGAGACGAAGCGCAGTTCGGCCGTGCCGGTCGCGCCGGCGGCTGGTTTGAACCTGGTGCGGGTGGATTACCCGGCCGACGAAGAGCTGGCGGAGCGTGCACTGACGACGCGCGCCAAGCGCTCCCCGGTCGGCAACGGGAGCGGGTCGGCGGGAGCAGACCCAGTAGATGCGGAGCCAGCCGCAGGACCAGATACCGCGCCGGATGCAGAGCCAGCCACGGAGCCAGATACCGCACCGTGAGGGAAGCGGTGCTTGTGAGCATTCGCCCTCGCGCGGCGATGCTTTGCACGCCTTGAACGAGCGGGCGCGGGAGTGGCTACGCCCGCCTTCGGAGCCGTGGCCGGGGTGGCAACCGGCGCATTCTGTGGAACCGGCTGCGGCGCAGGTTTCGGCGCGAGCTGTGGCACGGTCTGTGTCGCAGGTTTCGGTGCTGGCTTCGGCGCGGGCGCCGAGACGGCGAAGAAGTTGAAGTACTCCCGGTGTTCACCGTGAGCCAGGATCGTGCCCGTGCCAACCGGCGGAACCGCGATATACACATCCACTGTAGGGTGCCCCAACAGTTGCAGGCGCTCGCGCCCCTGGGCGAGCACGTCCTCCGCAGCGGCGAAGCCAACACTCCCATGACGTGAACCGCGCAAGGCTGCAGGAATCTCCACGAGCAACACCCGAGTTTTCGTGTCCTCTTTGCTTGAAGCTGGATCTGTCGGATCCGTCTGATTCGTCGTACCCGACGCATTCGGCAAGTGCGCTGCCTCCCTTGGGTCGGCTGCCCCGCCAACACCACCGCTAAACCTGCGCAGCTCGAAGAGCTCCTCCGGCCAGTTCATCGACCCCTCCAGCGCGCGCAGTTGCGCACTCGTGCCAAACACCGCAAAGGTCGCGCCGGGAATGGGGTGCACCAGCATGGATTCGCCCGCGTCGGTCAGCCCGATAAACCATCCCGGTGCAGGCGGAACGCTCAACTGGTTCGCCAAGCCGGATATCTGCGCGCCCTCCGGCGGAGCCTCCGCAGGCAGAGCCCATACCCCGCACCCGCTGGCGGCAAAAGGCATCCGCGCCGCCGCGTGCTCTGGCACGCCGACCAGGGTGGCAGAGGCATCCCCCAACCAGCCGCGCCCGAAAGGTTTGGTGGGGACGGTAGCGGTGGAGAGGGTGGCGTCCATAAGAGAAAGACCCAAACCACCGGCCAACCGGTCGGCAGAAATCCGCCGCGACGACGGCTCGCCCCACAACCTGTCGTGCACGCAGAGCAGGCGGAACCAGCGTGTGCCCTGGTCCGTGGTGGCGCGGCTGCGGGCGAAGGCGAACCAGCCCGCCGCGATGCACCCGATCGCCACCAAACCGCATAAAACCCATGCCCACCAGGCCGTATGTCCAACATCGGCAGTATCGGCAGCCAACAGATCCGCTGAACCCATTATTCCCAACCCCCAAAGTATGAAATTCCCCCGAATGCGAGGTTCGCCTCGCGCAAGCAATTCAACCATGAAATACTTAAGCGCGCTAGCGGGGGCTAGAAACAACAAAAACAACAAAGGGGGGAGCGCAGTAACCATGCGCACAACGGGGATACAAGTATCTGGATTTAACTTTCTGCTGCGCAGGCTCGAGCTCGCGCTGGTTATTGGGGATCCGCGGATGGCCCACGATCCACTGCGCAGCCAGCGGCGGGCGCTGGTCGTTGGCGTGCTGCTGAGCCTGCTGATCGCCGGTGGTGCGGTGATGCTGGGGCTATTGCGCCCACAGCCAAGCCTGGACGGGGCCAATCTGGTGGCCGACGAGACCGGCACGCTGCACCTGCGCCTGGAGGATTCC
>QWCJ01000710.1_pt1 | contig 12200 bp, 13 predicted proteins | sample 1972501 | NCBI WGS metagenome assembly QWCJ01 (sample SAMN09866711, study PRJNA288562) | Human vaginal metagenome isolate term2_vaginal, whole genome shotgun... | isolation source: vagina | host: Homo sapiens | place: USA: California
ATAATCCCCGCCCGCCCCTGCCCTAAGTTTCAGAAAAAGGGGCTAATGTCGTAAGATTTAGGGGCTTATGAAAACCACGCGGACCGGACTGGCCGGCAGACCGCAAGAACAAACGATTTTGGAGACAAAGTGAAGAGCACTGTTGAAAACCTCAACCCCACTAAGGTCAAGTTGGCAATCGAGGTTCCCTACGAGGAATTCAAGCCCGAGATGGACAAGGTTTTCAAGGAATACGCCAATCAGGTCAACATTCCCGGTTTCCGCCGCGGACGCGTCCCGGCTCGCGTGCTGGAATCTTACATCGGCCGCGGCGCGGTCATTGAGGATGCGGTCAATCACGCGCTGCCGGAATACTACGGCAAGGCTGTGCAGGAACATAAGATTGCTCCGATGGGTCAGCCTGACGTGGATGTGACCGATACCCCCAACATTGAGGGCGAAGCCGGCGGCGATTTGAAGTTTACGGTGGAAGTGGAAGTGCGGCCCGAGGTCGAGCTGCCGGACTTTTCAAAGCTGAGCTTGGAAGTTGACGCGGTTAAGGACGACCCGAAAGCCCTGGACACCGAGCTGGATAACCTGCGTCGTCGCTTTGCGACTCTGAAAACCGTGGAGCGTGCCGTCAAGCAAGACGACTTCGTCACCCTGGACCTTAAGACCGAGATTGACGGCAAAGAGGTCGATTCCCTGAACCAGACCTCCTACCACGTTGGTGCCGGCGGTTTGGTCGAGGGCCTGGATGAGGCTTTGAAAGGTCTGAAAGCCGGAGCAACCAAGACATTTGAGACCCAGCTGAAGTCCGGTCCGCACGGGGGAGAAACCGCCCAGGTTACCGTCACTGTGGATTCCGTGAAGGAACAGGTTTTGCCGGAAGCCGACGATGAGTTCGCCATGATGGTTTCCGAACACGACACCATTAAGGAGCTGAAACAGGAACTTGCGGAAAACGTGGACCGTCAGGCTCGCGCCGCCCAGGCTATGTCGGCTCGCGACAAGCTGGTCGAAAAGTTGCGCGATGAGCTGGAGTTCCCGTTGCCACAAGGGGTTTTGGACGAGGCCGTGGCGGCGCAGGTCGGTGAGGATGCCAGTGAGGAAGATAAACAGAAGGCTCAGGAAGCTGTCGAGCAGGATCTGAAGGTACAGATTATCTTGGACGCGGTGGCCGAAGAACGCCAGATGAATGTGTCTCAGCAGGAGCTGCTCGAGTTTGTGCTCCAGACCGCGCAGGCTTACGGCATGGATCCCTCTATGTTGCTGCAAAATGCGGAACAGAACAACCGGATTCCGGCATTTATCCAAGAAATCGCCCGTAACAAGTCCATCGCCTCGGCCCTCGGAGAGGTCGAGGTCAAGGACACGAACGGCAAGGTTGTGGACCTGAAGGAATTTATCGGCCAGGAGTCGGCGGAAGACGAGGACACCGAGGAAAAGCCGGCAAAGAAGGCTCCCGCTAAGAAGGCGGCGGCTGAGAAGGCTCCGGCAAAGAAAGCCCCGGCTAAGAAGGCCCCTGCTAAGAAAGCCCCAGCCAAGAAGGCTCCGGCAAAACAGGACGCCGCAGAAAAGTAAGTTTTGAGCGCAAGGCGGGTTTCGGTATTGACCGGAACCCGCCTTTTGCTGTCGGTTGCCCCCGCACTGGCGAGGCGAGGGGAAAACCCGCCGGGGGAGACTTGTGAATAAATCAGAAAGAAACCAACCTACCCTCCTAGGGGACGCCTCCGAACAATGTCGGGATTAGCCCATAGCGAAACCGGGGGAATGAAGCGCGAAGGACGCGCGGTTTTCCGTTAGGGTTAAGTGAACCAAGCGAGGAGGAAACGTGACCGTAGTTAATCGCGACGAAGAAACGCCCGATGTACCCACGGGTGGGTTTATTTATAAGCGCTTGCTGAAAGAGCGCATCATTTGGCTGGGCGATGAGGTCAGCCAGGAAAATGCCAATGCGATTTGCGCCCAGTTGCTGCTGTTGGCGGCCGAGGACCCGGATTCTGACATCTACCTCTACATCAATTCACCCGGCGGCTCCGTCACCGCGGGTATGGCTATCTATGACACGATGCAGTACGTGAAACCCGACGTGGTGACCGTGGCGATGGGGATGGCGGCCTCGATGGGGCAGTTCCTGTTGACGGCCGGGACGGAAGGCAAGCGTTTCGCGACCCCGCACGCCCGCATCCTCATGCACCAGCCTCTCGGCGGTGTCCAGGGAACGGCCTCCGAAGTGCGGATTAATGCTGATTTGATTCTGGCGATGAAGCGGGAACTCGCTCAGATTACCGCCGAGCGTACCGGTCACACGCTGGAAGAAATCACCAGGGACGCCGACCGTGACCACTGGTTCACCGCTCAGGAAGCCTTGGAATACGGCTTTATTGACGCGGTGGTAGAGAATGCGGCCGCGGTACAGAGCTCGAAGAAGGGGGAGTAATGAGGCATTATCAAGGTGATTTAGGGTTGTCCGGGGCAGGGTTTGCTGCGGTTTCGCCCGCGAATGCGTCTGTCCCCGCGGGGGCGGCTCCGGCGTTGCCCAGCGCGCGCTATATCCTGCCGACTTTCGAGGAACGCACGGCTTACGGCTACAAACGCCAGGACCCTTATGCGAAACTGTTTGAGGATCGGATTGTGTTCCTGGGCAACCAGGTGGACGATGCCTCCGCCGATGACGTGATGGCGCAGTTGCTGGTGCTGGAAAGCCAGGATCCCGATTCGCTCATTACCATGTACATCAACTCTCCGGGCGGGTCTTTTACCGCGATGACGGCGATTTATGACACGATGCAATACATCAAGCCCGAGATTCAGACGGTTTGCTTGGGTCAGGCGGCCTCCGCGGCGGCGGTGCTGCTGGCGGGGGGTGCTCCGGGCAAGCGTCTGGCGCTGCCCAACGCGCGGGTACTTATTCACCAGCCGGCCATTCAGGGCGCTCAGGGTCAGGCCACTGATTTGGCGATTATTGCTGAGGAAATTGACCGGATGCGGGCCTGGCTGGAGGAAACGCTGTCGAAGCATTCCAACCGCAGTGTGGAGCAAATGCACGAGGACATTGACCGGGATAAGATTCTCACGGCTCCCCAGGCACTGGAATATGGCCTGATTGACCAGGTGCTGGAGCCGCGCAAAGGCAGCTCGAGTTAATTGTGACTTGCCATCAACGTGGCTTCACGCTTTGATAGCGTGGAGCCACGTGATTTTTTGGCTGTGTTTAGCCTTGGTTAGCTTTGGTTGTACTGATGTGCCCTGAGGTGCCCACCGTTCAGAAGCGCGAGCCGGGGAATCTGGCAGCCATTTTTCTCACTCTCCTTCGCTATAGTTTTCAAAGAACTGATCCCAGGTGGACTGGAGCTGTTGTTTTCTGGCTAATTTTGCGACTTTCTGGGTGTTCACCCGTCCTAGGAGTGCTTTGGCGGCGTTGATGGCTTCGGAGGGAGCCTGCCCCCATTCGGGGCGTGATACCAAATTCAGCAAGGTTTGTTCCCGAGTTTGCACGCGAAATTGCCCCAGCTGGCAGGAGACAAGTTCAGTGTCCTGGAGGTGATAACGGCTGATAGAAAAACATACCTGAATCCCGCCCGTGAGCGTCACATTGCGGTGCTGACGCGGCACTAGAATCGGGCATATTCCCATTTCGCGAGGAATTAACCCCCACCAGCGCGCGGCACCAATACCAGCCAGTATAGGCACGTCTTCACCGAAAACACTGGCGGCATAAGCCATTGCGGCCTCAACGGTACTGGGTTGCCATGCGATTCCCACTTGTGCGTCAGGTACGCCGATATAGGCGCCGCAACCCAAGCGATACACAAGTTTCTGGCGATACAGCCGCAGTAGCTCCTTGCTGGAGTTTGCGTATATCGCGCTCAGCTGTGCGGGGCGAACCGTGCGCAAAGGAGCCTGTGCGATTGCGGTTGGTAAACCACCTCGACGCGGCTTAGTGATAGGCCCCCGATTCCCGTCCATATATAAAACCTTACCATAAAGGTAATAAAATGCATATTATGAATCTATAGACGGAATTCGTAGAAAGGCGCTGGAATATGGCCTGATGGACCATGCAAGGTGTGCGGCTAGCTTGGGCCGGCGCGTTTTTATCCTAGGCGGACGAGCTTTTGTAACTGTGGCAGAAACGTTTCATTTTTTGATGTTTTTCCAGACTCCAACAGTGAATGTGCCTGTTAGGATTATCGTCAAAGCCATTGTCAGGGGGTCATAAATCAGCTCAATATATTTCCCCGCGGCTTTTTTGCGACGAGATGGGAAATACACCAGGGCAAACATACGAAACGGGGAGCTAATCGTGGGGGGTTACAGTACCGTCCTCCGAGTCACCTTGGTTTTTATGATATTTATCCTTCAGTTAGTCCCCGAAAAGTAACTGCAGCCTATGTGATTTGAACTTAACTTGGGGGTTAACCACGTACTTTTGTGGGTGTTCTCAGGCTGCCTCATTCGCTAACGTGTTTGCCAGCCCACATTAGTGGGATTGAGACTGATTGATGAAGGAGAAAGCCGTGCTAAGTAAAATTGCTCTTGTTACCTTTGCTAGTGCTCTGACTTTTGGGGTGGTGCCCATGTCGGAGCCACCATTTGGTGTACATCTGCGTGGTCTGGATGTTGCACTAGTGAGTCAGCCGATTTATGTTGGCAAATCCACGGTGTTGTACAAACCATGCCCTTGGCACCTCAAAATACTAGGAAAATGCTAGGCATGATGCTCTAAAATTGCCGTGTGCCGTTAAAACGCAACTTTCTTACCAGACTCGGTCTGTGGCCGATTTCTGTGGTGCTCTGTGCAGTTGCTGCACTTGGCATGGATTTGGGGGACTTTCTTGGAGGCTCGGTATGGTTCACCTGGCACACTTGGGTCCTTGAAGTTGCAGGCATTATTTTGCTGGTACTAACTGCCTGGCGGCCGGGACTGTTTGGATTGACCTTCATAGTTTTCCAGTGCATAGCCTCCATGCTTCCACTTCCTTGGGCGGTCGGTGCTGTGTCTCTCTTTGTCTATCTACTCATTGGCTACTTTGTTTTTACAGAATATTATTGGCTTGCCGTGATCGGTGGTCTTTTAATTATTGTCACAGATTTATTTGGATACAATCCCAAGGTAAATTTCCTTAGTGTAATAACTTTCGATGTGTTTGCTCTTCTCTTTGCGGCTCTTATCGGGTGGATTCTAAGAACGCGTGAGGAATCCGTTGAAGAGGCTAGGCTGAAACTTGAAGAAACCCAAAGAGACAAGGAACGTGCAATCGGATTGGTACGTGAGAATCTTGCCAGCACTTTACACGACAAGTCAGTGGCGGAATTGTCTCATGTGGTCATGCTTTGTGATGGGCTTCTGAATTCCAATGAAAGCGAAAACAAGCGAAAAATCGAGATGATTGTTTCGGAGTCACGCCAGGCCATGAAGCACCTTAGAGAGATGATTGGCGGACTTAAGAAAGGGGAATCTACTAGCGGTGAAGTGATATCTCTGAGCGAAACTGTTGGAAATGCCCGTTCATTGGCTGGAACTTGTGACATAGAATTAACGGTCATACTGCCAGATAAGGTGGAAGACACTCTCGACCAGACATCACTAGGTATTCTCCAGATTTTTATCGGCGAAATTGCCACCAACCTCGTCAAATATGCTGAAAAAGGTACCTTTGCACGGATCGAAGGTGATTTTACTGATGAAGCCTTACAGGTGGTTTCCACGAACCAGGTTTCCCAGAATGTGGCAGTGAACCAAACAATGAGTTCCAGGCAAGGACTGGGACACCTTGCCGCATTGTTGTCGGAACGGGGCGGTCGTCTGAACTATTCATCAAATGGGAAACTGTGGATGATTTTGGCGTTAATCCCGATAGTGCGTACTTCTCAGTTTCGAGGAAACTAAGAAAACGAGGTAAACAGGTATGGAAAACGAACTGAAACCAAACTCGAATGCTTTAGGGCGACCTTTGCGTGTGCTCTTGGCTGATGACGATGATTTGGTGCGTAACCTTATTCCCGAAACCTTGAGTGCATTTCAAGATATAGAGGTGGTGTCCACCGCTAAGAATGGACATGAGGTATTGGAGCTGGTGAATAAATACACTGTTGACGTTGTGCTGATGGACGTGGACATGCCAACAGTCGATGGCATCGAGGCAACCACGTGGTTGGCGCGTGAGCACCCGGAGATTAAGGTTTTGGTCTTTACCTCTTTCGGGCGGAGACCTTCAGTTATGGAAGCCATAAAAGCTGGAGCTGTCGGGTTTATCACTAAGGATACGCCGATAACGGAGATTGTCCAAGATTTACGGCGTGTTTCGCGCGGGGAGTCCGTTTTGAGTCAGAATCCGGCGGAGGCATTGATGGATATTATGCGAGCCCAGCCTTTGCAGACCATATATGACGAAACCTTTATTCAGTCAGTAAATGATCTTCCGAAACAACTCCGAAAGGTCTATCAGCTTTTGATTGAAGGGTTGTCGAATAAGGCGATTGCCAAGAAGCTCGGTCTCAAAGAAAACACGGTGCGAGACTATGTGTCTCAGATTCTGGTCCGCACCAACTGCGAAAGCCGATCGCTCCTCGTTGTGAAATCCTTCGAGAATGGTTCATTATAATAACGTGTGGCGCGGCGGAATTCTCCGCCGCGCCACGGGTCTATCAGTTTGATGATTTCCTAGAGAAGACACTGACTATTGCCCCCAAGCTGATGCAGATTATGGCCACGTTGCTGATAGGGTGCAGAACTTGCATGGAATTCAAGACCGCCAATGCAATGATTATTGCCAGAGCTAATAGGATTGTCCAAATCTGGGCTGTACCGTTTGCTTTGTTGCGAAAAACGACCATGGACAGGCCGGACAGCACTCCCAGACCAATGAATAGGTAAGCTATCACGTCAGGCATTTTTCCTCACTAGGCGTAGCATTTTGAAATCCAAGGAACACTTGCCCCCGGTACAATCTTAACAGAAACGCATTTTCCCTCGGCGTTGGCGTATCCCGCCCAGGTTGCGATTAAACCACAAGACAGTGCCACCGCCTTGCTAATCGACGGATCTGGAATCGCCATAGATACTGCGACGCACCCACCAGCACCTGCTGTCATCAGGTTGGTTTCATGCCGTGTAAAATCGATAGATGCCCCATACCATGCGAGCCGAATTCTGGGGTCTGCGATTACAGGAAATGTGGTGTTGCCTCGGAAATCAACGATTTGGACTAGGGTATCTGTTGAAGTCTCAAAATATGTCGTTATTGGTTGATTCTTCGCATCTACTGCCCATGGTGCCTCGATTACTGCGAGAGGTTCACCGAATTCAGAGGTTCGCACAATGACAGATCCATTGTCTAATTTTTCTAAATATTTACCTTCGAATTTGTATTTAAAAGTATTCTCTGAGGGGTTATTGGATAGGCTTACAAACTGACCCCCGTCTGTAGTCTCTCGGAAAAGATAGTCTCCATCTTTCCCTTTCATGAGACTTGCATAGGGTGATGTACGGTCTATATCATCTATATCATCTTGCATAGTTACTGAAAAATTTCCAAAACTTACCGTATTGTTACCTTTACGTGCAACATTGGGGTTATCCGTCGTGATATTCTCATGCCTGAGCTCTAAAACTTTACCGATTTGGGATTCTGATTCGTGTTGCGGAGGCACTGCTTGTGCTCCAGCTGTAAACGAAAGACAGAAGACGGCTGCAATAATGGGGGATATTACTGTTGTATACTTCATTGGTTCACCTCTCTATTTTGTGACTTTCTGATGTCCCGGGAATGTTAAGCCCGAAGACTGTTTGATACTAATACGGCAGCCCGCACAAATACACCCACAAATGTGAGTATTGACTCACCGACAATAGTAGGTGCGGGGCTACCCGTCAGGCACCAGAAGCCTCGCGCGGAGCCGACGCAAAATCCTTGCCCGAAACGCTTCACAGAAAACCATAAACCCGCCGAGGGGCGCCCCAGAGTCGACGGATTGGCCTTCAAAGGCGTGTTAACGAGAATAAAAACCGCGGAAACCGTAGAATCGTAATCAGCCCGAACTCGTCTATGAGAGGAACTCATGTCACGCACTGCCGAATCGGTCGACCTGTTGAAGTGTTCTTTCTGTGGAAAGTCCCAGCGTCAGGTTCGTAAGCTCATCGCCGGCCCCGGCGTGTACATCTGCGATGAGTGCATCGAGCTGTGCAACGACATTATTGCCGAGGAACTCGACGGTAGCCCCGCGGGCGGTCTGGACGTCCTGCCGACTCCCCATGAAATCTTTGATTTCCTGCAGGAATACGTGATTGGCCAGGAAAACGCGAAACGCGCCCTGTCCGTAGCGGTCTATAACCACTACAAGCGAGTGCGCGCCCAACGCCACGGCGAAGACACCGGCATGGAGCTGACGAAGTCGAATATCCTGCTGCTTGGCCCCACCGGAACCGGAAAGACGCACCTGGCGAGGTCCTTGGCGCGATTGTTGAAAGTCCCGTTCTGCATCGTGGACGCCACCGCCCTGACCGAAGCCGGCTACGTGGGCGAGGACGTGGAAAACATCCTGTTGCGCCTGATTCAAGCCGCCGATGGGGACGTGAAAAAGGCCGAACGCGGAATCATCTATATCGACGAAATCGACAAGATTTCCCGTAAGGGCGAAAACGCCTCCATCACTCGTGACGTGTCCGGCGAGGGCGTGCAGCAAGCTCTGCTAAAGATTATCGAGGGCACCACCGCCTCCGTGCCGCCCCAAGGCGGGCGCAAACACCCGCATCAGGAATTTATCGAGATTGATACCTCCTCGATCCTGTTCATTGCCGCCGGGGCGTTTGCCGGTCTCGACGAAATTGTGAAAGCTCGGTTGGGGCAGCGCTCCACCGGGTTTGGCTCGGACCTCAAGTCCGTAAAGGAACACGGCGACCTGTTCGCCAAGGTGACCCCCGACGACCTGCACAAGTTCGGTTTGATTCCGGAGTTCATCGGCCGTCTGCCGGTCATTACCAACGTGTCGGCCCTGGACGTTGACGATTTGTCCAGGGTTTTGACCGAGCCTAAGAACGCCATCTTAAAGCAGTACCAGCACCTGTTTGAGCTCGACGGGGTGAAACTGACTTTCACCGATGCGGCGATTCACGCGGTGGCCGAGCTGGCTGAGAAGCGCGGTACCGGGGCGCGTTCGCTGTCGACCCTGATGGAACACACCCTCTCTCAAATCATGTTTGACCTGCCCTCACGCGACGACGTGGCGGAAGTCATTATCGAGGCGGAGTGCGTTTTTGAAGGCGCCGAGCCCACCTACGTGCTGCAGGACATCCACGGCGGTTCGGTCGCCAAGACCGCCTAACGTTTAGCTGTATTAAACCAAATCGTTCACTAACACTGAGATTGATGGTAGGCTCAAACTGGGATTTGGGAGGGATATCATGAGAAAACTCTTTTCAGGACTGGTTTGTTTTTCCATCCTCATGATTGGTTTATCAGGATGTTCTCACGACGACTCGGCGACGCTTTCCACGCAGAACAAGCCCAGTAATACTGCTAGTTCTGTCGATGCAGCTAATCCCCACATGCTTGAAACCGGTCCGGGATATGCAGGATCACTTTCCTCCCGTGAAGTGCTCAATTGCAGTCTTTCAATTCCCAGTATCGATGTAAAACCTCAGCCGGATACACTTATTCCTCTGAACTATAACCGTATCTGGGATCCGAGTGTACCAGCGGTAAATGGCAGTTCTTGGTATAAACAAATCCAGAAAAACATCAAATCAGGCGACCCGGATGCTATGGGGGAAGTTTCTCTGACTCTGTTGCGTCTGTTACAAACCTATCATCCTGACCAGGTCGGTATGGGGCTGTACTTTGATACAACGAACAACCAAAGTGGAATTTCGCTCGTGGGTAATGGAAAAAGCACCGAGATGACTTGGCACAAAGTTATCGAACAGCTCGATATTCCACAGGACAAAGGAGCTCTCGAGTTGGCAGAGCTTTTGCCGGAAACCACCCCAAAAGTCCAAGTCACCTACGTTGAGAACAGTACTGAAAAGCTCTGTAACGCGGCACGGGGATTATCCGAATATCTGTTTAGGACCAATTATCTTTCGACGGGAAACTATAGCCTGACCTACGACGCCTCTAAAGACATGCTCAACTTCAGTCAACGTAAAGGAACCACAAATCCAGATGGCGGTATGTTGGATCAGGATAATCTGCCGCCAAAACTACTGGCAGAAATAGATGAAACCATTGATGTTTCCAAACTCATCAAAACGAAATATTCAGGGCTCATTTATTACTCAGAGTTCTAAATCCGATTCTCATTCTTTTGATAGATGCCGTTATATGCAGCTTTCTGAGCGGCTGATGTAGCTTTACCACGCTTTCGGGCAACCCATTTGATTGTCTCAGACCACTTCCGCCATCTGCTGGCGGAGCGGTTCCGTTGCACCCAAAAAGTCGGTCAGCTAAAGGCGCGCCTGGATTTGCCGCCGGCTGACCCCGAGCGTGAGGCGCAGCAGGTGGCGCGCCTCCAGGCTTTGGCCGTCTCATCAGGGCTCGACCCCGAGTTCGCCAAGAAGTTCCTGCGTTTCATCGTGGACGAGGTCATCCGTCACCACGAAGCGGTGCGCGAAACGCCCTCTCACTAACATTTGCGCGTTATTTTTCGCAGATGAAAGCGGATTTCTCACTAATTAGGTAAGGCAAACCTTGCTAATTGTTTTGCGCTATGTCATGATTGGCAGCGTCGTTAAATCTTAAGGAGAAATTCGCATGAAAGATAGAATCATCGGTTCGCTGCCTACCATCGTGTTGGGCCTGCTCATAGCCATCGCGCCCCGGACTTTTGCGCCGGTTTGCGAGTTTGCTGCCAAACACAGCTCCGGTATGGAGAAAATGTCCGGGATGAAAGGCTCCGGCGGCATGGATCACATGGGGCAGGCTGGCAAAGCGATGGGCGAGGCTCATCAGCACATGACGTGCTACTGGACCGCTCAAGCTAGCTTGGGGATTGGAATCCTCCTGCTGGTCATCGGGCTGTTGGCACTGTTCGTGAACTCTCAGATTCGCACCGGTTTGAACCTGAGCGCGGCGCTCATCTATGTGCTGGAAATTTCGATTGTCACCGTACTCATCGGAGTGTGCAAAAACGAGGAAATGTCTTGCAACGTGTACGCTATGCCCACGCTGTTGGCGCTGAGCTGTATAGGAATCCTGGCAGTCGGTGCGGCGATATTCCTGGATCAAAGGAAGCGCCCGGAACTTCAGAAAGCCGCGGCATAAACTGCAATGCAAAGCAGCCAGATAACCTGGGGCAAACTCCCTTTTCGTAATCTCAAATATTACCGTTACCGCAGTTTAGGACTGTTCCTGGTGGCAGTCCTGCTCAGCGCGATAACGTTCGGCGCGGGGATGGTTTCGCTGAACCTCAGCCAAGGCTTGTCGTCGGTCAAGGAACGCTTGGGGGCGGACATAATGATTGTGCCCTCCCAGTTTGAGCAATCTGCAAAGGATATTTACCTCTGCGGAGGAAAGCCGAGCGGGTTCCTGCTGCCGGATGACGTTTCGGATTTGGTCGCCAATGTTGCCGGGGTGGAACGGGTCACCACGCAAACCTATATTGCTTCCCTGATGGCGAGCTGCTGCGAGGTGCGGCTGCAGATTATCGGCATTGATCCGGACACTGACTTCGTCATTAAACCCTGGATTCAAGCCACTTATTCTCGCGGTCTGCAGGACGGGGAGCTGGTCGCGGGCTCCAAAGTCCAGATTAATGCCCAGGGCAAGATTCGCCTGTTTAACTATGAATTTCCGGTAAGCGCGCGGCTGGCGCCGACGGGCACGAACCTGGATTCGTCTGTGTTTGCCAATCTGGCGACCACGAAAATCTTGGCGCGCCAAGCTGAAAAAGTGGGGCATCCGGTCTTGTCCCAAGAACAGATTGGACACCGAGTTTCCGCAGTGATGGTAAAGGTCAAGCCCGGTTACGCCCCGGAGGACGTGGCGCAGTATATTTCCAAATCCCCTCAGCTAAAGGGCTTGGGCTTTGTGTCTGCGAACGGGATTAGTTCCCGGCTCAAGGAGGGTGTGGGTCACATTGTGGGCGCCCTACAGGTCTTTCTGGCTGTCTTTTGGGCAGTATCACTGGCGGTGTTGGTGACGGTTAACTGGGTTAGCGTCATGTCTCGGAGCAAAGAACTGGGCTCGTTGCGGATAATGGGCGCCACCAAGCGGATG
>QWCJ01000575.1_pt1 | contig 12171 bp, 3 predicted proteins | sample 1972501 | NCBI WGS metagenome assembly QWCJ01 (sample SAMN09866711, study PRJNA288562) | Human vaginal metagenome isolate term2_vaginal, whole genome shotgun... | isolation source: vagina | host: Homo sapiens | place: USA: California
CACGTCGGCGTTGCGGGCCAGCTCTTTCGAGTGAGTCACCACGATGACGCACTTACCTTCCTCGTGAGCGGCCTTCTGGAGGATTTCCGTCACTCCCGCGGCGGTCGTCTCGTCCAGGTTGCCGGTCGGTTCGTCAGCCAAAATGACCGGCGCTTGTGACACGAGGGCGCGCCCGATGGCGACCCGCTGTTGCTGGCCGCCGGAAAGCAGCAGGACGTTGCGTTTCGCTTCTTTCGCGTCCAAGCCCAGCTTTTCCAGCATCTCCGTGCTGGCCTTCGAGTTGACCAGGCGCAGGTTCTCCAGCGGGGTCAGGTAGTCGATGAGGTTGTAGTTTTGAAACACCAGGGAAATCTGGTGCTTGCGATGGTAGGAATAGCCCTTTTTCGCGATGTCTTCCCCGTCGAAACAGACCGTGCCCGCAGTCGGGGCGTCGAGTCCGGCCAGCAAACTCAACATCGTGGACTTGCCGGCCCCGGAGGCTCCCAGAATGGCATAGAACTTGCCCTTCTCGAACTCATAGTTGACGTTGTCCAGGACTTTCGCCCCCGCCCCTTTGTAGGTGTAATCGATTTGATCCAACTGTAAAATGCTCATTTTTTCTCCTTAACTCAGCTTGGAAAGAATAGTTTTCGGGGTTTGACGCATGATGGGGAACAGCGCCAGCCCCAGCGCGATGATGATGACCAGGAAACCCAGACCCAGGGACATCGCATTCCCCGCGATTCCGTTGGCGGGTGCTAGCGCCGCTAACGTCTCATTTCCAGCTTTGGCCAGCACCAGCTGACCCAAACTGTTTGACAGCAGCCGTCCCAGAATGACTGCCAGCACGGCGCCGATAGCCCCAAACATGACCGCCTCCAGGAGGAACTGCAGCCCGACCTCCAGTTTCGTCTTGCCCAGGGACAGCAAGATACCAATCTCGGGCAGTCGCGAGCGCACCCAGAATGTTGCGACCAGCGCCAATACCAAGGCTCCGGCCAGGCAAAATCCCCACAGCAGCATTCCCAGCATCCGGTCGACGCCGGAAATGGCTTGGAGGACATCGGCGAACTGCGCCGAGTTGTTTTCCAAGCTCAGCTTGGGGGCCGTGGCCTGGGCCGCTTTCAGGACTTTCGGCAGCTGGTCGGCCCGTTCGGTGAAGTACCGAGCCGTGCTGACCTGACCGCCGAGCTTTTGCAGGGCGTCAAGGTTTGTGAACACCTGGTTTTCCGAGTTCCCCGAGGGCATGCCGGTAGGGTTTTCGGCTTTCCCGGAATAAATCCCCCCGATTTTTAGCCGCACCACGGTGTTTTCATGGCGCAGTTCCAGCGTGTCGCCCAGGTGCAGGGCATTTTTCTGGGCGAAGTCGCGGTGAATCATCGCCTCGACACCAGGTTTACCGATGTGAGAGCCCTGTTCCAGGGTATAGATTTTCCCCAAGAACTCCGGGTTCAGCGATGAATCGCTGGTGCCTTTGATTCCCAGCAAATCCCCGCCGAACTCGGGATCCAGCTGAATCCCCCCGGCGGCACTGACCAGTGTCGCGTTTTCCGGTTTCGCCGCAGCCTCGCCTTCATAAGCGTGGCGTTTCACCCCAGGCAGGTCCGCGAGTTGTTTCCGGGTCTGGTCGGGGAGCTGACCGGTTTGGCTGGTGGCAGTGAACCCCGCCAAAACGTTGGAACTAATGGCATCACGCACACTCAACATGGTGGACTTCACCCCGGACTGGGCCACCAAGGCGGTAAACACCAAGGTGATAATCGCCACCATCAGCAGGCTGCGCCGCGGCCGACGGACGACCGAACGCCAAGATCGTGACCACACCCCGTTCATTTGTTGTCCACCAACAGGGCACGCGGGCTCTTGCGCAGCATCGGCACGGAGGCGATGACCACGACTATCGCAATCAGCACCAGCACCAGAACCGCAACCTGAGTAGCGGAGGCCAGGCTCAGGTCAACAGTGAGTTTCTCTAAGGTTTTCATAGACGCCGAAGATTCCATATCCGCCCCAAACTGGCCGGCTTTCGCCATTTCTTGGGCGGCTTGGTGATTGACTGAGGACAACACGGAGGTGCCCATGCCCTGCGCCAGCATTCCCGCCCCGAAATAAGACAGGACGAAAGCGGGGACGGCGATAAAGATCAGCTCCAGGCCGTACTGCGCCATAATACTTGCTTTCGTCACCCCCATCGACAGCAGGGTTCCCGTCTCTTTCTTGCGTTCGTTGAGCCACAGGCACAGCACCAGCGCCAAAATGGCCCCGGCCAGCACAAAGGTCGCAATCGTGGTGGTGTTCATGACGCTGCGGACCCCGTCAATCGCGCCGGTGATGCCCGAGAGGTACTGGGTCGAGCGGCTCAGCTGGTAGCTGCGCCAGTCGATGTCTTTGGCGGCGGCGGCTTTCACCACGTCGTCAAAGTTGGCGCCCTTTTTCACAAAGAAGTTCGCGTCTTGATAGATTTCGGTCGCGGGCGTGACGTTGTACAGCGTCCGGGTCGTGTCCAGGTCGGTGAACACGGTGTTAGAGAACAGCTCGTTGCGCGATACCGCCCGGTCCGCGTTCGACCCGGACACAAGTCCGACGATTTCGGTGGTGACTTCATTAGTCGAGTGGTTTTGGTTATCGGCGTCATAAGGGTTGCCCTTGAGTTTCAGTTTGCTGCCGATAGTCAGGTGATTGGCTTTCGCCAAGTCCTGGTTAATGATGGATTTGTTTTTGTCCTGGGCGTTCAGGTGGCGGCCCGCCACCAGCTTCAACGCCCCGGAGCGGAAGTTATTGTCCATCTTGGTGTCGTTGACTCCCCACACGTTCACGGCGTTGCCGAACTGGGCTTCTTTCGTTTCGTCATAGTCTTGACGGTCAAGTTTTTGGGCTTTGGCATCCACCAGGTCAGCGGTGACGTTCTGGCGGGCGACGTAGTTTTCCACCCCGTCCAGTCCGGCGATTGTTTTGATGTCCGCGGGCTTCACATTCCCAGCACCTCGCGGGGTGCCGGTGTTGAACTGGGTATTGTTCCCCAGTACGAAGCCCTGACCGGTTTTCGCGTCGATTTCCGCCGCGGTGGCGTCAGTAGCGCGGGACACCGCGTTAGCGGACATCAGCACCGTAGACATCGCCAGGAATATAGCGAAAATGATGATGGTTTTGATTCGTTTCCGGGCGACGTAACGCCAGGATCTTCCTACGAACGACAATAGATTCCCTCCTGTCGAAATGTTTTAGCGTAAGCTCAGTGATTTTCTTTGCTCAGTAAGCATAAGCAACTGCGGCCCCGCTCGCGCCCTCTAAACCTCATACCGGGGTAGTAACCTGCCAATCCGTCCTCAGACCGGGGCACCACTTTGTCCCGGTGAATTTCCGAGCCGGAAAAGGCTCGTTGTAGCACGTAATAATCACGGAAACATAACAAAAAGTTCCATTTTCCTGTGATTTTCCTCAAAATATCGAGGGAAATCACAGAAAAATCTAAAACTGCAGGTCAATACCCCGATGGAAGTGGTGAATATAAAAGCAAACTCAAGGATGAACACAGGAAGAAACACAACGACGGTAAATCAGGGTGGGCACTATGATAAACCGAGTAATAATTCAGAAAGCGCTGGCTATTGTCGCCGCGCTGGCCTTGGTCGTGGGCACGGTGCAGCTGGTTTCCCTGCTGGTTCGACCCGCAACGGCCGACGCCTCGACGAACACCTCAAACATTCCCCCGGACTACGGCCCCATCGGTGATGCCGATAATGACCCGTTTACCACGAACTTCCCCCGCCCCGACAATGTCGGGCACTCCCCCGAATTAACCAATAACCGCGTTGCTTTGGTGTTTAACTTTGAGCCGAGCTATGCCTGGGAAACCATGGGCGGAACCTATTGGGGTTATAAGGATAAAAAACAGCACCGCAACTTCGACCAGTCCGACCAGATTATTCAGATGCTGAACCACCTGAAAGGCGCTCCTGTCTCGGTCGGGGTCTACACTTTCCACCGGGCCCGTTCCGCTAACGGTGTGTCCCCCAATAACACCCCGAACCTGAAAGCCACTTCTCTGGAAAACAAAGATGGCTTTGATAAGGTCATCGCGAAATTGCGCACCTTGGACGCCACCGATGGACAGGGCAACCGGATGCAGGCAGAGGACGGGTCGAACTTCCAGTGGGGGCTAAAGCAAATCAGCGATGATATGGATGCCTATGAGCAGGAATATAAGGCAAAACACAACGGAGCTGCCCCTTCCCAACCCCTTTATAACAACATCCTCGTGTTCACCACCGGACTGGGATACTGCTACGGTGATACCAGCAATGAGTCCTGCCGACCCTGGCTAGATAGGACTAAAGCCGAAAACGCGGCCTATGCTGAAGCCCAAAATCTCGCCAACAAGCGCGCTCACGTGAACTTTTTAGCTATGGGGCCGTCCTATTACAACGACGACCGGAGGATGAAGTTCCTCAACACCATGGCTCAGAAAACCGGCGGCAAGATTACCATTATCAAACACAATATTTACGGTTATGGAACCGCGCAACTGGAGGGGCTGCCAAACTACGACTACTACCACTACCAAGACCCCCGAGATATGGATTCCAAGTCGTGGTACGCAAAAATGGAACCCTCCGCCCGCAACACCAAGGATTACCGCGAAAAACTCCGCCAAGCCTGTAACCTGCTGAATCCGTACACGGACGGAGAACCAAGCAGTCCGTACAACTTAACCGAGCAACGCTGCAACCATGTGCGGGATGGGAAGTTCGCCGATACCGTCGAGGATTACCTATTTAAAGAGAAGGGATTAGAAATCACGGCCGACGCGGTCGATGAAAACCTGGTGTATTTGAACCCGATTGCGGCCACCAAGTTTGGGGTGACCACCAATAGCGGGACCGAAGAGCTCAGCACCGGCACGGATGGCATTATTGAAAAGCCCACCAGTGGGGTAACCACCCTGCGGATTGTGCCCCGACTGGATAAGGATAAATACGCCCTGACCCGCCTGCGGCTAAAGAAATACTCGAAAGAAAAATTACCTGCCGAAGCGAACGCCCGCTGCGTGGGATTCTCAAAACAGCACCTTCCCACGGTTTTTTCACCAACGACCTTTGCTCCCGGAACCGACCCAACCAATCGGGGCGGAATTCAGATTGACAGGTTGTACCTTGAGACCTACACCTATATTAAGTGCGGCTTCTATCACCGCCCCATGCAAGAATCCGTGCTGCGAAAATCCGTGAAAGTCGGCAACGAACAAATCCGTTTCGACGTGCTGAAATCCAAGTTTAAAGTGGATTGGAGCTGCAAGGATCCCTACGCGATTGAGAACCAGGACACACCATTTGTCGAGGACACCAAAGAGTTGGTGCTGGCGAAACAAAAATCCAGCGACCCCGACATTACCCTAAACACCGAATACAGTTTCCCCGACATTCCGATTGGTATTCCCGGCATAAACACCGGGACCAGCACAGAAACGAACACCGGGACCAATACCGGAACGAATACAGGAACGAATACCGGAACGACCACCGGGACCAACACCGAAACCGAGGACGTGAAACGTCTGCCGGTCGGTGCTGTGTGCGAAGTCAACAGTTCCGTGAAGTATCCGCACCGCTGCTACGGCAAGGATCAGTCCGCAGGATGCACCGATAAGTGGACGAAAGACGATTGGGACAACCTGATGACCGTGGACGACACGCTGGAACAATCCCAATACTTCGAGGTCAAAGCTACTGAAACCGCGCCGTCCGCGACAGGTTACGATTACGGGTTTAAGGCCTCCGGCGAGCATCTGACGAAACCTGCCTCAGCTGACCCAGAGGAAAAATCCATCTTGGAAACACTGACCACTTTCACTTCGAAGAAAGCCTCCGTGAAAGTGCGGGTGAACTTCACCAATTCCGAGGGCGACCCCGCCTATTCAACGATTAATAAGCCCGATTTCGTGCCGGTTTACTACAACTGCCGCTATATGGGCGACCCGACCCGACCCCCGGAGATTCCTGAATCCGGTGCCGCCGCGATGCCGGGGTATGTGGAACTCGGTGCGGTGGACGTCCCCACCAACGGAAACGACTTCTATGAACTCGGTATTAAGCGAGATCCCACCACCCATGACCCGATTTTGGATGAGCACAATAACACCATTCCGACCTGGCCGGTCGGTACGCACTGCCTGTTTACTTCCCTACCCCCGAAAGGCGCACCGGGAACAGCCAAGTCCACCCCGTGGAGCGTAGCGGGCTTTAACATCACCGACAGCTACTCCTCCGACGTATGCGCCGGCAATTGGAAAGATAAAAACGGCGCTGAAGTAAAGTGCGGCAATAACTATTTCTGGGTTAACTCCGATGGACAGAAATCCATCACCCTCAATCAGGACCTGTTACGAAAGAATGCGCAGATTACCTTTACCAAGACCGTCAGCGGGGACGCGCAGCGCGTAGGGCGGGAGCAAACGTTTACGGAAAAACTCAGCTGTCAGCAAAACGACGTGACCATACCTACCGGCACAGCAAGTTTTACCGCGAAAGCGGACGTGCCCGTCACAGTCACGGTTCCGGCCGCTGCCACCTGCACCATTACCGAAGAAGCTGTGACGGTGCCCAACACCATCACCGTCACTAAGCCGGATCCAAAGACTTTCGGTCCGATTACGGACACCAGCACCCCGCTTCCGGTCACGACCGATACCAAATTTGAGTATAAAACTGTCACGAAACAGGTTGAGCACGTTTCTAAATTTGAGAATCTGAGTGACGCAAATCTGCAAGCTGCGTTGCGGGGACTGACTAAGAACGTCACTGCGACCTGCCTGAAACCGGGAGTGACCGAACCGGAAGTCATTACCAACACCATTAACGGGGATGGCACGATGAGCCTCGGTAAATTGCCAGCCTCCACAACCTGTGCTTTTAAGACCATCGTGCAGGGGTTGGATCAGTTAGCCGCGGCGGAGGATCCCGAGCACCCGGAGAATAAGCTCTATCCAGATGCCTCCAAAGTTATTGCCACCTCCACGGTGGACCCCACCACCACTACGGTGGATCTCAATGGAACCGTGGCGGCAATCACCACAACCTATAAACTGCCGTTGGCGGGGGATATCACTGTGACGACTGCCTCTACGGAAGCCGTACCCTATAACTCCTTGAAACAGCTGCTGCCCGGAAACTACACGTACACCATTAGTTGTGAGGGACAGAGCCAAAACGTTCAGGTCACTTTGAACCGGGTTAATGGGGAAAAGGTTCTGAGAGGAAACCAAGAGATTCCCGCAAACACCGAATGCACCTTGACCCAGGCTACTACGGATAACGCCAAGCTGACCCGCACCACCACCATGACATCCTCAAACGGCGGCTCCGCCACGCATACGTCAGGCGATACCGGTAATCCCGTACTCACGTTTACTTCCCCCGCTGCGGACGGTACCTTGAACATCAACATTGTTAACGACTATGCGGTGGCCTACACGAAGCTGATGCTCTCGACCTCCACGTACGTGAAAACTTCCGCCGACGCTGAGACTCCGGCCGACATTGAAGTACCTGCGGAGTGGAAGGCCCCCCTGTTCACCCACAGAACTGATAACGGAACCGGCACGGAAGAGACCGTAGAGGGTTACAAGGTTCGCGCCGAACTGGTGTGTGCCAGCGGCACGGACGAATACAAGATTGCCGGCGACTTCACGGTGAATGCGGAGGGTTGGCAGCTGCCCGCCCCGCTGACCGTGCCGGTGGGCTGGAACTGTAAGATTGTCCTCAACCAGCCGCTGTTCAAGATTCCCGGCGCTGACCTGGTGGATAAGGAATATAAGGTGGTAGATGCCCAAGCCACCTCGGGAGCGAATTTTACGTGGAATGCCGTGGGCGGCGAGGGAACAGAAAGCAACCAGACCGGTTTAACCGGCGAGGTGGTTACAAAGGCCTTCAAGAATCCTGCAGAGATTAACAGCCTCGCTCTGCACATTCCCTACCGGATGCAGCTCGGATCGTTCAATCTTAAGAAGAAGGTCGGCGGCGAAGGCGTGTCGATGATTCCGGGAGATCACCAGTTCAAGGTCGATTATTCTTGTAGCCTCAACGGGGTGGACATTCCCATACCCGCTGCGCGCACTATCACGGAAAAACAGGACGTTACCGCCACGTTAGGCGCCGACCTCAGCAGCCGGCTCGCTGACTTGGAAAACCAGCGGAGCATAGCGATGGGACGCTTCCAGCAAGGTGAATGGCACCCGATTGACGCCCTGCCGGCCGGTGCCGTCTGCGCCGTGTCCGAGGACGCGGCCAAAGCCGAGCGCCCGCACTCCAAATGGGATAACTATTGGGAGCTGACCCCGGGATTCCGTTCTCGCGAGCCGATTGTGTCCAACTGCGAAACGAAAGGCACCGAACTGTGCAGTTACGAAACTTCCAGCTCGAAAGCCACCGCCCTGGTGAAGCTGCCGCGCGATGCCGGAACCAAGAACAACGACTTCTGGTCGCAAGATGACAACCCCACCGGTTCCACCAACCCGATTGTGCCTCGGACATTGCCGGAAAACTTTGCGGGCACGATGGTGCCGTGGAACAACTACACGTTTGAAAAGACCCAGGTTAAGGTTCACCTCACGGTGGACGGCAACGGGAAACGCTTGGGAGCGGGCAAGGAGATTTCGCTGCGCCTGTATTGCAAGCCCCCCACCCTGGTGGCGAACGGAGTGACGATTCCGAACGCCGGTAACGCCGCCGCTATCTATAACACTACGCTGGAACTGGAGCACAGTACGACCGATCCCGACCCCTACGCCGCCACCTACCTCTCCGACGTGTTTGTACCGGTGGGTTATAACTGTGTGCTGGCGGAAACCCGACCGGAACCCTACGACGCTACGGTGGGCTATAAGTTGCACAAGATTCCCACGGATAGTTCCACTATTTTGACCGAGGATATTCCCGCTGACGCCCCCGCCCCCCTGGCGACCCTGAAAGGTCATTTGGCGACCCTATTTGGGGACATTGATGTGAACGGCGGTACCGTACACAGCAGCACCGGGGAAGACGTGAAATACGAGGCGGACGGGAACCTGTTGCCGGCTCAAAACGAGGGCATCTTGAAAGGCTTTCAGGTGCACCCCGACAATGTGTCGGCTCAGGGAGGCGAACAAAAGTACACCGAGTTCGATTTGACGAACACCTACACTCGCCCCGAAGCGAACTTGTGGGTCAATGCCTTGGTGGATACCGAGACCACCAGCACGTATGAAGAAAACGTCGGCTCTAAGCTCACCATTTCGGGATACAAAGTCAACTACACCTGCACCGATGCGTACCTGCGGAATCCGGTGGTACCTCCTGCCAAGGAGGGTACTCCGGTGACATATACCGGCACCGTTGACGTGGGCAGTTCCGGTAACGCAGTTAAAGTCACGCTAGATTCGCAGACGGAGGATATCCTGCCCGCCACGGCTACCTGCGCTTTCACGCTAGAAAACGCAAATGGGGATCCTATTGCCAGCTACCTGACTTTGCGTCACCGGCTCGGCGCGGCCTGGCGCGAAGTTACGGTGCCAGACAGCACGGAAGTGCGTGCGGAAGCGTTCCAGCCCGAGAATATGGACGATAAATACCCCTGCCCCACCGAAACTGAGCCGGATCAGCAATGCCCAACCACTAAATCGGATTTGACGCAGTATCGGAACGCGAAAGGTGTCACCCTTGACCCCACGGGGCAAAATCAGACCACGCTCACTTTCACGAACACCTACCTGGTGCAAAAGGCCGATATTGGGGTCGTGACCTATCCGCAAGGCGACCGCGCTAAGCAGTATCTGCCGCCAAACACCACCTATGGCTATACCTACAGCTGTGACTATCCGGCACTGCCGGGTTACACGTCCACCGGCTCGGGCAGTCTGCAGTATGAGGACACCAGCGCTACCAACCCCACGCCAGGCAACGCAAAGGCGGCCCAGCTGGCGAGCACGATAGTGCCAGTCGGTTCAACCTGCGCCATTGTTCCCCAGGCGCCCTTGGCAGATTTGAATGGCCTCGCGGCTGAGGGGCTGACCCACCTGACCGCGCTGATGACACCGCCACGGGAACAGTTGATAGACCCGGCGACCGGGGCGCCCCGCGCCGAACCGACCTTTACCGATGTGCCCAAGCCCGATGGCACCGGCATGGCATGGTCGGCTGCGGCCCGCGCTGAGATACCTTCGAACGGTTTTCAGATGAAGGCCGGAGACGACCCGCGCGTGGTGCTGCACACGATTTATCGGGACAAGGCAAAAGTCCAGGTTCGCAAGGTGGATAAGGATCAACAGCCAATCGATAAAGAGGCTATTTTTAAGATTTATCCCGTCGACACGAACGGCGATCCGATTACGACCGAGGGCATTGAAGTCAGCGCGCAAACGGACACGAACGGCAACACGATACCCGGCGTATTCGCAGCCACACTGGCACCCGGCGGGTACAAGCTGGAGGAAACCAAGTCCGGTATGGGCGAAATGTTGCCGACCTACTGGCCGTTTACCGTGAGCGCCACAAACCACCAGAACACCGCCACCAACCCCACTTTTGACCCGTACACCGACTTTGGTGACGATCTCGAGGTGAAGCTGGCGGACTATGTCTCACACACCGGACTGGTGGCGGTGCAGACCCCCGCAAACGATGCCCAGCCATGGTCTATTGATGTGGCGGAAGTCTCTTCCGGGTACCTGCCCAAGACCGGCGGGGCGCGACTCTGGGTTGAAATCACTGGACTGCTGATGCTGGCGGGCGGGCTCGCTCTGGCTTATCGGCGCAAGACTTTACTCAAGGAAAACCACTAATTAACACAGGAAGATGAGGTTAGAAAACTATGAAACGCACAGGTTTACCCATTTGGCGTCGCGCCGTGGCGATTTTTGCCACCGGGGCGGTCGCCTTGCTGGGGGCTGCGGGAATGCTCAACGCACCCGCCGCCTCCGCCGCACCGATTGACGGTAGCACTACCGGCTCAATCACAGTGCACGCCCTGACTATGCCCACCGGGGGCAGCACGGCAACCCCCAACGGCATGGAGACAACTTCGTTACCGTCAGGTGCGACGGCAATCGAAAACGCCACCTTTACACTCGATAAATCCAACATTGACATCACCACCAATGATGGATATTCGAGTGCCCTCAGATTGACGGCAGGAGATTTCGGCACCCTGGATCCGCACTTCACGACACAGACCGGCACCACTGCAGCAAACGGTGCCTATAAATTCCAGGGTCTAAAGCCGGGCGTATATCTACTCACGCAGACTGCTGCCCCGGAGGGGAAAACCCTGATGGCTCCGGCGGTCGTGTTCGTCCCCATGACGGATCCGGAACATACCGACACTTGGGTTTATGACATTCATGTCTATCCCAAGAACGGAGATGCCGGCAAGATTACCAAGACGGACATCACTCTGGCAGGCACGCCCATTGCGGTTGGTTCCACGATGACTTGGCAGATGGATGTGCCGATTAAGGACATCGCCGACAAATATGAAAGCTTTAAGGTGCAGGATTTGCCGATCAATATGAAAGCTATGAATGTCACCTCCGTTGTCATCGACCCCGCCGCAGGCACACCAACCGATTTGACAGCGAACACCGACTACGCCGTGGCCACTGATAAACCGGCCGATAACCAGCTGGAGGTCACCTTTACCGCTAATGGTCTAACTAAGATTAACGCGGCCAAAGGCAAAACCATGCGTTTGGTGGTCACCACCAAAGTGTTGGACACTGTCACTACTACCGACGGGGTCACTAACGCCGCGAAAGCCATTTACACCACCACGAACGGCGGCGGTTTCCCAACGACTATTGTGTCCGATCCGAACAACCCCGCTAATACGATGTTTGGCAAACTGAAGATTTTGAACGAAAACGCTTCCGGCACCAAACTTTCCGGAGCGAAGTTTAAGATTTACCAGTGCGCGGGCAACCCCTTGGGCACCACAACCTCCGGGGACGCGCTGACCGTCGGCGCCGCCAATGAGTTCGAGATTACCACCGCCGCCGACGGTGTGATCGTCGGCCCGCTGGGCACCACCGGTAGCAAACTCTGCTTGGTGCAGACCAAGGCACCCGATGGCTACCAGCAGCTGGCAGGTCCGAAAACCTTCGTTTTTGATGCCACCACGGTAAAAGCCGCTACTGACAAAACGGTGCCGGTGACGGTTAAGAAC
>QWCJ01000580.1_pt1 | contig 12082 bp, 12 predicted proteins | sample 1972501 | NCBI WGS metagenome assembly QWCJ01 (sample SAMN09866711, study PRJNA288562) | Human vaginal metagenome isolate term2_vaginal, whole genome shotgun... | isolation source: vagina | host: Homo sapiens | place: USA: California
TCAATTCTTGATGCTCCTTTGATTCGATAATCTTGGTTGTCCACCAGGATACCCGTCAACCTCTCAAATTCCCAAGGTGACCCTCAAAATCGCGCAACCCACATCACTCCACTAATACCCCGATGTCCCCGCATTTCACCCCTCAACATGAAATCAGCGCAAACTCTCCTAGATACTATCCACCCTTACCACTCCTGACCCCACCTCACCCATTTCCGCGCAACCCCCAACGCTCCTCCCATATCCCTACGCCCCTATAGGTCCCACCTCCGCACTTCAATTCCGCGCAACCCCCAACGCTCCTCCCATATCCCTACGCCCCTACAGCCCCACCTCAACCTCTTCCTCCCTCAGTCTTTCTATTAATGAACGGTGTCTGTGTTATGCTTCTTTTCGTTCCAAATACATCGAGCGTGAAGAAAGGATTTGTGACTTTTATGGCAACAAAGGCAGAAGATACTAAGGCAGCTGATGAGGTGTTGGCCGAGGAGGTTGGTGACCAGCGTGCAGAGCTGCATCGCACGATTTGGCAGATTGCAAACGACCTTCGTGGCTCTGTTGACGGCTGGGATTTTAAGAGCTATGTGCTCAATATGCTCTTTTACCGTTTCGTCTCCGAGAACTTAACAGCCTACATTAACGCGGGTCTCAAGAGTGAGGACCCGGATGCTGATTTCGCAGACCTTGATGATGACCTGTTCTTTGATGGTGATGGTGAGCGTGATGGGCTTCGTGATCTCAATGAGGCTTCCGAGGCTGTAGCACGAGAGAAGGGTTTCTTTATCCCGCCGTCGCAGCTGTTTTGCAATGTGCAGAAGACAGCGCATAGGAATGCTAATCTCAACGAGGATCTAGATCACATCTTTTACGCTATTGAAAAGAGCGCAAGGGATCTGCCGTCTGAGAATGATTTCAAGGGTCTCTTTGACGACTTCCAGGTCAACTCTTCCAAGCTTGGAGAAAACCCAGCAGAGCGCAACAAGAAGCTTGCTCAGCTCCTTGATGCCATCGCGTCGCTTCCCCTTGGTGACTTTGGTGATAACACTATTGACTTATTCGGTGATGCCTATGAGTATCTGATGCAGATGTATGCTTCCAGTGCTGGCAAATCTGGCGGTGAGTTCTTCACCCCCCAGGAGGTCTCTGAACTGCTTGCTCGCATCGCTGCTTCCGGCAAGGAGAGCATTGATCGAGTCTATGACCCAGCATGTGGTTCCGGCTCCCTGCTGCTGAAGTTTGCCAAGGTGCTTGGTAGCAAAAACGTCGGCGGGTTCTACGGCCAGGAGATCAACATTACGACTTACAACCTGGCACGTATGAACATGTTCCTGCATAATATCGCCTATGAGAACTTTGACATTCGCCGAGGTGATACCCTGACATCTCCGGAACACCTTGATGATAGGCCATTTGATGCCATTGTCTCGAATCCTCCTTACTCGACGAAGTGGGAGGGCAATCAGAACCCGGTGCTGGTCAACGATGAACGATTCTCGCCTGCTGGCGCACTTGCACCACGCTCGAAGGCTGACCTGGCATTTACCATGCATATCTTAAACCACCTGGACACCGAGGGAACTGCTGCAATTGTTGAGTTCCCAGGGGCCATGTATCGAGGTGGCGCAGAGCAGAAGATCCGCGAATACCTGGTCAAGAACAACTTCGTCCATGCAGTCATCCAGCTTCCGCCGGACCTCTTCTTCGGAACTGGTATTGCAACCTGCATTCTGGTGCTGAAGAAGAACAAGGATGACAACTCGATCCTGTTTGTTGATGGTGCTGAATACTTCAAGCGCTCTGGCAACAAGAACAAGCTGTTCGAAGAGCATCAGGAAAAGATCATGGAACTCTACGAGGGTCGTGAAGATGTCAAGCACAAGGCGAAGCTCGTAGACAACGAAGAGGTCATTAAGAACAGCTCGAACCTGTCGGTCAACTCATACGTTGAGCGTGAATCGACACGAGAGAACATCGACATCGTTGCCCTGATGGAAGAGCTTGATGATCTCATGGCAAAGCAGGCAGTATTGCGCGCTAAGGTCGATGGAATCTTCCGTGAAATGGTGGACGAGGAGATCGAGCGTCGCAAGAAGGAAGCCGAAGAAAAGGACAATGAGAAGGATATAGAAAAGTAACCTGATACCTCTTCCTTTTTAGAAAAGTGCAAGGTGTGCGAAATGCCACCTTGCACTTTTTTCACACTCTGGCTATGCTTAAGGAAATCATAGATAGGCTTACAAAAGGAGAGAGTAATATGAGCATGATGGAACAGCTGCGAGGAGAAATCACCGAATACCTTAAGGTAGGAGACATCGCTGATGTGAACGTCGATGCCCCAAAGATCACCTCGCCTGTGCGACGGGAGACGATTCTATTTGACTACGAAGACGCGACTCTGCAATTTTCTGAAGACAATGAAGTGTCACGAGACTTTCAAGATGCTACGTTCATCGACCTTATCGGAAATTGGCCATTTGTCTCAAAGGATAAGCGGGTAGACAACGAGTATCTTCGCCTTTGTCTCACAGCAGTGCGACCCTCTATCGAGAAGATGATTCATGGAGCAAAGCACAAGTATATTCAGGCAAGAGATTTAGCCCAGATTAAAGTCCCGATCATTCCTGTTTACCGTCAGCGTGAAGTAGTTCAGACGTTTCGTGAACTAGGCAATACTATTCGAGCAAAAGACACAGAAATCAACGCCCTCGATAACAAGCATCTCCAACTTGTAGACGACCTCATTGTGCCAGGTGAGACAATGCGACGGATTGAAGAAGTAAGCCAGTTCGTGCAAAACTTCAACACCCTAATCCCCACTAAGGACGAAGACGGTGCCTACTCATACATCACAAACGTTGAGGTGAGCCGATACTCGTTTACCGGAATCACGCAGACAGAAAGGGCAAATCCGAAAGTCCCAGATGAAACAGTCTTCGCACAACCCGGCGATGTAGTTGTGAATCAAAGGTGTCTTATGGCCCCAGTTGAAGCATCAGCCAGGGCATGGCTCGGCAACGATACCGCAATCGTAGACTATGGTATCGGAGTGCTTCGGGCAGGAAAAGACCTTGATCCGGTCTACTTTGCTAACTTCTTCGCCTCGAAACTCTTTGAAGACCAACGCTTGGAATTCCTCATTCAAAATTATGGAAAATACATCAGCAACGAAGACCTCAAGAAGATCATGGTTCCACTTCTACCTCTTGAACAGCAACAGGAAATTGGCCGAAGACTTGAGGAAGTAAGACTCTGCGAAAATAGTATTATTCGAGAACGAGATGTGATCATCGAAGAGATTGTAGAAAACATCGTAGACCTTGCGGTTCTCATGGGGCTGGTGAAAAACAAAAAAGTCCCTAGGGTAAAAGTAGCAGCTCCGTGGAGGAAGTGGATCTACGCAAACAGAGTCGGCAACATTTTGACCATCAAGGAAATAGAGAGGGATTAGAAAATGTGAGAGGCAACCTTTGTATTGCTCATAGTGAAGGTGAAATCTGTGGGGTCATAATGGTATGAGCGAGGTGATGGTGTGGTGCGCGGATTTGAAGGGTTGGGGTGAAATCTGTAGGTAACGGAGAACTGTAGGAGCGAGGGAGGTTGCGCGGATTTCAGAGTGAAAGGAGAAATTCGGGGGCTTAGGGATATGGGCGAGGCGAAGGATGTTGCGCGGATTTTAAAGTTACCCCTGATTTTCGCGCAAACCCATTGATCACCATCTACTATCGCCATGAAGTTGAAAATGGTGATCGGTGTCGGATACTATCTAGATAGAAGGGGAATAAAGGAGAGAAGAAAGCATAGAGGACTAACTGCTCCGGAGAAAACCCGACGAATAGAGGCGAGGCAGACGACCCCTTTTCTCTAAGGTCCTGATGTTCCTAGACCTTAAGAAAGCAGGATATTACCCCCGCCATCTACCCTAAATTTGACGAAGGCAGACACACCGCGTATATTCAGAATTGTAAGCGAGCAGAGAACGAGGATCAGAAGTTAAAAACAAGGAGAGAAAATGAACGTTGAGAAAATGATCGAGAACCTTCGAGAGAACTGGGAAAAGGAGGGATACCAGGTCAACTCAGACCCAGCGGCCCACGCCATTGGATTAATGATTACCTTGGTGATGAACCCAAAGAACACAGACCTGGAAAACATGAGGGGAGAAATGGAGTGTCTCCTTGCCGATAAGGTGTTTTACAACGGTGACCAGGTGAACAAATTTCTAATGAAGAAAAAGTTTCCGGAGGGGTTTGATCCCGCCGTAGTTCGCGGGTTTGCTGCCGGACTTTCCCAGATGTTAGCCTATGACTTCTATCAAGCGGTTATCCGCTCTTAAGTGATAGGTAGCAAAGAGACACTCTGCACTCCTCACAGGATAAGGTGCAGGGTTCCTTTATTGTTTGTTGATACTTCTTGGTCGGTATAGGTCGAGGAGTTGCGCGGATTTAAGGGGTCTCCCCTTATCCCCAATTGCACAGAAATCTCTGCTTCCGCATTGCTCCTTCCCTCATTTTTCTGTATGGTTGGAGGTAACATAGGAAACAAAAAGGAGCAAAGATGGATCAGATAAGAAGCGTTGATCTTATCAAGCGTATTGAACGAGGAGGGTGGTTTGATGACGGCACCATGCTCATGCAAAGCCACTTTGAGAGTCAGGAGGCTTATTACCTGGAATTTGCCTCAAAGTTCATGCGAGACACCGGACTTAACAAGAAAAAGGAATCGCCCACCACCTGCCTCCTCGACAACTCAATCGACTCATTTATCCAGTCATATGGTTGGACTATCTGGATCGAACTATGTGAAAAGGATCTTGTTTTCGACCAGAAGAAAAAGGTCATCTTCACCCCTAGTAGAATCTACGAAACAGGAATGTCATTTGTTGCAGCTGGATACGCAGCCGTAGGGGTCTTTTATCTCGAAAACACCCAACAAGGTCGAAGCATTTTGCAGGATGAGAATGCGCGAATCTTCATCGACCCCCTAGATATTTGTGATAAGGATCGCGGTCCTTCCGCTGCACGCCGCGCGGTGGAAATCCTAGCGGGCGGTAAAAATAGTATCCTCTATCCTACTAAACACGAGCATCAACGTGAATCGTTGCCCCATAGGTTCCTGAAGATTCTCGGAGGGATCTGACATATTGACCTAAAGGGAAGGGTCCCTGCAAGAAGTAGGGTTCAAGCGAAAATCAGGGTCTACCTTGAAATCCGCGCAGCCCTACGACCTAAATACCTGAATCCTTGCAAATAGAAGAGACCCCGCATCTTATGCGAGGTCTCTTCTATTTGCCCCATTAATTCTCCGCGAACTTAATCGCCTCGCTGTTATACAGCGCTGAAGACGATCCAGTCTCCTCTTCGAGATTATCCTCTAGAACATACATGATGTTCTTTGCGATGACCCCAGAAAAGACCTTGATAGTCGCCTCAATAGGAGGGATACCGTCATTAATCATCTCGACGATTTCCTCAAAGCGGTCTCCAACTTCATCATCCTCCCGGTTCGCCTCCAGGAATCCAGGAAGCTCCCCGTCCACGATGAGTTTGAAAATATCACCGACAAGCTGATCGCCAAGAGTATTGAGGTTAGGGCGCTCCCAGTCAAATCCGTTCAGCGACTCCCGAATAACGGTCTCTAACATTGATCCTGGTTGATGGAACTTCTTCGGGATGATATAAAGGCGACCTACCATCTCACAGGTGCTAAGTGCTACCTGGTCGATGAATTCCCGCTTCGTTTTGTTCACAATCACGATTCTCTCCTTTTTGAATTCGAGGCTGTCTGCCTCTGCTTTCTCTTGTCTTAAGTTTGAGCCTACAGCTTGACAAGATCACTGTCAATTGCGGGGTTAGTGAAAGGGGTAGGTCGAGGAGAGTTGCGCGAAAATCAGGGTCAACCTTGAAATCCGCTCAACATCCTTCGCCTCGCCCATATCCCTAAGCCCCCGAATTTCTCCTTTCACTCTGAAATCCGCGCAACCTCCCTCGTCTCGACAATCTTCCCTTTTCTTAAACTTTCACCCTAACCCTTCAAATCCGCGCAACCTCCCTCCCCTCTCCCACCCATTAACCCCTACATGTCATCGCTCCCCTATACCTCTCCCTCTCCTCCACCATACAGGCAGAAACCCCACCAGGTTGCCCTACAACTAACCAAATCTCTATGTCTGAACAATTCCGCATTAGGGAACTTCCAACGCCTTAGAGAGGCGCACAATAGTCCTATTTCTGTCTTGACTTTTCGAGGAAAACATGAAAGATTAGAAAAGTAAAATTGTAGGGTTTGGAAGGCAAGGAGAGAAATGTCAAATAATAGGCGATCAGGTATAATTGCGGGAGTATCGGCTGGGGTGCTTGGGGGAGTGGTAGGCTTTGCTCCATATGTGATTCCTAACCTTATGGAGCCAGATCAACAGATCCAGGCGCAGGGATACGAAGGGCTTTCATCCAGTCAGGGTCAAATTCAGAGCGAGGAAATCCTGGCACAGTCAGCATCCCAGAAGGAAATGGTGCCAGGGATTCAACAGGTGCAAGAAAAAGACCCTATCGACAACATCTTTATCAACGAGGCACAGTTTGTGAAAAACACCGAGCCTCTCTATGAAAAGGTTGCTGTAAGGGATCCTGACCCTCAGGTTGAGAAGTTTGATCCTGAGGGTCGAGAACAAGCCCTTCGCACCCTTGGACTAACTGAAGAGGATCTCCTCTTTCCCGGAGGAAATGATGCGCTTGTTGACCAGTTGAAAAAGCGCGATATTGTTGATTCCCCAACTCCTCCTAAAAAGCCTGTTTATTATCGATTCCGTGGCGGGAGTGTTGCAGATGATCAAATCTCAGAATTCTCCTATACCTTTTCGGCGATGCCGGTCTTTTCCCCACAGGATTTCGTCGGCGAAGACGGTCCAATTCTTCCGACTGAAACAGTCATCAAAATCTTCCAGGACCCCGCAACCTACATGCTTGATATTACTCAAAGCGGGGACACGGAAATCTACCCTGCTATTCTTGCGCGACAGGTGGCGACCCCGAACTTTGATAAATCAGGAGAAATCACCATTGGGCAATTCCTCAAAGATGCAAAATACTCGAAAAACCTCGACCAGACCCGCATCGCGCTGATGGTGCAGTCCCGCAGAGAATACATTCGCGAAAAGTATGGGATCGAAGCGATCTCCGCATCCGAAAAGAACGCTGTGATCTCAAACATTACACTTATCGACATTGCGCGAAATTCCAAGGCAGACCAGCTTGACGAGTTCACCTCACTGAGCACTGTCATCGACCACTTTGCGAAAAAGTATCAAGACATGGACGAAGACATTGCACTATCAAGGGTCCAGGGCGGACCAACAGAGGACAACTCACCGAAGAGAAGCACCCAGGGAGAAGATGAACCCATCCGATACAACCTGAAAGATCAGTCTGCAAAGTATTTCGTTCGCGTAGCAAACCAGGACACCCCATCATCCCCGTATATCCTACGGGAATACATGAGTAGGATGACCGATTCATTCGACAAGAGAGTGGTTGACGCACTCCTGCGTGATGATCCCGACTATAAGCTCATCGCTTCTATCTTAGGTATTCCTGCTGGAGGGATTCTTATTGTCATGCTGTTTCTTGTAACAGGGGAGATTTTGAAGAATCGACGAGTTGAAGATGATGACCCATTCGATAGAGAGGGTCAACGAGCACAGCGCAAGGCGGAGATCCGTGCCCTGCAAGATCGCCTTGCAGAGGAACAGGAGACTGCACAGTCTAGGCGTGAAGAAGAAAAGCGTATTGCGAAAACCTTCGAGGCTGCAAAACAGCGCTACAACGTCATCGCATCCGAATACACGAAGTTCGAAACGCAACCGCAATACCTGCTTACACACCCTTCGATTCGAGATGTCACGGTGCCAGCAACCGCAACCTTCATTAAGGTTTTCAATAACTGCTGGAACCTCATCGACGAAGCAGAACGCTACAATGATATGGAGAAGATTGCACATCTTACCGATGAAGTCAAAAATCTTGAGACCGCATGGGATGAAGCGGTTCGAAACGCTGAGCAGATTGTAGAATCTGGCCTCTCAAAGGCACAGCGTCGCAGAATGCAGCGCCTCATGGATCGTATCCTCAATCCTACAAACGAGAATGAGCAGCGCCTCGACATCCAGGCTCTTCGTGACATCCTTGACTCGATTGCCTACCTCGATGAATTCAACATCACAAGGACACTCAACGGCGAGGCGATCATGCAGAAAACCACCACCGCCTTGCAAGGAGGAGGCGGGTTCGCGCAAATCGAACGCTAGAGGGAAAAGAAAAACACCGATCACTAAATGAACTGTGATCGGTGTTGTTTCGTTCAATTATTCCCTAAGAGGACTTCGCCATTTTCTCCAATGCGATTTTTTCCAGCCTCTTCTTCTCTTCTCTTGACCTTCGGGCGATATAGGCGATCTCGCTCGCCCCGTTGAACTCGTTTCTAATAAACCTGAAAGTAGATTTAATCTTCTGCACCATTTTCCCCCTCGACCTCTCGCGCATCAATAACCGGAATCGGCGCAATCATCCAATCCAACATACTGAGACGCTCCTCATCATCTTTTTCAAGAGTGGAAAACGTCGCAGCAAGAACATCCTTCTCCTCATCGGTCCAAGAAGTAAAACCACAAGACTCAGGGTAATGCTTCCTTACAAGATGCTTTAGCGTTGCCTCCTTAAAATCCTTGACCTGAAAGAGTTTCACCTCACCCTCATCAAGATAAGGATCAAGTGTTCGCTGTGGCTTCGCAATAACAAGTTGCATTTTCATTTTCCTTTCTTAAACATTTCTCTAGTTTCTTTTACTTCTTAGTGTATTTCCCATTCCCGATCTGGTCAATACGGGGGTATTCGATGGGGTGCTAAGGGGTTGAAGGATGAATGTGGAAGTGGTAGGAGTGGTAGGAGTGGTAGGAATGTGAGGAATGAAGTGGTGGAGGGTTGCGCGGATTTGGAGGGGTGGGGTGAAATCTTCGATGTCTGGATGGTTGAGAGGTGAGGAGGGTTGCGCGGATTTGGAGGGTAAGGGTGGAATGGGAGGGGTTGAGGAGTAGTAGGGTGAGGGAGGTTGCGCTGTCACCAGGACGAAGGGTGAAATATAGGGAAAGGGGGTATGAGTGAGGTGAGGAGGTTGCACGGATTTCAAAGGAGTGGCCTTGAAGCTGGGGTCTTTGATCTTTGAGAGGATGTGAGATATTGCGTTGTCACCAATGTGAAAGGTGAAATATAGGGACGTAAGAGGGAGGGAATGAAAATATCGGATTGCGCGGATTTCAAGGTTTCCCCTGATTTCCGCGCAACCCTCTTCGCCATTCCGCACCCCTAGCATCCCATAATTTCAAGGCGAACTCTCGAAACTGCGCAACCCTCCCGTAACTTTCCATATCCCTACAGTTTCACCTTGACAACGAAAAATCGCGCAACCCATCGACACACAAAAGAGATCCCTAGAGGAATCTTCCCCTAGGGATCTTTTCTAACTCAATGAGAGGGCACTTATACACCCTCTAGGAAGCGCTGCAATGTCCAAACAGTCACCTATAGGCACATAGCCCACAAGGTTGCAATTGTAGCGACACAGGCCACCACAGAGGCCATATTGCGCATTTTGGTGTAAGGGCCTCCCTTGTATGTCGTTGAGACAATCTCACTTTCGCCGGTTGCGTTATCACGCTTCCAATCAAGTGCATAGTATCCCCCGCACATCTTGCGGGTCGTTGTGTAATGATCGATCATTGTTAATTCACCTCCTTAAGTGTCTCAAATTCGTATCCAGGTTCCCAAAATGCCGACTTTCGAAAGAGCAATCCGGCACCAAATCCTCCAATTGCAAGGATTAGCGAGAATACTGCGATAGACCAAATCCCCGAAGCCACAACACCAGCAAAGGACAGGGCACCAAGGAAAATGCCAACGGAAACAGCAATGAAAAGGGCAACCTTCAAGCTAAAGGTCACTCCATCATCCATCTCCTCAATACAGTCACTATAGCCTTTATCCTCGTAGTTTGTTACTTCTTCCATATGAGGATCCCCTTGAACTACTTCTTGTTGTTTCATGTCACCACCTCCCTATTCGGTTACTTTTCGCCCTCATAGTCTGGGCCGAGGATGAACTTGTAAGGGTCAGCAATTGGGGCGATGTTGTTGAGCTGAAAGATCTCCTCAAGACTCTCTACACACGAATCATCAAGATTAATTGGTGCGTATGGCCCAAAGAACCCACTGTTTCCACACAGGGAAGAAGCGATTCCACGACGAAGATGATCCGGCGCAATGAGCTGATCGACAATACGATAAAACAGATTTCGCTGAATATCTGAATCAGCTGGATTCACGACCGCAAAAAGTCCAATATCTCCAAGGCGCGCCACCTTCGTCAAGTTCGTGTCCTCAAGATAAAACACGGCAACGAGGGCACTCGCAAGGTGCTTACGATTTTCCTTATTAACGTAGACAATCTTATCACCCCGGTCAATGAATACAGGATCGTTGTATGTTGCACACGGTTCCCCGCAATTGTCGAAGTAGTCTGCAATCGGCTTCAGCTCATATCCATAGTGCTCCACTGAACTAGTAAGATCACCAAGGACATTACGAGCAAAATAATCGGCAACCTTTTCGACAACCTCGCGCTGAATATGGTCCTCTTCATTAGCGACAAGGTTCACAAAAACATAGCGGTCACCAATTACCATCGAAGGCGAATAAATGTCCTCATTGAGACGAGACGACCAGGAAACATTCGCAGCACGGTAGAAGGTTTGAGATACTCGTTCCACCTTCCTATTTAGCTTATCGAATCTTCCATTTGTAGACATGTCTTTTACGAGATGGTCGAGTGCGTATCGCTTCGGCGCTTCGAACTTATTCGACAGGACCTCATGGTCCCGATTGTTGATGTAGTCTACGATGTTAAGCGGGCCTTCCATTGTTCTCTCCTTGAGTTGCTCTCTTTCTTGTCTATAGACAACATTAGAAGACGACAAGGAAAGAAGCAAGATAGGGGTATTTGTGGGGGGTAGGTGGGAACCTGGTGACTATAGAGTTCGTGGTGAATTTAGGAGTTAAGGAGGTAGGGGCGAGGGATTTGCGCGAAAATCAGGAGTAACCTTGAAAATCGCGCAACCTCATCACCTCCTCAACCCTCCCGACCCCTCCAATTCCATTCTTACCATTCAAATCCGCGCAACCTCCCTCAACAAAATACCATAGGGGTCAAGAAGAGATTAGGAGCACCTACACAACCAGGAAACCCCTTAGAATGAATATCTCCAAAGTGGCTTGAGGGTCAACCTACGATTTTTCCTACCTTGTCATCGAAAGACGTTTCGCAGCAGCAGCAATGACATGCCGATCTACATACACACCACCGAGCAGCATGTCATATGCCGGAGTCCCCTTTGTCCCTGCAATCTCACGAGGGGGCACAATGAGGTCTTGCGCAATGGCCTGCGGGAGCGTCTGGGGGATGTAGAACGCCGGAAACACCTTATCGTAGAAGAGTAGAAAAGTTATTGAATCAAGCTACAAGAGCTATATCTTCTTCTAACCTTTCTATTGTGGCTGCTTTTTACGGTCACAGTTGGAACTTGCTTTTTCCTTCCGCCCTCTTCTTCCCTTTTCTTAGAGGAGCCAGTCTTCTTTGCTGTCACCTCCAATCCTGAAGACGTGAATACTTTCTGCCGAGTCCCCGGCATTCTCTTTCTCTTAGGCCTTTGAGGTGTAGGTCCGAACTTTGTCCTATCGGGGTTCCTACCCCTTTTTGTGATAGGTTTCGCTTCAACCCTGACGGTCTAGGTTTCAGTAAACCTCTTGGACTTTTTCCTCTTTACGATGAACTTCTCAAGAGCCTCTTGAATGAACCTCTGCCCAATGTTTCCAGTAGCATTCTCATCCCTGTCCATCCATAGACCACAGTGGTCACACCATACGTCATGGTGAGCGACGATGACCAGGTTCCCATCACAGAGGTGACACTGTTGGGAAGTGTAGGCAGCATCAACTGTGGCAACTCTTCCCCCGTTTAATTCAACAAAGTGTCGGGTCCAT
>QWCJ01001697.1_pt1 | contig 12060 bp, 9 predicted proteins | sample 1972501 | NCBI WGS metagenome assembly QWCJ01 (sample SAMN09866711, study PRJNA288562) | Human vaginal metagenome isolate term2_vaginal, whole genome shotgun... | isolation source: vagina | host: Homo sapiens | place: USA: California
TACCCGCCGCTATCCTCCGGAATTGTGCTGGCCCCATGGCCGAACCGAACCGCCGACGGGGTCTTCGCCCACGACGGCGTGCTGCACCGTTTGGACATCACGGAGCCGGCCCGCGCCACCGCGATCCACGGATTCGTGGGGCAGATGGCCTGGCACGTCGCCGACCAGGGGGAGGACTTCGTGGCGCTGGAGCTGTCCACCGGCCTGCGCCAAGGGTGGCCGTGGCCGCTGCGCATGCGGATGACGTGGTCGCTCGATGCGAATGAGGGTCTGCGCGCCACCTTCGACGTCCGCAACGAGGCCGATGCCTCCTGCCCCTTCGGCCTGGGATGGCACCCATACCTGAGCGCCCTGGGCACTCCGCTGGACGACTGCGTTCTACACCTGCCTGTCGGCACGAATCTGCCTCTGGATTCCGTGCGTAACCTGCCCGCCGGGCCGGAGTTTCCGGCTCGCCGGGTGCTGCCAGATGTGGAATTCGGCCAGCGCATGGCCGGGGTGTGGCTGGACCACTGCTTTGGCGAGGTCGATGCGAAGGAGGATGCGCCGTCCGAGGCACGACTGCTCAACCCCGATGGTGAGGGTGTGCGTCTATGGGTAGGCGAGGGCTTCAATTGGTTCCAGGTGTTCACCGCCGACCCGGCCCGCCGCGAGGGCTACCCCGGCGTGGGGCGGGCCCTGGCCGTCGAGCCGATGACGTGCCCGCCGGACGCTCTACGCTCCGGTAGGGACCTCATTCGCCTGCAACCAGGCGAGAACCACAGCTTCGAATGTGGGATCTCTTTCGCGCCGCGTGAGGGCGTCACAACCCAAGAACCGAAGTAGTTTCAGAAATAGAAAAAAATTTCCTTTAACGCACCCCGCGGCGTTAAAATTAGCGACGCATATATATCCAATAGTTCTCGTCGCTGGTAGTTGGAAAACGTGACCGTTGGCGCCTGGGACGGGAACATGACGTTCCTGGAGGTTCGCAGCTATGACGGCTGAAGGACTACGCCTGGACGCGAGCTGGGTAGACTACGCGCTGGTCGCCCTCTACTTCGCGTTCGTCCTGGGCATCGGTTGGGCAGCAAAGTCCAAAGTGTCCAGCTCAATCGACTTCTTCCTCTCCGGCCGCTCGCTACCCGCATGGGTGACGGGCCTGGCCTTCATTTCCGCCAACCTGGGCGCCGTAGAAATCGTGGGCCACTCGGCTAACGGCGTGCAGTATGGCTTCGAGACCATGCACTATTTCTGGATCGGCGCGATCCCAGCGATGGTGTTCCTCGGCATCGTGATGATGCCCTTCTACTACGGCTCCAAGGTGCGTTCCGTACCGGAGTTCATGCTCCGCCGCTTCGGCAAGGGCGCACACCTGGTCAACGGCCTTTCCTTCGCCGTAGCCCAGCTGCTGATTGCCGGCGTGAACCTGCTGCTGCTGGCCAAGGTGGTTAACTCCCTGCTCGGCTGGCCGCTGTGGGTCACGCTGGTGGTGGCCGCGGCCATCGTGCTGTCGTACATCACCCTCGGTGGCCTGTCCGCCGCCATCTACAACGAGGTTCTGCAGTTCTTCGTGATCATCGCGGCCCTGCTGCCGCTGACGATGATCGGCCTACACCAGGTCGGCGGTTGGTCCGGCCTGCAGGAGAAGGTCGCGGATCCGTCGCACTTCCACACCTGGCCGGGTACTGAGATCTCGGGCTTCGAAAACCCGATCGTCTCCGCCATCGGCCTGGTCTTTGGCCTGGGCTTCGTACTGTCCTTCGGCTACTGGACCACCAACTTCGTAGAGGTGCAGCGCTCTATGGCGGCTGATTCGCTGTCGTCCGCGCGCAAGACCCCGATCATCGGTGCGTTCCCGAAGATGTTCATCCCGTTCCTGGTGGTCATCCCGGGCATGGTTGCGGGTGCGACCGTCACCCCGATTATGGATGGTTCCGCCGAGCCGAACGACGCGATCCTGTACCTGATGCGCGACCTGCTGCCGAACGGCCTGCTGGGCGTGGCTATCGCGGGTCTGCTGGCAGCGTTCATGGCCGGCATGGCGGCTAACATTTCCGCCTTCAACACCGTGTTCTCCTTCGACATTTGGGAGTCCTACATCGTCAAGGATCGCGACGACGAGTACTACCTGAAGGTCGGACGTATCGCGACCGTCGGCGCTACCGTCATTGCCGTGTTCACCGCCCTGCTGGCATCCAACTTCGGCAATATCATGGACTACCTGCAGACGCTGTTCGGCTTCTTCAACGCGCCGCTATTCGCCACCTTCATCCTGGGTATGTTCTGGAAGCGTATGACGCCCACAGCAGGTTGGGTGGGCCTGGTTTCCGGTACGGGTGTGGCAATCGTCTACTGGGCTGTGGCCACCTTCGGCAGCACCGACGCAACCTTCTTCAACCTGCCGGGGCAGGGTACGGCCTTCGTTGCCGCCTCCCTGGCGTTCGTCACGGACATCATCGTTTCCGTCCTGGTCTCCCTGGTCACCGAGCCGAAGCCGGACGAGGAGCTGGTGGGCTTCGTCAAGTCCGTCACCCCGAAGGAGAACCTCACGGACGCCGCCGAGGCCACCCTGCCGTGGTACCGCCGCACGGTTCCGCTGGGCATCCTCTGCCTGGCTATGGCACTCGTCCTCAACATCGTGTTCGCCTAAGAGCGCTTAAACTTTCAGAAAGGAGTGAACGGACACAATGGCTAACAACACGGCTAAGAAAACCAAGCGTTCCCACATGGCCGGCGCTTTCGACATCCGCAATGTCATCGGTTCCCTCATGGGCCTGTACGGACTTGTGCTTTTGATCAGCTACTTCCTGCTGGATCCGGGCATGGATGTGACCACCGGCGAGCCGAAGAACGAAACGTATAACCTGGTTTGCGGGCTTGCCATGGTCGCTGTGGCGGCGGTCTTCTTCCTGTGGACCAAGCTGGATCCGATCAAGATCGACGAACCTGCGGACACTGTGGACTCTGCCGACTCTGCTGACTCACCAGCTTCGCAAGCTAAATAACGCACATGCCCGCCCCACCCGGAGGCGGGCATTTTCAACCTAAGCACTATCCCACCCAAGGACCTTTTAGGAAGTGATCCACGCTGTGCAGCACGAATTCAAAGTAACCCGAACCACGCTGGCGGACGGCCGCGAGCTGCTGTACTTCGACGACGAGCCGGCCTACGTTGCGGGGGAGAAGCAGCGCGAGCTGCACGATTCCCGCGATCTGCCGCAGGCCACCACGGAATCTGAGATGCGCCAGGACCCCCTGACCGGCCAGTGGTACGTCTACGCCGCACACCGCATGAACCGCACGTTCATGCCCCCGGCCAACGAGAACCCGCTGGCGCCCACCAAGCCCGGCGAGCTGCCCACCGAGGTGCCCGCCGACGACTACAACGTGGTGGTCTTCGAGAACCGCTTCCCGTCCCTGTCGGTCCACATGGAGGTGCCGGAGGACTTCGCCACCAACGTCGACGGCCAGGAGCTCTTCCCCCGCAAGCCCGCTATCGGCCGCTGCGAGGTTGTCTGCTTCACCCCGGACGTGAATTCCTCGTTTAGGGATCTGCCCTACGAGCGCGCCCGCACGGTTGTTGAGGCCTGGGCGCACCGCACCGCCGAGCTCTCTGCCATCGAAGGCATCCGCTACGTGTTCCCCTTCGAGAACCGCGGCAAGGAGATCGGCGTGACCTTGCAGCACCCGCACGGTCAGATCTACTCCTATCCCTTCGTCCCGCCGCGCGCCGCCGAGGTAGCTGCACGCGCTCGGGCGTTTAGGGAGCAAACCGGAAAGGATCTTTTTGACGCCACCTTGTCCGCCGAAAAGGCATCCGGCACCCGTGTACTTTTGGCCGGTGAGCACTTCACGGCCTATGTGCCGGCGGCGGCGAAGTGGCCGGTGGAGGTCATCCTCATGGCTAACCGGGCGGTTCCAGACTTCGCGGCGCTGAGCGACGAGGAAAAGGACGAGCTGACCCGCTTCTACCTGGATCTGTTGGGGCGCATGGATCGCTTCTTCGAGGGTGTGGAGCGCACCCCCTACATCGCCGCCTGGAACCAGGCGCCGGTGGGGGAGGGCCGGGAGAACGGTCGCCTGTACTTGCAGCTGTATTCGATGATGCGCTCGCCGGGCCGCATGAAGTTCCTGGCCGGTAGCGAGTCGGGCCAGGAGGCCTGGATCTCCGACACCACCCCGGAGAGGATCGCCGAGCGCTTCCGGGAGGTCGCCGACAATGCCAACTAACGAAACCCCAACTAACCAAACCAACGCAGCACAGAACGCTGGTACTCCGCGGTGGCTGCAGACCCGCTCCGAGGAGCAGGGCACTGCCGACGTGCAATCCCTTTTCCAGCAGGTCTGCGGCTATGAACCGGCGGGGGCGCGTGAACTTGATCGGCGAGCACGTCGATTACGCCGATGGCATCAGCCTGCCCTTCGCGCTTTCCCAGCGCACCTACGTGGCAGCCGCCAAGAACGAAGACGGCGTGTACCGCGTGGCCTCCCGCTTCGGCGAGCCCGCGGAGGTTGTTCACTTTGAGATCCCCGTCGCCGAGGTCGGCCCCGGTAACCCCGCCAACTGGGCGGGTTACGCAGTGGGTGCTATTTGGGCGGCCACCGAGGCCGGCCTGATGCCCGCCGGCGGACTGGACCTCGCCATCGAGTCCGACGTGCCCGTCGGTGCGGGGCTTTCCAGCTCCGCAGCGCTGGAGTGCTCAGCGGCTCTCGCGGCCTTCGACCTATACGGCGGCGAGTCCCTTGATGATGCGGCTCGCAACGGGCTCATGGGGGCGTCCATAAGAGCAGAAAACGAGGTAGTCGGCGCCTCGACGGGCGGGCTTGACCAGCGTATTTCGCTGTTCGGCCAGGCCGGCCACGCGCTGGCCATCGACTTCGCCGAAGACAGCGCCACCCAGGTGCCTTTCGACATCGCGGCGCGCGGATTGGCGATCCTCATTATGAACACGAACGCCCCACACCAGCTGAACGACGGGCAATACGCCGCGCGGCGCGCCGTGATCGACGGAGTGACCGCCGACCTGGGCGTTAGCAGCCTGCGTTTCGCCGAGGAGGCCGAGGATGCCTCCGTGGGCTGGGCCAAGGCCAACGACATGGATCCGGTGGTGGTGGCCGCCCGCGTGCGCCACGTGGTCAGCGAGATCGACCGCACCGCTGAGGCGATCCGCCAGGTCAGCGCCGGGGACATGGAGGCCTTCGGACGGTCGATGCAGGGCAGCCACGCCTCCCTGCGCGATGACTACGAGGTCACCGTTCCGGAGCTGGATACTGCTGTGGACGTTGCGATGGCCGAAGGCGCGCTGGGCGCCCGCATGACCGGCGGTGGCTTCGGTGGCTCCGCGATTGCGCTGCTGCGCGAGGATCAGGTGGAGGCGACCGCCGCAGCGGTGGCCAGGGCCTTCGCGGAGAAGGGCTTCAACGAGCCCGAGTTCGTGGTTGCACTGCCGAGCGACGGCGCGCACCGGAATGCTTAAGTGGCTCGCATTGAGTAACGCTTGCGCGAGCAGCGCTCGCGCGCCGCTCGCGCGTTGCCCGGGCGCCATATTGGCGCCGAGCAAAGTAACAGCTAAATAGCTTATTTGGTTAGCCCCGAGTAAGGTGTTCACCCGTGTTGCGAACAATGCTGAAATCAAAGATCCACCGTGCGACGGTCACGCAGGCCGACTTGCACTACGTCGGCTCGTGCACCATCGACGCTGATCTGATGGAAGCTGCCGACATCCTCGAGGGCGAGCAGATCGATATCGTCGATATCGATAACGGCAATCGCCTGACGACCTACGCCATCACCGGCGACCGGGGTACCGGCGTGATCGGCATCAACGGTGCCGCCGCGCGTCTGATCAGCCCCGGCGACCTTGTCATCATCATCGGCTACGCCCAGTACAGCGAGGAAGACCTGAAGAACTACGCCTCGCGCGTGGTCTTCGTGGACGAGAACAACAAGCAGGTGGAGCTCGGCGGCGACCCGGCTCACGTGCCGGACGGCTCGGGGCTGAAGAACCCGCGCCACCCGGAGGCTTAGCTGATCTCGTACTTCCCGTCGTCGCGGCGCTCTACGTGGATGCGCCACAGCGGGATTCCTTCTTTCTCTAGTGCTTCTTTAGTCGCCGAGAGAGTCTTCAAGCCGGTAACGACGAAGTCGGTGTTGCCGAATCGTATGCCAACCTCCGAGCAGTAACGCTGGCTACCCTTGCCATCGGAAAGAGCCCTGATGGTGTTGTCTGCGACCTTCATCACCTCGAACTCGCCGTTGGGAGACTGCATGCCGATCTCGGTCGGGGGAACGAGCGGGGCCCTGTCCTCGTAGTCATACTCCACTTCGACACAGAGCTTGCTGTAGTCCCGTGGATTGTCGATGAGGATCTCAGAATCCTTCAGCTTCATCTCCACCTTGCCGATTCCCACCTCTTCAGTGGTCGGTTCATCCTTGGACTTGGCCTTGTCGCGAGCTTCGCGGAAGCCATCGTCCACGAGATCCATCTCGACGCGATCGCCGATCTCCAACGGGTCTTCAGCTCCGCCGATCTTCGCTTCCTCGCCCTCTAGCTCCTGGTAGCGGTTAGCCAGGTTAGTCAGCGAACGCAGCAGAGGCTTGACGGGGTCGCAGGTGTAGGTGGAGATAATCTCCGCGTACTCCAGCGGAGTGCCCTCCGGGCCGGCAAGTACGCACATGTCTTGCAGCTCGATGGATTGCCACCCCTTGAGGCCCTCATCGGATAGCTCATTCCGCTCGGTATCGTTGCTGGCCAACTCCTCGAGCTGGGAGCCAAACTTGGTAGCGGACAGTCCGATGTAGATCGACGTATCTTTGAGTTCCTCGGGCTGGTCACCACTGATCTGTGGCTTTACATAACCAGAACAAGTCTCCGCATTGACATAGGCATCGGCCGAATCCAGCGGAATCATCTTCCCGCCATCCAAGTAGGCGCTATCGTAAAACTTCTGATCCAGCTTGCAGTCGTTGAACTTCCCGTCGGCGAAGATCTCCCGTAGCTGGTCATCGCTGATCTCCGGTGAAACTTCCGAATAGCTGCTCGGAGCGGGCTGCCCTTCGCTACCACCGGATCCGCCCGTTTGCCCCCCGTAGGAGATTTCTTCGCTGGCGCCCTCTGGGCGCTGGAAGGCGGAGCAGCTGGCGGTGAAAGTCAAAGCGCCCGCAGCTAGGCAGGCTGCCAGGGTGCGGGCGTAAGTACGAGCGTGGCTGCGGGTGCGGGTAGCGGGGCGTGAAGAAGGCATGTCGAGTGCTTCCTTTGTTTTCTAGTTATGGATTTCTAGTTATGACTATTTCCGGATCATTACCGGTTGTGGCTGGTGAAACTAAATGACTGGAGGGAGTTACTAGGAGTAAGGGGGACAAAACGTCTTATGTTCCCTAAAGCTAACACTCCCGGGCGACCTGCATGCCTCAATCGATTACCCGTACCCCTCATGCGCTAGGCTTTGTAAGCGTGACTGACGCAGCAAATACCCCCGTACAAGACCTGCCCGAACAGCTACGCATCCGCCGTGAAAAGCGGCAGCGCATCCTCGAATCCGGCAAGGACGCTTACCCGGTAGAGGTGCCACGCACCCACTCCCTGGCCGAGGTGCGCGCAAAGTGGGCAGTGAAGAAGACTGACGGTGAAGCTGAAGAGCAGCCGGTTGAGGCAGAGGGCGTCACTTACCTCGCCGCAGGCGAAGAAACCCAGGACGTAGTGAGCGTGACCGGGCGCCTGATCTTCATGCGCAACACCGGCAAGCTGTGCTTCGCCACCCTGCAGGACGGCGACGGCACGCAGCTGCAGGCCATGCTCTCCCTGGCGGAGGTTGGCGAGGACGCACTCGCGGCCTGGAAGGCTGACGTGGACCTCGGCGACTTCATCGGTGTGACCGGTCGCGTGATCGCCTCCCGCCGCGGTGAGCTGTCCGTCATGGCCAGCGAGTGGGTCATGGCTGCCAAGTCTCTGCGCCCGCTGCCCGTAGCTTTCGCAGAAATGAACGAAGAAACCCGCGTGCGCCAGCGCTACAACGACCTGATCGTGCGCGAGGAGGCCCGCAAGAACGCAATGACGCGCGTGAAGGTCATCCGTGCGCTGCGCGACTACATGGAGGGCGAGGGCTTCGTAGAGATCGAAACCCCAATGCTGCAGACCCTGCACGGCGGCGCGGCAGCCCGCCCGTTCGTCACGCACTCCAACGCGCTGGACATCGACCTGTACCTGCGCATCGCACCGGAGCTGTTCCTGAAGCGCGCCGTGGTGGGCGGCATTGACCGCGTCTTCGAGATCAACCGGAACTTCCGTAACGAGGGCGTGGACAAGTCCCACTCCCCGGAGTTCGCAATGCTGGAGACCTACGCTGCATGGGGCGACTACGACGATTGCGCCCGTACCACCCGCGAATCCATCCAGTACATCGTGGACCAGCTGACCAAGGGCACCGACCTGGAGGGCACCGGCAAGGTTCGCCTCGCCGACGGCACCGAGTACGACTTCGGCGGGGAATGGAAGGAAATCGAGATGTACCCCTCGCTGAACGAGGCGCTTGCACGCAAGTACCCCGGCCAGCCAGAGGTGACGATCGACTCCACCGTTGAGGAACTGAAGGAGATCGCCAAGGTTATCGGCCTAGACGTTCCCGCCAAGGGCGGCTGGGGCCACGGCAAGCTAGTAGAGGAGATCTGGGAGGTTCTGTGCGAGGACCAGCTGGAAGGCCCTATCTTCGTGCGTAACTTCCCCGTGGAGACCTCCCCACTGACCCGCCAGCACCGCAGCAAGCCGGGTGTCACTGAGAAGTGGGACCTGTACGTCCGCGGCTTTGAGTTGGCCACCGGCTATTCCGAGCTGATCGACCCGGTTATCCAGCGCGAGCGCTTCGAGGATCAGGCACGCCTGGCCGCCAACGGCGATGATGAAGCCATGCGCCTGGACGAGGACTTCCTGGCTGCCATGGAGCAGGGCATGCCGCCGACAGCCGGTACCGGCATGGGCATCGACCGACTGCTGATGGCCCTGACCGGCCTGGGCATCCGCGAGACCGTGCTGTTCCCGATCGTGAAGCCGGAGCGCGAGAACTAACGGCCAAACACCGGCAGTAGATTGCGGTGGGATCTATTGCCGGGGCCGGTTGGCTCGAGGGGGAGCTAGAGGGAGTTCTTCGGGGGTGGTTCGGGGGCTGCGCGCGTGAAAGGCGGGCACCGGTGCCTCGAATAGTTGGGGAGTAGCTGGCGTGCAGCTCGCCCGTGTGGGTGTAATTCAATCAATATTTTGGCCCAAGATGTGATGCGCGCCATTATCCTGGTTTATGCTACGTACATAATTAATGAGATTTGCGCTGACAACCAGTGAAAGGTGGCCGCACGAAATGAGCGACCGAAGCAAGCGTGCCGATTCAACCCCTGGCCTGAACAACATCAAGCGAGACGCAATCGGTACCGTCATGGGAGTCTTGACGAAGTTCACCGGCTCCGACCTGGCAGAGAAGTACGGTCTGAGCAAGAAGGTGGACCGCGTTGCCTACCAGTCCACCAAGACCGGCATGCGCACCCTCGGTGCCGTGAACCGCCAGTTCAAGAAGATCAAGGGCTCCGGCAAGCCGGTACGCCTGGCCAACCAGACCACCGACGAGAACAACCAGCCCGTCCCGACCGAGGCACCGGCACCGGGCAAGGCACCGTTCGACCTGACCCCGACCGAGGATCAGGAAATGATCGTCGCCGCCGTGCGCGAGTTCGCTGAAGAGCGCCTGCGCCCGACCGGCCACGACCAGAACGAGGCATCCGAGCCGGCAGAGGGCTTGCTGGAAGCTGCCGCCGAGCTGGGCGTTGCCCTGATCAACCTGCCGGAAGAGTACGAGGGCATCGCCTCCGCCTCCGGTGCCACCACCAACGCTCTGATCGCCGAGGCCCTGGCATTCGGCGACATGGGCCAGGCCGTCGCCATCCTGGCACCGGCCGGCGTGGCCAACGTCATCACCAACTACGGTGACGACTCTCAGCAGAAGACCTACCTGCCGGAGTTCGCGGGCGAGTCCGTCCCGGCTTCCGCAGTGGTCGTCTCCGAGTCCCGCCCGCTGTTCGACCCGTTCACTCTGCAGACCACCGCCGTCCGCGAGGGCGACGACATCGTCATCAACGGCGTGAAGACCATGGTTCCGAACGCAGGCAAGGCCGAGCTGTTCGTCATTGCAGTAAACCTCGACGGCGAGAACACCTTCGTCATCGTCGAGTCCGACACTGAGGGGCTGGTCGTCGAAGCTGACCCGTCCATGGGTCTGCGCGCCGCCGCCCTGGGTCGCCTGCTGCTGAAGGACGTCCGCGTTCCCGCCAGCCAGCTGCTGGGTGGCAAGGACCTGCCCGCCGACGAGCGCAAGGAAAACTACGCGGAGATCATCCGCCGCTCCCGCCTGGGCTGGGCCGCACTGGCAGCCGGCACCGGCGAGGCCATCCTCGAATACACCAAGAAGTACGTCAACGAGCGCGAAGCATTCGGCGAGCCGATCTCGCACCGCCAGGCAGTGGCCTTCATGGTCGCCAACCTGCGCATCGAGCTCGACGGCCTGCGCCTGATCCTGCTGCGCGGTGTTTCCCGCCTGGATCAAGGCCTGTCCTTCAACCGCGAAGCCGGCCTTGCCCGCCGCTACGCATCCGACAAGGGCATGGTCATGGGCCTCGACGGCGTGCAGCTGCTCGGTGGCCACGGCTTCACCAAGGAGCACCCGGTCGAGCGCTGGTACCGCGACATGCGCGCCATCGGCATCGCCGAGGGCGTAGTCGTCGTCTAACCCCGCCACAATTCGAATCCATATCGAATAAGCACAAGGAACTTCAAGGAACCACATCATGATTAATCTGGAACTCCCCAAGCGTTTGAAGGCGGGCCAGAACCAAGCGCACCAGGCCGCCGCCGAAATCTTCCGCCCCATCTCCCGCAAGTACGACCTCGCGGAGCACGAGCGCCCCGTCGAGCTGGACACCATGGCCAGCCTGGTCGAGGGCATGGCAGACGCCGGCCAGGCAATGGCTGGCGCCTCCGGTGGCCGCGGCGATGACAAGAAGAAGACTGAGGGCGTCAAGAATGGCGGCAACATGGCCTCCATCCTCAACGTCCTCGAGACCTGCTGGGGCGACGTGGGACTCACCCTGTCCATCCCCTACCAGGGCCTGGGCAACGCAGCCGTAGCAGCCGTCGCCGATGACGAGCAGCTCGAGCGCTTCGGCAAGATCTGGGCCGCCATGGCCATCACCGAGCCGCAGTTCGGCTCCGACTCCGCAGCCGTCGCCGCCACCGCCAAGCTGGATGGCGACGAGTACGTGCTGAACGGTGAGAAGATCTTCGTCACCGCTGGCGAGCGCTGCACCCACGTTGTCGTCTGGGCATCCGTCGACAAGTCCGCAGGCCGCGCAGCCATCAAGTCCTTCGTCGTCCCGCGCGACACCCCGGGCTTCGAGCTGGTCCGCCTGGAGCACAAGCTGGGTATCCGCTCCTCCGACACCGCGCACTTCATCCTGGACAACGTCCGCATCCCGAAGGAGAACCTGCTGGGTTCCCCGGAGGTGGACACCAAGAAGGGCTTCGGTGGCGTGATGGCCACCTTCGACAACACCCGTCCGATGGTTGCCGCCATGGCCGTTGGTGTCGCCCGCGCTTCCCTGGAGAAGCTGCGCGAGATCCTCACCGACGCAGGTGTAGAGATCGATTATGACGCCCCCGCGTGGAACCAGCCCGCAGCTGCCAGCGAGTACATTCGCCTGGAGAGCGACTGGGAAGCTGCATACCTGATGACCCTGCGCGCAGGCTGGATGGCCGACAACAAGCAGCCGAACAGCAAGGAAGCCTCCGAGTGCAAGGCGAAGGCCGGCCGCATGGCTACTGACCTGACCCTGCGTGCGGTTGAGATCGCCGGCGCTTATGGCTACTCCGAGCGTGACCTGCTGGAGAAGTGGGCCCGCGACTCCAAGATCCTGGACATCTTCGAGGGCACCCAGCAGATTCAGCAGCTGGTTGTTGCTCGCCGCGAGCTGGGTCTTTCCTCCAAGGAGCTCAAGTAGTAGCTGGCTGCGCGAGAGCGCAGGCAGCGGCTACGTTGCTAGCC
>QWCJ01000582.1_pt1 | contig 12045 bp, 11 predicted proteins | sample 1972501 | NCBI WGS metagenome assembly QWCJ01 (sample SAMN09866711, study PRJNA288562) | Human vaginal metagenome isolate term2_vaginal, whole genome shotgun... | isolation source: vagina | host: Homo sapiens | place: USA: California
TGCGCATCCCGCTCTACCAATCTGGCGTGGCCGCAGGTGTCTGGCTGCTGGGCATTCTTTTGGCGGTGATATTAGCGGGCCAGCACTCGGCACGGCTGGCCGTGGTCGTCGGTGTTTCTGCTGCACTGGCCGGCGGCCTCATCGTTCTCCTGACGTACCTGCAGGCGGAGCGCCTCGTGCGCCCCGTGGCGGCGGAGGCCGTGGCCCGGCGCTTTGAGGATTCCACCCTGGAGCCGCCGATTAAGTACCGTCTGCTTTCCACGTGGCTCATGACCTCCGGCATCCCGCTCATCGGCATCATCCTGGTGCACCTGGGACAGAAAATGGGGATGTTCACCGCCGATACCGCCGATATCATCCCCGCCATCATCGCGCTGAGCATCACGGCGCTGGGCACGGGGCTTATCGGCACCATGTTCGCCATGATGAGCGTGGTGGACCCCATCCTGGAGCTACAGGACGCCATCAACCGCGTGCGCCGCGGCGAGAACGACGTCCAGGTAGACATCTACGACGGCTCTGAGCTCGGTGTTCTTCAAGCTGGTTTCAACGAAATGATGCGCGGCCTGCGTGAGCGCCAGCGCGTGCGCGACATCTTCGGCCGCTATGTCGGCACTGAGGTGGCACAGCGCGCCTTGGAGGAGCGCCCGGAGCTAGGCGGCGAGGACCGCAAGGTGGCGGTGCTGTTTATCGACGTCATCGGCTCCACCACCTTCGCCGTCAACCACACCCCGGAGGAGGTCGTGGAGGAGCTCAACAAGTTCTTCGAGCACGTCGTTGAGGTGGTACACCGCAATAAGGGCATCATCAACAAGTTCCAGGGTGATGCTGCTCTGGCCGTGTTCGGCGCCCCACTGACGGTCTACGATGCCAACTCCATGGCCCTGCAGGCTGCCCGCGAACTGCGCCAGGAACTGCGCGGGCTGCGACTGCAGGCAGGCATCGGCGTGGCCGCGGGCCACGTGGTGGCCGGCCACATTGGTGGTGCGGATCGCTTCGAGTACACCGTTATTGGTGATGCCGTCAATGAGGCCGCACGCCTTACCGAGCTGGCCAAGGACACGCCCGGCCAAGTGCTCACCAACTCCGCCACGCTGCGCGGCGCTAACGAGGCCGAGCAAGCGCGCTGGACACTGATGAAGTCTATCGAGCTGCGCGGGCGTCGCCGCATGACGCAACTGGCGCGCCCTATCCGCCCGACGCTGGCGGAGCGCGCCCTCGGATAAATAAGTCTTTGTGATTCTGGTAGTTTCGGGGCCATGCCCCATCAGCCACACCAGCCCCATCCGCCACGCCAGACCTCGAGTCCTCGCCTTCTCGTCCCCGACGTCGCCCGCGGCATGGCTCTGCTAGGCATTGCGCTGGCAAACGTCTGCACCGCGTGGATTATGAACGACGGCAATGGCCCCGATGCTTATTTCGGCGGCGTCGACTCCCTCGCAGACAAAATCTACGTGGTCTTTGCCGCCATGTTCATTCACGTGCGCGGCCTGCCGATGTTCTCCACGCTCTTAGGTTTCGGCGTGGGGCTTATCGCAATGAGCTTATGGCGGCGCGGCTTCCCGCTTCTCCGCGCACAAGCCGTGCTGGCAAAACGCTATGGCTTTCTCGCCCTGTTCGGCGTCTTGCACTGCCTCTTTCTCTTTTCCGGCGACATCATGATCCTCTATGGCGCGATGGGCATGCTCATCGCACTGCTGCTTTCTTTAACTGACAAGCTCCTCATGCGCGTGGCCTACGGGCTTTGTTCGCTGCTGGTTGTGTCGGGCATCGGAATGGGTATTGGGGCCGCATTCATCGATACTTCAGATTTCGATTTCAGCGGCTTTACTGCCGCCGACTCCTATTGGGAGCTGCTGGGTGAGCAGGCCATCATGGTCGGCGCCCAACTGATGTCCATCCCCCTAACCGGCGCCATGGTCCTGCCGGTTATGCTCGTGGGCTTCGTGTGGGCGCGCCGCGGCACTCTGGCCGGGGGCCATCATCGCGAGCTATGGGCGTGGACACTGGTGGCTGTAGCCATCATTCTCTTCCTCGGCCTGCCTTGGGGCTTGTCGACGATTGGGGTGCTGGATCCAGCGCTGGCAGATCCCCTCAACGCAGCAAATAGCTGCATCGGAATGCTCACCGGGCCGGGCATCGTGGCGGCGGCGACACTTGCCCTGGAACCCCTACAGCGCCGTGGTGCGCGCCCGTGGTTCCTGTGGCCGCTCATCGCACTGGGCAAGCGTTCCATGACCGGCTATGTACTGCAGTCCGTGTTTTTCCTGGCGCTGGTCTACCCCTTCACCCTCAACATTGGACCGGAGTTCAGCGCCGCAGGCCAAGCAACGTTGGCCGCCGGGGTATGGCTAGCAACGCTTATCATCGCCTGCGCGCTCGAGGCCGCAGGCAAGCCTGGGCCCTTCGAGTGGGTGCACCGCCGCTTGTCCTACGGCAAGACAATGCGCCCGGAATTAGGCGCGACGTCTAATCCCGGCCCTTCCGCGCCAACCCATCCACCAGCAGTACCAGGCCTACCGTCTGCGCCGCCGACTGCGCCGCATCCAGGGCCCGGCCACGCAGGCCCGCATCCTGGCGCTGCTCAACCGGGTTCAGGACCGTCAGCGCCTCAGAGGCCAGAAGCAGGTTAGCGCCATGACTCAGCCCTTGCGTGGCTTCGTCGGCGCGGAGCTTCTCATCACCGGCTAGCGCGGAGAGAGCGGCCGCCGGGATTCCGGCGACGGCCGTGGCGAGGCGCTCACTCCGGGTGCGCGAGAGCGCAATGCCTGCGGCCCACGCTCCGGCGCGCAGACCCCAGCCCACCGCATCATTGCGCGCGCCGCGCAGCGCCCACGCGAAGGATGCGTATTGTGCGCTCACACACGTCACGCCGAACGTCGTTGGTGCACCGCGCTTGGCGGCCTGCCCCAGGGATGCGGCGATGAGCCCCACGCGGGTCTCCGGTGCGCAGTCCGGGCGCAGGGCCAGCAGCACGGGTACAGCGGCCGTCGTGGCCACACCGAGCGTGCGCCACTTAAACAGGCGTGACCAGACAGCAGTCTCCCCCGCAGCAAGCGCGCCGAGGGTGAAGTGATCGCGGCCAGTAAAGGCCGGGCCCGCCGCGCGCAGGAGAGCCTCCGTGCCTTCCTGGGTGCGGGCCACCATATCGCGGGCGAAGCTGGTCTTCATGTCCTGCTACTTCCTACGTGATCCGGCCTTGACCACGTTCTTGGTGCCCGGCGAAGGCTTCTTCGTGGCCTTCTTGGTCGACTTCTTCGTGGCCTTCTTCGTCGATTTCTTGGTCGACTTCTTGGTGCTCTTCTTCGTCGACTTCTTCGCACCACCGTTCGCGGCATCCTTGGCGCGGCGCTCGGAGAGGAGCTCGTTGGCGCGGGCGTCGGTAAGCTGCTCCGGGTCGTCACCACGGCGCAGCGAGGCATTCGTCGTGCCGTCGGTGACGTACGGGCCAAAGCGACCGTCCTTGACCGTCATCGGCTTACCGGACACGTCGTTATCACCCAGCTGCTTAATCGGCGGCTGCGCGGCCGCACGGCCGCGGCGCTTCGGCTCCGCGTAGATGCGGCGCGCCTCATCCAAGGTGATGGAAAAGATCTGCTCCTCCTTGGCCAAGGAACGGGAGTCCTTGCCCTTCTTTAGGTACGGGCCATAGCGGCCGTTCTGCGCGGTGATGACCTCGCCATCCGAGGGGTCCACGCCCACCTCACGCGGCAGACTCAGCAGCTTCAGTGCTTCCTCGAGGGTGACGCTGGCCGGCTCCATCGAGGCAAAAAGCGAGGCCGTGCCTGGCTTGAGCTTCTCCTCGACGTACTCAGCAATGCGCTTTTCCTTCTGCTTCGCCGCGGTCTTGGTCTCCCAGTTCTTCGCGCGCTTGCCCTCGGCGGCGCGCTGGGCGTCCTCCGCGGCGCGCTCTTCTTTGACGATCTCCTCGGCTTCGGCCTCGGCCTTCTCGCGTTCGTCGTCACGCACCTGCTCGGTCACGTACGGTCCGAAGCGGCCCTCCTTGGCCACGATGGTGCGGCCATTCTCCGGGTTCTGGCCCAGTTCGCGCCCGCCCTGCGGGGTGGCGAAAAGCTTCTCCGCCAAAGCTTCATTGAGCTCATCCGGGGTGACCGTCTCTGAGAGGTTAGCGCGCTGGTACTCCACCGTGCCATCCTCGTTGGTACCCACGGCGCGCTCAATATACGGCCCGTAGCGGCCCACGCGCACGAAGACATCGCGGCCTTCCGCGTCGGTGTAGAGACGCAGCGAGTTGACCTGGCGGGCATCGATAGCCTCCAGGTTGATGTCCACCAGGGACTTCAGGCCGCCGTGGCGGGCAATGGATGCGGCCTTCCGCTCGCCGGCCTCCGTGTTGCCGAAATAGAAGTTAGTCAGCCAGTCCGTACCGTTCTCCGAACCGGCAGCAATGGCATCGAGCTCGTCCTCCATGGAGGAGGTGAAGTCATAGTCCACCAGCTCGGTGAAGTTATTCTCCAGCAGGCCCACCACCGCGAAGGCAACCCACGAAGGCACCAGCGCGTTGCCGCGGGAGAGCACGTAGCCGCGGTCCTGGATGGTCTTGATGATGGAGGCGTACGTCGACGGGCGCCCAATGCCCAGGTCTTCCATCTTCTTGACCAAGCTGGCCTCGGTATAGCGCGCCGGCGGGTTGGTGGAGTGGCCGTCGGCAGTAACCGCAGCGGTCTTCAGCGTGTCGCCCTCGTTGAGGTGCGGCAGGCGCGACTCTTCCTTCGAGTCCTTCGCCGCCACGTCCTCATAGGCCTTGAGGAAGCCCGGGAAGGTAATCGTGCGGCCGGTCGCAGAAAAGTCCGCGTCGTGACCACCAGCGCTCACGGCCGCGGTCACCTTCATCGAGGTTCCCTTGGCATCGGCCATCTGGGAGGCCACGGTGCGCTTCCAGATTAGCTCGTAGAGCTTATACTCCTCAGCGTCGAGCTGCCCGGCCAGTTGGCCCGGGGTGGCGAAACGTTCGCCGGCGGGGCGGATGGCCTCGTGGGCCTCCTGGGAGTTCTTCACCTTGCGGTCATACGTGCGCGGCCCATCCGAAACAAACTCCGCACCGAAGATGGAGGTGGCGGCCTCACGCGCGGCGCCTAGGCCCTGCTTGGACAGGGAGGTCGAGTCGGTACGCATATAGGTAATGTGACCGTTTTCGTAAAGACGCTGCGCAATGCGCATCGTGCGCTCCGAGGTGTAGTGCAGGCGGCGGCCTGCCTCTTGCTGCAGCGTCGAGGTCATAAACGGTGCGGAAGGTTTGCGCGAATAAGGCTTGTGCTCAACGCTGGCCACCGTCATGGTGGAGCCTTCCAGCGCGCTGGCCAGCTGCTCCGCCTGGGCCTGCTTGACGACGACCACCTCGTCGCTCTTCAGCTCACCCCTATCGTTGAAGTCGCGGCCCGCGGCCACGCGCTTGCCATCAAGGGCGCTCAAGCGTGCATCGAAATCTGGGGTGGACGTCAGCGTTGCTGTGAGATCCCAGTACTCAGCAGGGATGAACGCCATGCGCTCACGCTCGCGCTCGACGATGACGCGGGTAGCCACCGACTGCACGCGGCCAGCCGACAGGCGCGGCATGACCTTCTTCCACAGCACCGGGGAAACCTCGTAGCCATAGAGGCGGTCGAGGATGCGGCGGGTTTCCTGGGCGTCGATGAGGTTCTCATCGAGCTCACGAGTATTTTCCGCCGCCTCCAGGATCGCGGACTTGGTGATCTCGTTGAAGACCATGCGGCGCACCGGCACCTTGGGCTTGAGCACCTCGAGCAGGTGCCATGCAATGGCCTCGCCCTCGCGGTCGGGGTCTGTTGCGAGATACAGCTGGTCGCATTCCTTCAGCTTGGCTTTAAGGTCGGCGACCTTCTTCTTCTTGTCCTGGCTAATGACGTACAGCGGGGTGAAGTTATCCTCCGGGTTAACACCGAGGCGCGCCCAAGATTCCTTCTTGTACTTGGCGGGGACGTCGGCAGCACCGCGGGGAAGGTCCCGGATGTGGCCGACGGAGGCCTCAACAATGTACTTATCGCCGAGATAAGGCTGAATCTTCTTCGCCTTGGTTGCTGACTCGACGATGACCAGGGTCTTCCCCGGGCCGGTAGCTTCTGCCACTTCGACTTCATCCCTTCCGATGGTTAGTCCTCTGCTGGGCAATTGCCCCTAGAGTACACAGATAGAGGTTCACTCTAGTTATTCAGGCCAGTACGCGTCCACACAACAGGGGGTCTATACTGGCCGTCCGAGGATTCGCCTCACAGTACACAACCGGGAGACAGCGTGATTGCGTCTATTACTGCATGGTTCGAGGTCATCATGGCCACCCAGTGGATTTATCCGCTGGTGGGTTCGCTGATTTTCCTCGACTGCTTCTTCCCCGTTTTGCCTTCAGAGGTTCCCCTCAACATGGTGGGCGCCTGGTCTGGCTCCCAAGGTTTTCCCCATCTTCCCACCATGTTTTTCGTCGCTATGGTTGCCGCAATTCTGGGGGATAACCTGTGCTTCCTTCTGGGAACGCGGCTCATTGGCCTTATTAATAGAGCCCAAAAAGGCACGAAGGCCTACGATGCCTTAACGTGGGTTAAACGCAACATTCGGCGCAGCGGCGGCGCGGCGATCATCATTGCGCGTTTCATCCCCTCGGCCCGGCTCTTCATGACGATTCTGCTCGGCTCGATGCGCTACCCGTGGCCGCTGTTTTTCTTCTTCGACACCTTCGGGGTGCTGCTGTGGGTGGCGCAAGCGCTAGCCATTGGTTATCTCGGCGGCGTGGCTTTCTCCGGCTCGCCCGCGATAGCCATGCTCATTTCCATCATCGCCGCGGTCATCATCGGCTTCGGCCTGCAAAAGGGGCAGAATAAGCTGCTGGAATGGTGGGATACCCGGCGCGGCTATGCCGAATCCCCCTAAACCACCTCGACGTTGGTGGCCTGCTGGCCCTTAGCGTCTTCCCCAATCTCAAAGGAGACGCGCTGGTTATCTTCGAGAGTGCGGAAGCCGGTTCCTTGGATCTCGGTGTAGTGCACGAAGATATCGCCGGAGCCGTCCTCCTGCTCAATGAAGCCGTAGCCTTTTTCGGCGTTGAAGAACTTGACGGTACCGTATGCCATGATGAGTTGTCCTTTGCGGAAATAAAGTAGTGCAAACTAGTGCACCAGTGTGCCACGTTTGGACACCTACAGCAGATTAGTGGAGGCAAGCGTGAGTGAGAACCCTCTGGGTGAGGAGCTCGTCGAGCACCTTGTTGAGCGTTTCCCCGAGTCCGAGCTAACGCACTCCACCACCGTGCCCGCCCAGCCAGCGAGCTATGCCGCGTGGCCGGAGTGGGTCCTGCCGGAGCTGCGGGCGACGTTGGAGGAGCAAGGTGTGGCCAAGCTCTATGCCCACCAGGTCGCCGTGGCACAGGCCGCGTGGGAGGGGCGCGACGTGGTGGTGTCCACCGGGACGAGTTCCGGAAAGTCGCTGGGCTACCGTTTGCCCATCCTGTCCCGCCTGGCGCAGGATTCGACCGCGTGCGCGCTCTACATCACGCCGACGAAGGCGCTGGGTTCGGACCAGCTGCGCGCGGTGCTGGAGCTCACGCAGGATATCGCCGTGCTTCGCGACGTCCACCCCGCCCCCTACGACGGCGACACCCCCACCGAAGCGCGCGCCGGCATCCGGGATCAAGCGCGGTTCATCTTTTCCAACCCGGACATGATTCATTCTTCTCTGCTGGGGGCGCATCAGCGGTGGGCGCGGGTGCTGAGGCACTTGAAATTCATCGTCATCGATGAGGCGCATGCCTACCGCGGGGTTTTCGGGGCGAACGTGGCGCTGGTGGTGCGGCGTTTGCTGCGGCTGTGCGAGCACTATGGCTCGCGGCCAGTCATTATTGCGGCGTCGGCGACCATGCGAGATCCGGCGCGGCATACCGCGCGGCTAACGGGACGCGAGGTGCTCGCGGTGACCGAGGATGGCGCGCCGACGGGTGCGCGGACGGTCGCGCTGTGGGAGCCGGGCTTCATGGAAGGCATCGAAGGGCAGAACGGTGCCCCGGTGCGTCGCGCCGCTACGACGGAGGCAGCGTGGATGATGGCCGCGCTGGTGGCGCAAGGTGCGCGGACGTTGACCTTTGTGCGCTCGCGGCGCGCGGCAGAGACCACCGCGCTACGGGCAGCGGAGGAGCTCTCCGGGAGGCTGGGCAGGCCGGATTTTGCGCGCCGGATTGCCGCCTACCGCGCGGGTTATCTGGCCGAGGACCGCCGCGCGCTGGAGCAGGCACTGGATGATGGTTCCTTGCTCGGCGTAGCCACTACCTCGGCTTTGGAACTGGGCATTGACGTCGGCGGGCTGGATGCCGTGGTCACCGCTGGGTTCCCGGGTACGGTCGCCAGCTTTTGGCAACAGGCAGGACGCGCGGGCCGCCGCGGGCAGGGCTCTCTGGTGGTGTTGGTAGCCCGCGATGAACCGATGGATACCTACCTGGTTCACCACCCGGAAGCGCTGTTGGGCCGGCCGGTCGAGGCCAGCGTGTTCAACCCCGCTAACCCTTATATTCTGGGCGGACACGTGTACTGCGCGGCGGTGGAAAAACCGCTGAGCGACGCCGACGTGGCCGCCTTCCACGCCGAGGACGTGGTCCACGACTTAGCCCAGCAGGGCCTGCTGCGGCGGCGCCCGCGGGGCTGGTTCGCCGCTCCCCTGCCCGCTGGCTCCAGCGAGCTCACCCCGGAGACCGCGCACACGGCCGTCTCGCTGCGCGGCGGCTCAGGCGAGGAGGTCATGATTGTCGATTCTTCCGACGGCCGCCTGCTCGGCACCATCGATGCAGCCCGCGCGGTCAGCCAGGTACATCCCGGCGCGGTGTACCTGCACCGCGGTGAAAGTTTCGTGATCGAGGAACTTCACCTCGGCGGAGGCGATGGTGGCGCAGCTCCCGCCGAACCGGGAGTGGCCCTGGCCGTACCGAAGACGCCGGACTACACCACGCAGCCGAAGTCCACGACGGATATCCGCATCCTGCGCGAGGCCGATGACTTGGTGAACTACGCCCCCGGCCTGTGGGTGGCCAGCCTGGAGGTCGAGGTGACCGACAAGGTCACCGGCTACCAGGTTCGGCTTCCCGATGGCTCCGTGGGCGAGGATATCCCCCTTGACCTGCCGGAGCAGCGCCTGGTGACCCGGGCGGTGGCCTACACCATCGATCCGCTGGCACTCGCAGCGATGGGAGTCACCGCCGGGCGCACGCCCGGCACCCTCCATGCGGCCGAACACGCCGCCATTGGGCTGCTGCCACTCATTGCCACCTGCGACCGCTGGGATATCGGCGGCGTGTCCACCGCCCAGCACGCCGATACGGGCTTGCCCACGGTCTTCGTTTACGACGGCCACCCCGGCGGCGCCGGCTTCGCCGAGGAAGGCTTCCGGCGTTTCCCCGAGTGGATCAAGGCTACCTTTGAGGCCGTGCGCTCCTGCCCCTGCGAGTCCGGGTGTCCGTCGTGCGTGCAATCCCCCAAGTGCGGCAACGGCAATAACCCTCTGGACAAGGCGGGCGCGGTAGCGCTGCTCGGCGCGCTGGTCACCATGACCTCCTAGACCGGACCAGCGCGGGCGATGGCGCTGCGCCCGCGCAGCCGGGCAGTCACCTCCACGTCGCGCCCCTCGATATCGCAGGAGTCGAGTTCCGCGCCATTGAGCGCGGCAACCTCCTCAGCTTTCGTGCAGGCGTCCCTGCCCTTGGCCACCTCCCACGCCCCCGATACCGCAGCGAGATCCGCCGCCACCTGCGCTTCGTGCCGCGCCACAACGAGTGAGGCAATGGCCGCGACCGCCAACAACAAAGAAGCTACCGCGGCGATGATCCCGGCGGCAACGACGGTGGCATAGCCCTCCTCCCCCACCAGGATCTGCGACCAGCTACGCCGACGACGCCTCATGACTGCGCCCCTGCGGCCCCACTGGCTGCCATCTCCGCGGGAAATACCGCCTGCGCACGCATGGTTCCCAGGGGTGCGGGCACGGCGGCTTCGGCGGTCATGAGGCCAGAGCTTTCGCTCACGGTGACCGTCACTCCCTCGCGCTGAAAGTCCACGCCGATGGCGGCGGAGCGAGCTGCGGCGCCCGCGGCGTCAACGGCAGCGAGGTGAGCCGACAGCGTGGCGATGCCACCCACGATTCCCGCCGCAACGATGACGAGTGCGGACAGCGACAGAGCCGCCTCGATGGTGACGGAGCCGGCGTCATCAAGCGCGCGCATTAGCCTGGAGAGTTGGACAGGGCGTCGGTGATGATGGACGTAATGGCGCTGGTAACTTCGCCGCCATTGACCACGGCATAGAGCACCGCGGCAAGCGCTGCAGCCGCGAGCGAACCCATAGCGTACTCAATCGTAGACATACCATCATCATTTCCTAATAGTGACTGGTAGTTTAACTTTTTCTGCATGTTTTACCTAGCTTTCTTTCCTGTGTTTGTGTAGGTTGCGTTTACTGAATTGGTGAATGGTTAGTTGAGTGGTTGGTTGTATGTGCTGACTTAGAAAAGTTGCTGGCCCAAGCTGATAAGGACAGGTATCAACCCAAGGACCAGGAAGGCGGGAAGGAAACACACCGCCAGCGGTGCTGCAATGAACACGCCAGCGCGCTCCGCCCGCGCGGTAGCTTGTGCCGAGGCTTCGGCACGCAGCTGCGCCACCAACCGGTGGCACCCAGTTGCCATGGCAGCGCCCGATTCACCAGACAGCTGCGTAAGCCGCACCAGTTCTTCCAAATGCGGCTGGCTGGCCAACGCCGACCACGCAGTGTTCATGGGAACCCCTACCCCAATGAGTGCTGCCGCCTCCGACCACTGCGACGAGGCTTCGGCGACGGCCACCACGGCGCTTCGCGTGGAGAGTCCGGCCTCCAAACAAGCAGCGAAGAGCTCGAGGTCGCTGGCTGCTTCGAGCGCACTATAGTCCGCCGCTGGACCATCGCGCGGCGTCTTCGGGCGCGGCGTGCGCGACCCCGACTCGGCAATCCGCCCAGCTGGTGCGGAAGCGGTAACAGCGAGTGCCGCGGCCATTAATGCAGTGGAGATATAAGTCAAGACCATCACTGCGCCGCCTTCCGCAGAATGAGGCGCGACCAGGCAAAGCCGGCGCAGACGAGTGCCACGCCGACGTCGAGAAGCATGCCCCCTAAGCCACCGCCCAACAGGAACCCCAGGGAATCCGCCCCCATCGCCCCACCCATGAGAATGCCCGCCAGCGGCAAGCACGCCAGGATAACCGCGGTGGCCTGCGGCCCCTGCAAAGAGGCGGCGGTCTCACCGGCGTGGCGACGCGCGGTATCCAGCTGGCTTTGGGCCTGCTCAATGAGGTTCGCCAGCGCCACACCATGGCGCCCGGACAGTGTAAGTAGCGCTGCATAGCGCGCAACCTCCGGTGTATTGAGAGCAACCGCAGGCGAGCCCCCTTGTGCCGTGAGACCCGCGGCCGTGCTCAACGCAGCGCGGAGACGCTCCGGGGTGGAGTCAGGAAGGGCATCGGCACCCCGACGCAACGCCCCCGCCGTCGTCGAACCGGCTCGCAGCTCAGCAGCAACGGAACCAAAGTAGGAAGCGAGCGCCTCTGCACTGTGACGCTCGCGCCTCGAGGCTGCCAGGTCATTGGCAAACCACAGCGCACAGGCCACAATGCAGCCCACCGCCACCACAACAGTGGGCCGACCGAAAAAGACACAGCACCCAACCCCGAGAAACACCGCCGCAGGCGCCAGCGAACGTGGTTTCGGCGATTCCAGCCGCGTCACCGAAGGCGGCTGCGAGAGCAAACACGCCGCCGCGAAGAATAGCCACATCATGGTTCCACCCCCAGCCGCGAACACAGCTGCGCAAACCCGGGAAGCGGACCATCTTCAGTCGTCCATACCAGCTGAGGCGTGACCGGGTTTCCCTCCAACACACCGAGGTGCGCGAGACGCCGCCCCTGTGGCGTGCGTTCCATCCCAAGAACCACGTGCACGGCGGCCGCTAGCTGCGAATGCAGCGCTACGCGGTCGAGCCCGCCGAGAGCTGCGAGGGCCTCCATGC